>Ga0335072_10006301_pt1 | contig 17367 bp, 17 predicted proteins | sample Lox_Sample_21_FD_206725 | JGI IMG/M metagenome (GOLD analysis project Ga0335072, IMG submission 206725) | Soil microbial communities from Loxahatchee National Wildlife Refuge, Florida, United States - Lox_Sample_2.1 | ecosystem: Environmental > Terrestrial > Soil > Wetlands | place: USA...
GTTTTGGTTTCGCGAAAAATTGATGTGTCGGAAACTTCGTTATCGCCCACCGTAGTAATCCAAACTTAAGCGACCACCCCATCATTCGACTACTTTCGCTTAAGTTCAACCGTCCAGAACACTACATTTTAACTTAAACACTGCTCAACAAATACATTACAATTAATTCCAAAACTAAGGATTATGCTATAATAGATGTAGAATAGAAATAATTTGAAATTTTACGTGTTTTTATTAGAGCGTTGCGGCATACGAACCGCCTGAGTACGGTGAGTTTGCAATAGCTCCGATTTTACCGACCGACCATCACCCTTTTTACCATCACCACTTTTCTCGGCCGTAACCGGTTCCTTTGTCCTTTACTGGGAGCTTAGGCTTTGGAAAAGACGTAAATGCTAGTTTTGCAGCCTTTTTAGCAGCCTTCTCTGCTTGCTTTGCTGTTTGCTTTTGCGCCTTCTCTTCTGCCTTGCGAGCCTTCTCTTCAAGAACATGTTGTCAGCAATTTGCAGCTTGTAATGCACGTTCAGCTTTTGAGACTTCTTTCTGTGCTTTATTAGCAATAGCCTTAGCTTTCTTATCAGCAATGCGTTGCTGATTAGCTTGTTTATCAGTATCTTTTTGTGCTTGAACCATACGAGCAGCTTGTACTTGAGTTCGACTCCAAAACTGAAGGCCATTGATCGTCCTTGCCAAGTAGATTTAACTTGCAACTCTTCTTGCGTCTCTTCTGCTCGAGTCTAAGAGCCTCAGTCAACACAGAGATAATGTGGATGTTAATTGATTGTTGAGCGCTCTTGTGCTTGGCGCGCAGCAGAGACAACGCTCCATATCAATTTGCGTGTGACGTTTTCTAGTTCGATCGGAATTCTTGACTGTTTTCTCTTGTTCCCATCTCCCTTGTTCCCGACTCTCATGCCGCCGCCTCCCCCCTTCCTGCCCTTCTTGCTCGCTTCTCTTGTTCCTGCTGACGTTGCTTCTCTTGCTCTAAATTTCTTGCGCTTGTAAAGCTTGTGCCAACCTTTCCTGCACGTGCTCCCACTCCAATCTCTCCTCTTTTCTCCTCAGCTCTAGCCTCTCTTGCTTCAGTCTCTCCTGCTCGCATCTCTCTTGCTCAAGTCTCTCTTGCTCAAGTCAATCCTGCTCTCGCCTCTCTTGGTCCAACTTGTCCTGCTGCCGCCTCTCCTGCTCCCGTCCCTCCTGCTCCCGTCTCTCCCGTTCACATCGCTCCAATCCTTCACGCTCCAGCCTTTGCTGCCCAGACCGCTCTATTCCATCCATTTCCAATCTTTGAGATGTTGATAGCCCGATTCGTTGAATATGGTATTGCGGGGACGGGCGTTGATTAGGACCGCTATCCATGCCGAGATCCGCCGATTTACCAAAAAAGCCCAGTATACTGATCGCTGCAAAAACGAATTGTCACGATATAACCCTGCTAAGGAGTTGTTTGATAGCTGGCTTACCCTTGATCTGCACCAAGAGGGTGGAGCACTATTATAAGTCTATGGGCTGGTCCTCCTTCCTTGAGACAATCATAATCAATACAATCAATTACCCTCATGTTCATGTGCTCCGCCTGTAAATCTTGACAAGAATGACATGATCTTCCCGCCCTGCCCCTCACTCTCATTGTGTTGATGTGTTATGAAGAGAAACTTGCTGTTCTGTTCTAAGCATCCGCGTTTGGAAACCCACACCGATTTCCTGACGCATCAGGATTTTCAGAAATGAGAGCTTGGCTCGAATACTCCGAAGGGATCGGGACAGCTGTCGTAAACAACCTCACGATCTGCGCCACATTAGCTTCAAAGAGAGAATCTTCGTACTAGTAACGGTCAGGTTTCCGAGCCTTTAGCGGGGCGTTGCTCCCTATCGGCGACCATTGCATCAAATTATGGATCTAGCTTGACTCGACCCCTAACCGATCAGCAAGGGTAGCAAAATCAGACAGGACCTCCTCGTCTGTTCTCCTCAACTCAGCTTTTGCGAGCAAGTCTTTCTTCTTCTTCTTCGCGTCCATAAGAGAATTTTGTAGAATTAAGGGTTCTTTATCGTCATTACTTGATTCATCAACTGCTTTACGCTTTTGCTTCTGCTTTAGCCCTAGCTTCCGTGTCTCCTTTCGCTTCTTCTCCTGCTTTGCCATTATAGGTGTATTTCGTGGGAGGCTCCGAAATAAGAGGAATTAGTGCATTTTACAACAGTATTGAGCATTGTGGCTCAAGTTCTAGAAGTCAAATATAGGGAATTGAAGTGGGTGGTCGTCTGCACCAATATCTACTCGCTAATGTTACCTCGCTCCACTTCCTAAATTTGGGAGCTACGTTTGCACTAGGATAGGTTGGTGGTGCATTTCCGGGTGAACTTTAGAGCAATGATTGGCATATAAGTGACTTTGTAGATTGTGCTCGTTCTAGTATCGAAAAGGATGGTCTCTGGGGTAGACCAAGCATATATAGAAGGTGTCGGTCTCAATGCTAGCAAAAGGAGGCACATGGTTGGGCAAGGCGTTAGGGACGAATCGTCAAGTGTTAATAATACTATGTAAGTCGGACTGGAATTCGAGAAGCTTTTGAACATATTCGGTGTCTGCTTTACGCCTAGACTCGTGGATCCTTAAGGATACCGTAAAAGGCAGCTGTTACTACCAACAATGGGTGTGCATCAAGTACTCTACGTAAATAGCCTATTTGGGCAGCGGAGGACTAAAAGAAAGAAGAAGTCTTTGAACATAGTGTTTTTGAGACAGCAGCGATGAGGTAAGGTTTCAAAGGAGCTTCTAATAAGGCGACAGCAACGTAAGAGCTTGCAAACTACGTGAAATGAACATATCGATAAGAAAGAGCACCTCGAATTTGGGTATAGACCGTAAGCTATCTGTTGGAATCACGGGAATATACTGGTGATTCGGTGCGCAGCATAATGATAAAATTTTTTTGATGCCCAACTCAATAGAGCGGGAGTCCCTATATATACAATAAACAACCTATAATACACTCGGTGTAGCCGGACGTGTTTGGTATCACTGCTACTATTATACTGTTTCATATGTGACTCTGTAATCGTCGATATTCAGTAATTAGGCAACTAACGCTGTAATTCCAACATTATCCTTTTGAGGATAAGTAGAACACGACTATGACACGTCTAGAGATTAATCAAGGACTCTCGGCTTAGTAATCAGCTTGTGTAGGGTCTCCGGGGCGGTTTTAGGGGTCACCTAGTAGGTGGCTAGCACTTGTGAGGGTCTTTAGGGTGATATTGGGGAGGCCCTTAGCGGGGTGACCATAAGAAATAAGGGGTTTCAGGCGGTTTTGCGGGGTCAGGGAGTAAGTCCACTAAGGTAGGCGATCACGAGTGGTTTTTGGTAGTACTACATCTAGTCCAGTAACGAATTCAACAGGACAAGTTACACCCCAGATTTGAAACAAAAGCAACGGTTTGAAATGATAATAGTGAACAGATATGCTGAAAGTCCTTGAAGAATTCCACGCGTGAGGCACTCCATCAAAACGTACGCAAAGTCTCCGTCCACGGCTGTGTCCAAATATACCAAATAAAATTTAACGACCCAGCCAGAACCCACGGCGTTATAACACACGCCAATCCAAGCAAGAACGCAATCCACCACTGACTCCTTTCACTCTCACTCGTCCTTCCCAAAAGCTTCACCAAAACCTGCACCTTCCGCATACTCCAATACGGCCCTATAACAATCATTGCCACAAGCCACATATTCGAATACGGCATCCCATAAAACAAAAACTCCTCTCTCTGATGGTAACGATAAATCCCCGCTACACTCGTATTAAACGTCTCAAACGCCGTCGTCCCTAATGCGCCCACCACCGCCGCCAGAAACACGTACAGTCCCCTCTCCCCAAAGCGCCTAACAAGCCAATCATGATTTTCTACCAACATCACGAATGGCCCACCGAAAATAGCGGCCCAAATAGGCAACATGACCAACGGGTGCCTATCTCCTTGCACAGTCCAGAAGGGGATGAAGCGGTCGTCGGCAGAGACGCGGAAGTAGAAGCGGCTGTCAAAGACCCATTCGAAGCATGCGCCGCCGCCGAAAGCGGCCGCAATGTAGGCGCCGAGGTTTAGCGGGGATCGGGTGCGGTAGACGTAGATGGTGGTGAGGAGCATGGTTGCTGTGAAGATGAGCTCGTAGGCGCGGATGGTAAAGAGCGAGGCTTCGGGTTGCTGGGTGGCCATTTTGGTTGTGGTTGGAGATATCTAGATGATTGTACTGTAGTGGTAGTTAGGGAAAGAGGCTACATCTACTTAAGATTGTCTACGGATCGGCTGATTTCATATTCGCGGCCTAGTGCGGCGGGCTCGCAAGGCTACAAGAGTCAGGTCGGGTAAATCGCGTGCCAAGAGCTACGACGAGGTCCGTGCGGAGAAAATCGAGGTTTGCAAGAAAGCGGAAGCCGATTTTGCAAGGGAGCATTCTGCTGTAGGTTCCTGACGGAGAGTTTTGGCGACCTCATGGATGCCTGAAAATGCGCGTGGATTCCTAAGGCCCAATACCCGCTCCTGCGCTGATAGTTATTGTAAAGATGCGACCAAATCGACCACATCTTCAAGCAATATACAGTTATGTGCGAGGTGATAGAAGTACAGTACATACAATTGGTCCACGTCTGGCAGCAGGCAGGCAATGTTGTGCCAGCAGACCCCATCCCCTGAGCATTAAGCCAATAAGCTGGCGGATGGGCGTCGATTTAGCGGCTTCAATGATAAGACCGCTTCCGCCCGTCTGCAGCTAACAGTCAGCTGAAATTTCAACATGGACGTGGCAACGAACAACCTTGCGATGAATCAAACGCCCACTGTGCTAGCACTACTTATGTAGTCATGCCACATCACCCTCGCCTTCGCTGCTGACAATTTCTCTGATAAATGTCCTTGTGGTTGTGTCTTCAATCGATTAACTAAAACTAGAACTTATCACCTATATCCTAGGTTCTATGGGACAAGATGACAACAACAACCGGCGTCGTGACAGCTGGCAAGGCAGCGAGCGCAACACAAAAGAGTTCTGTCGATCAAACTATGAACAATGAGTTAAAGCGCCTTTCATGTTTCTACCATCCTTCTACGTGTCATTGTCATTATCAATATTCTACCTCGTTATTGGACTTCTAGTCAATCTCCCTGTGTCATCTTCGTTCGCTGGAGCATAATCTCTTTCTCACGCTATCGGCACTCTTGTGATTTTATTGATAGCTAAAATCTTCTCTAAATGCAGATTGAAAGACAGTCTCTGGGACAGAGCTGCCGAAAAATTGAGCGGTGGGGACAAGGAAGAAATAAAATTGATCCGTCTTGATAAGCAAACCAAACCAGGCGACGTGCTCAATGCCGTTGATGAGAAGATACAGCATTGCAAAGATAATCAGTGGAAATTTGAGCGAAATGGAAAGACCATCAAAATTCGTGAGCTATTCGATAAGGTCATAACGTGGGTGAAAAAATTCGAAAAGATTGGAGACACCGCAGCTCAGTATGATGTCAGCGGACATGCTGCCCTCCCATGGGCAGGTGTTAAACTCCTGATTGGGGTTAGCATTGTTGTACTCTTCTTGGAATTGTAAAAACTAACTGTCTTCAGATTGTGACCAACGATAATGCGATATACGGTGCTATGGCTGAGGGAGTTGAACGTGTATCCAATTTAATAACACGTTACACCATATTTGAGAAGATCTACATGCAGGAAACGCCAACAACTGAAGTTAATAAACTTGGAGACTCTCTTGTCAGCCTCTACACGGTCGTGTTGGAATTTCTTTGCAGAGCCCAAAGGTACTATGGTCATCGCACTGCTGGTATATCCACTCAATCTCATCTGTTTCTGCATTTCAGTAGACATGCTAATACTAAGTTTAGCACGCTTGTTAATGAGCAGCGGACAAACTGCAGGGTCAATGGTGGATTTATACATCAACAAAATCTCAAAGGAGGAGGCCAAAGTTTATGAGTGGAAAGATATACTGGATAGGCAACGTTCGTTTGAACTATCTATTCTATACCTTATCAATTAATACTCTCTGTTACCTAGCAAAACGTTTTGAAGAAGCTAACGGATACCTTTGTAGATAATCAGCAAATGCTTAAGAGGGTGGATGAACTTCAAACTATCCTATTGCAGTTGGGAGAGCCCATCAACAGGTCGGCAGCACAACTAAAGGACCTCCATGATAACCTCAAAGGTAAGCACAATATTTTCTTTGTCACAAGGTGATACATTTACACAGATAATGGCTGTGGCATTCGACAGTATGACTTTAGAAAATGATATTGATAATAATTTAGAGACGGAACGTAGAGAACTTTTTCGATGGATCTCGGAGGTACCATATAAAGACCACCACCAACTCATTGGAAAAGATTTCCTTCCTAAATCAGGACAGTGGCTACTGCAGAAGGAAACCTTTATTGAATGGAGAAATGCCAGGTCGTCCTCTGTGTTTTGGTTACTTGGAATCCGTATGTTTTCTCGACTCGGAGAATGGAAAATGAAACTAATAACCTACACAGCTGGCTCAGGCAAGAGTAGGCTTGCGTATGTTCCTCACTAGAACTTTTAGTAGTAGAAGCTAAAGTTCCTCTAGATATTCAGTCATTGAACACCTCTGCGGCAAAAATTCCTCAACCACCTCTGTGCCTGTTGCATACTTCTACTGTTCACGACATACAGCCGAGCCTCAGCGCGCCGACCCAAACGAGGTCATGCGAAGTATCTTGAAGCAGCTGTCTTCGTCAGGGCCAGACCTGCGCATCAAAGAACCAGTAGCAAAGGCGTATAAGAAGAAGAAAAAGGAGGCTGAAAGGGATGCAAGCACGCTAACGACGTTAAACTTGGACGAATGTGTAGTGCTAATCCTTGATCTTTTAAAGGCCAACCCTGCTATGATCATTATTGATGCTCTAGACGAGTGTGATCCAAATGAGGCCAACTTAGTGGTGGCTTTACAAAAGATCATTCAGGACTCGGAGAACGTTGTCAAAGTCTTCGTGAGCAGTAGGATAAACAAAAGAAGCGAAGATTGGGCAGCTAACTCGCCGAGGTTGTACGTCTCTCCAGAAGATAACAGCAAGGACATCGAGCGCTTTGTAAATTCCCAGGTGGTTGCAGCCATCGAACAGAAGAGAGTCCTTAATGGTCGTGTTCCTGACACTCTAAAAGATCACATTATTAAAACGTTGATTCAAAAAGCTGAGGGAATGTATGTCTTCGGCGCCTGCTGTCAATTTCTCCTCGATGCTAACATGTTCCAGGTTTCAGTTAGTCAGTCTTCACATTCAGGCTCTTTGTGAAAAGAAGATAAAGAGATCTGCCAACGTCAAAGATGCGCTCAGCCGGCTGCCACCTGGGTTAGACGAGTCATATAGGGCCATCTTCGAGGAAATATTGGATCCAAGCGATTCGAACTCAGCGATAGCTATTAGTGCCATGAAATGGCTACTATGTGCACAACGACCTCTCAAAGCCGAAGAATTCATTGCCGCTGTGTCGATCAACTCAGAGGTAGATGATACTCTAGAACAGGAAGATTTGATAGATATCTGTTGCAACATGGTGGCTTTTGATTCGGTCCAGCAAGTTTTCCGATTTGCCCATCAATCCGTGCGGGAATATTTGCAAGGCCTTGAAGACTATAGTGGCCTCAAGACACACATGTATGCTTTAGAGACCTGTGTCGATACTTGTCTCTTTCTGTACACCGAACCGCCGGTGAAACCACAATCAGAACTGATTGCTGAGTGTAATGACGCATTTAAATCGTACGCAGCCCTATACTGGCCGCTTCATTGGCAGAACGTCAAGACCGATCAGTTTACAGGACGAACTGGAGAGAAACTAAGGACCTTTTTGTTTAAAGATGGAGTGGTGGCTCCTTCATTTTCGGAATGGGTATCGGATGCAAGCAATTTTGCATCGCTTTACCCAGACGAGATTCTAGTGATGTTGGGAGAGGCGTCTAGTTCGCCTCCAACGCCGTTGTTTCTAGCGTGCTGTTTTGGATTGGCTTGCATCATACATGAGTTGAGCACTTCTGAGAATATCGATTGGAGCCAACCAAATGAATCTGGATGGACGGGCTTACACCTGGCGGCTTCAAGGGGACACAAAACCATAGTGAGGCTGTTATTGGAGAAGGGAGTAGACGTGAATGCTGTAACACAGAATTATGGGGAACATACAGCACTGCAATGGGCAGCTGAAAATGGATATGAAGATGTGGTGAAGTTTCTAGTTGAGAAAGGGGCGGATGTGAATGCTAGGACTTGGGATGGTCGGACCGCACTCGACTGGGCGGCTGCTGCGGGACGAACAAATATCATAAGGCTGCTAATAGAGATGGGAGCCGATGTGAACTCTGCAGATGATCATGGCAGAACGGCATTGCACTTCGCCGCTAGAGAGGGTTATGAGGCTATGGTGAAGCTGCTAGTGGAGAACGGAGCTGATGTGAATGTTGTAACAGGAGACGGGAATGTTGCAGAAGGGCAGACTCACACGCCACTGCTCTGGGCAGCCGAGTACGGACACGAGGCCGTGGTGAAGCTGCTAGTAGAGAAGGGAGCTGATGTGAATGCTGTAGCCTCGGATGGTAAGACCGCGCTACACTGGGCTACTGCTAAAGGGCAAGATGCTATGGCGAAGCTGCTGGTAGAGAAAGGGGCCGTCGAAATGACTTGGAGTCCTAGTGGGTGGTCAGCTCTGCACGATGCAGCCTCGAGTGGAGACGAAAATGAAGTTAGGCTATTATTAGAGAAGGGTTACGATGTAAATGCTACAACAAGGAATGGCCGGGAACATACAGCATTACAATGGGCAGCTGAAAATGGACATGAAGCTGTTGTGAAGTTGTTAGCTGAGAAAGGAGCAGACGTGAATGCTAGGACTTGGGATGGTCGGACCGCACTAGACTGGGCGGCTGCTGCGGGACGAACAAATATCATAAGGCTGCTAATAGAGATGGGAGCCGATGTGAACTCTGCAGATGATCATGGCAGAACGGCATTGCACTTCGCTGCTAGATATGGACATGAGGCTGTCGCAAAGCTGCTAGTGGAGAAAGGAGCTAATATAAATGCTATAACGGAAAATAGGGGAGATGCAGAATGGCGGAAACACACGCCGCTGCTCTGGGCAGCCGAGTACGGACACGAGGCTGTGGTGAAGCTGCTAGTGGAGAAGGGAGCTGATGTGGATGCTGTGACCTGGGATGGTAGGACCGCGCTGGACTGGGCTGCTGCTGAAGGGCACGATGCTATAGTGAAGCTACTAGCGGTGAAGACAGCCGAAGCGCTATGAATCACAGAATTGCACGAATTCTCCTCCGACAACAAAAATTTCCGTTTCGTCATGTTTCTCCATAGGCTAAGCTAGAAAAGTTGAAGGGCCAACCAGTCAGATGGGAAACCGGTCAGCTAAGCCGAATTAGTAAATCAGCACTCTTTTTGGTTTTTATTGCGCTTTGGAGAGACTTGAGCTTAAATCCTAGCTTTTCAATCTTATCTAAGTGGACAGATCTCATCTAAGTGGATTAGATCTAAGTTTTCAAGTCTGTATTTAATATATACAAATAGCTTCAATCTTAGTTACGTCTACCTTTAGGTACCACTCTTTTAACTGAAATCCTTCCGCTTTGTGTCTGTATAACCTGTTCTTTTAGTGACTGTTCCTTTGCCTCTCCATCCTCCCCGTCCTCCCTCCCTCCCTCCCTCCTCCTCTAGGTCCTCCTCATCTGTCACGAACTCAATCAATGTAAGTCATGTACGCACGAGAGCGGGCGCGAACTTGTATAATTAGTAGTTCTAAATACAAGAGTCTAGAGCTAAAGAGAAAAGAACGGACAGGCTTGGGAAGCTGGTTATAAGGTGTTTACGGATCACGTGCAGGTTAGTCTGTAGTCCTAGTCTACGAAGGCGGACGGCATTGAAATCCGGTCACTCTTAGAGAACGATAAAACTATAATTTAGAAAACGTACATATAACAACCGCAACATTAATTAAATTTGCACTAAAAATTGCGCACTAATTAATTAGCTTCTTCTCTAAAGCTTTATAATCAAAAAGTTTAGTCGAAAACCAATATTCGAGTTGTTACATATTGTGCAAGTAGGAGAGTTTTTGGGCGTTCTAAAAGTGACCGGACTTCAATGCCGCCCGCCTTCGTATAAAGCACAGGGCACATCCGTAAAGCATCCGTAAACTGTCTGTAAACCGCCCAGTACGTGCCCGCTCCTCCGCTGAAAAGGCGGTAGTCACCGTACGGGGGCACGGGCCCAATAGGGGCCTGAGCGGCGGAAGGCGAGCTGCAAGACCGAAATAGCCATTTCACCGAAATCGCCATTTCGTTGGTACATTACACACCAAACAGCCAATTTCACCGAAATGGCCAATTAGGTGCCAAATTGGCCAATTCGACGATTTTTCATGAAATTAGTGTGGTGGGGTTCCGTGGTCCTCTATAAAAATCACATGACTTAGGCGATAGTTGTTTTAGGGATATTAGTGTATTTAGTTAGCTTGTAGACTCTCCTTTTAAGGAAGCATCCACGAGATCAGAGATTTGGAATAGACGGTTTTATAGATGTGCACAGAACAAGTGATTGTTATAGGAATTAGTTACGGACGAGATTAGAGGTTCTACGGACACAGATTGAATTTACGGACGACATACGAGTCTTTGGACAGCGCTTTCTTTACGGACACGGAACACAGTTGTTTCTTTTGTAGGTTTTTTGCTTCGAGCTCGTACGCTGCCCTACCTGTTGCCCTAACGATCGTGCACTTCGACGGCACACCCATTCATTCCCTCCACACTAGTGATAATTGCCTTGGTGTTTTAGTCAACTTCTAGGTGGCTTAGTCACTTTTATACGCAAATACAAGTAAAAATTGAGTCCTAAACTATGAAATGGAAACCCTATAGTACCAGCACATACAGTAGAAAATACAGCACAAATCTAAGCTCTTTTTCTCAACTTCTATAGGCTTAGAGTCTCAACCTCAGTCTCCGTCCGCTTGCGCTTTGTGCTGGGCTTTAGACCTAACTTTCCACGTGGTTTTAGGCCTGGTTTCCCACGTGGTTTCGGGACTAGGACTGGCTCACTAGCATCACCGTCACTAGCTTCGCCGTCGTCCTCAATGGCAATAACCTCTACCTGCTTGCCCTTCCCTTTCCTATTTCCCTTCCTATATGGTTTTAGGGCCGATTTTGCTGTCCTACCAGATTTTTAAGCACTATTAATAGAGCTACAGTTGTTCTCTTTAGCTACTGCAGCTAGAGACTTAATTGTTACCTCTTTTCCTGCTTTTTTCTCTAACTCAGTCCGGATGCTATTCCCTAGTAAATCACTAATTGAAGGGTTAATAGAGTTGAGTTCTCCACCTTGAAATCGGCCAGCTAGCCTTCCATGCTGGGATTGGAGTTTTTACTATCCATTTTTGTACAGTACTCAAAGACCTATACTAATAGCCTAGACGGTTTAGTAGCAAGCTGTAGTTTAAGTAGGATCTATAGGGTTGCAATTGTCCCATCTGTAAAGATTGCACTTCAACCACTATTTGCTTTAATCATCTAAGCATAGAGCTTAGCGTTGTAAGCTACAGCTCGAGCCTCAATCTCAGTTAGGACGGGATCCTCGTTGTCGCTTAAGTAGTCGTTGTCGTCGTTGTCATCTTAGAGATCTTAATCTTTGTCGTCAACGTCGTTTATTAGGTCTATAGTAATCCAGCAAGGTTTCCAGCTAAACTACACCTCAAATGGAGTTTTATAACGTAGTAGCACACGTGTTGTTGTTGTATTAATTACTAAGGCTGGAGACTGGGTGGCACGGATCAGGCACCTGGCTGCATACAGCGGCTTTCATTGCCTCTGGCCTAGCTGTACCCTCAGTACACGATGCTTTCGCAGTGTGAAAGAGTACATGCCAGCACACAAGAGATGCGAGTTCACGTGGGCGTCACAGAAATATCTATCAGGTGGTTATGGATGTGACGAGAGTAATCACCAAGTAGTTATGAGTAAGTTAAAGTGTTAGCCGGCTGGGCGCCGGCCTACCACCCGTTCTTAGCCAGCAGAGTAGCCTGGTAATCAGAGGGCAGAGAATAGTCTCCTGCCATTACCCAGCGAAGTGCCGTAGTATCGCCCTCTGGTTGATATCTGCATCCATAATGTTCTACATAGTGACTGCTGACCCCAACTGTGTCTACGGGGCCTGCTGACATTACATGTAACAATAACTATACTGTAAATCTATTTCTGATCGATTTCTAAAGATAATGTAGTAGTTTAGGAGGTTTCAGTATATTTCAAAGTAATTTGGCATCGCTTGAACTAGTCCTATATATATATACAAAACTTCCAAACAACCCAGCCATAGTTTTTCTGAGGACTTACAACTCTTGTATAGCATCTCCGGTTTCCGTGAAGCTTGCCTGACGGTTGGCCACTGGAGCTATAATTCCAACATTTTCTAACTTAATACTTGCCTTAAGCTCCATTCGTACCAAAGCAGGGTCCAAGAGCGACAAACCCGTTAGGGCCAGGGTATCTAGCACTACCGGGAGGGTTGCTGCCAATGCCACTCGGGCACTGTGGAGATGTCGGACCAAACACGTCGGTAGTGATGTCCATACTACAACTTCCGCTATCATCTTGATATTGATAGTCATAGCAGTTTGTGTAGTCAAAGAAGCACTGAGTGCAACAGTCCTCCCATGAACTGCCTTCTGTGAAAATGAGTTTGGTATTGCGTTCCTGGTCTTCATTGTTATAAATCACTGGGTTCTGGCATGGGTTGACAGTCTCAGTAGCGATAGCGGTGTAGATTATTTCGGTGGAGGAGTAAACTGTCGTCGTCGCTGGCAAGACCGCAAACGTTGGTACCGCTGAGGTGGTTGTTGTTATCACAACAACGACTGAAACTGTGGTTGATGTGATAGTGGTCGAGGCGGCCGTATCGATTACAGTGGTCGAGGTCGATAGTGCGGATGCTGTCTTTGTGGGGATGCTCAGGCACAAACATGCGCTGGAGATGGCTTCCGTTTCGATTTCTTTCAAAAATTCGGGGATTGCAACGTTGCGCCCCACGAGCTCAGCAGCAGGCTCAGGCTGAGCTTCGCGCCTCTTAGCAGCTCCAGTTGTGTACACTGTTGCTGTATACGAAGATGTCGTCGTCCTTGCGATAAAAAAGTGAGTAATCGAATATATTGCACGTTTCTACAGAGATACTTACAAGACAGTAGAGATAGTGGCCACGATAGTTGTCTCAGTGCCGGTGACCGTAGGAGTCGATGTTGTCACAGTTCTGTTGAATCAGCTGAATAAAAATACTAATCAAAGGTTAGGCTATCAGATTTAAAACAGAAACTTACACTGTGGATGTACTGTAGGAGATTGAGACAGACGTGGATGTGATAGTGCCGGTGGTGTACGTTGTCGAAGCCACAGACACGATGGTCGTCGTGTAGGTCGGAATTGACAGAAATGACGAGCAAAAGGGCGTAGCCTTATACAGGTTCAGCAAGTCCACGATTAAATTGACCTCGGAGCAGGCGGACGGCGGTAGAGTGCGTCGTTCAAAGTCGGCAAGGGGGGAGGCGGCAACAACCGCGGCCGCGCCGGCCAGCGAGAACATTGTCGAAAGACGCATCTTTGACCAATTCCTAAAATTCGCAGAGTTGGATAACCTTAATAAATAGAATAAGATTGTAGGTAGAATATAGTTGAAGTAACTGAGCTTAATCACAACAAACTGCTGCTACAGCAAGATGTTTATGTACGTTCCCAGATTCATTAGTTAAGGCTATACGAGATTACAGCTCGATGGCTAAACCTATTTCCATACTCTTACTTCCGAAAGCGCCATGGCGCAAAAAAGCATTGACAGGAAGACCCATTTTGCGATGTGATGACTGGGTCGACAATATAAGGCACAGAAACATAGGCTTTCAAGATGAATGAGTGCAGAAGACACTGTGAATATTAGACGATTTCCAACATCGACATATATTCAGGACAACGTAAGCTATCTCGTTTTCCGATATGTATATAGAATATCATCTTCTCTAGTACCCCGTATATCATCTCTACTAACTCTGGGAGGCAGGGACCAGGATACTTCGAAAAGTCAATAATGTAACGTGGAGCGCTAGTTGACTTTTGCGGCAGCAAAAGGCGCTAACCAGTGAGGGGAGTCGCTATATCCCTGTCGACCATAGGAAGGTCTCGTAAGTGGCTTTGTTGCAGGGTTCTCGCCTATACGGCCCTAAACGAGCTACCCTGTGTAGATCAAGGGACATAACACAGCGCCACCAGAGGCCAGGCAAAGTACCCCGCTTCGTAATAGAGAGTAGTGACAAGACGGCATACAAAGCAAAGTCATGGATGATAAGAACAATCAACACTGGGGCTGCAGTTGTAGCAAAGGCACGAACATTGCTAGGAATTTAGAGCACTTCCGGCCACGTAACGGAAGCCCCGAAGCAAAGTCCGCAAATGTAGACGAGGGCATACCCCTCATTTGCCGCCACAAAAGGCACAAAAATACGAGCGAGATTTGTAAACGGCGGATAATGGCGTCCGTACAGAGATTCGCTAGTCCGTATTCGTCATGTCACTTACATTAGCACTGGGCCCTGTAGCAGCCGTATTCTAATATTGACGGAGAATACCGTACCTTATACGTGTACGACTGCAGAGCGTCGGGTTGCCCGATCACCCACGATCGATCGATCCTACATTCGATAACCTCACTAAGCAATATTTGCGATAGGTTAGCTAGCCACAGCGCATAGAAAAATATACAGTCCGACTCTGCCAAGATGATACTATATAAGATGATATTCGCGGCAGGCCATTTTTATTTTTTTAGGGAACAGGTTAAATATACATATAAAATACGGCAAATGTCTAACTTACCCTCCAAAATATCCGAAATTACTAACTTGCCCCTCTTGAACTTCATAATTACTAACATACCTCTCATGAACTTTATAAATTACTAACCTACTCCTGTTACGGCTCTAAACTGCAGCTTTACGGGCAGCTTTACGGGCGGTTATTACAGCTACAGCCTGTTTACGGACCGCAGCTGTTAGCGACCGTTAGCTAACATGTGACCCGTTAGCTAACCCGTTAGGCAACGCACGTGACCATTAACTGCTTATAAGACCTTCTTCTACAGCACTACTCTTTCTCTTCTTCTTCTTTTCTTTAGCTTTAGATCCTTGTATTTAGATCTACCAATTGTACAGGATATCGCTGCACTCGTACGCGTCCATACCTCGATTGACTGAGATTGTGACAACTCCCCTCCTAAAAATTAGAAGCTGTTCTTGTGTATTCAAGTTATATAACTAATTGCGCAAATAATTTAGAAGTCTTCTATATGTCTTATGCCTCTACCTACTTAAACAGAAGCAATTAACACCTATCGTTTAATTGATGTGTGCCATGTAGTGTCTTAGAGCGTAAAAGATTTAGCGAAAGCGATCGCTAAGCACGCTATATAATTAGTGGTAGTGCCTTGAAATTTAGCAACCAAAGCCTACGAAGGTTTGGTTCAAAAGTTATGGAACTGCCAAGGTTTTGGCCTTCATGAGCTTTAAGTCCGTTAGCTGCATAATGAACTGGATTCACTGTGCTTTAAGGCTTTAGATGTATAGTCATATAGAAATTACGTGATATTTGTGAATAGCATCATGTTCGCATTCTTAACCGCTCTTCCAAGCAGAAAACTCTGCTTTTGCAGCTGCTAAGCCAGCAAAATGGTGGAAATGCTGACGTACTCCTAAGATTTTGTATATAAATATAGCAGGTATGCCCCAGAAATAATCACCATGCTTTTCTTATTCTATTTCAATGCCTTATACTCAGTCATTTACTCGTTCCTGTGCACTTAAAGAAGTCCAGGCTGCATTACTAGCTCTTGCGAGAGCTCGACTCATCCCTCCACCCCCTTCTCTACCACCTGCAACACCTACTCATACCGTTCCAAACCTTGATGCTAATGTTTCCAAGGTGCTCTAGAACAGCCTTGCAACTTCTCCTCATAAGCCTGTTGAAACCTGTCCTCCTCCTCCTCCTCCTCTTCCTACAGCTCCTCCTGCAGCTCCTCTAAAATATCCTCTACATGTACGTGGCTTGCCTAAGGCAGGCTTAAAAACACAGCAAGCGCGATATAGAACTGCTCTCTAAGTTTAGTGTCTTACTTTATTTGATGCTGGGATCCCAATTGACATTATTTGCAAGCGGTGGTTTGTTAAAAAGTCTGCAATATATCAATGGAAACGGATTGTAAGAGCTTGAGGATATAATCCCAATATCAACCCTCGTCTCTTATGTTCCTACGTTGAAGATGCCCCTTGTTCTATCCGTCTAACCCTTCAAACTTACAAAACAACTTGGAAAATGATAAAGGAGATTTGCAAAGATAAGGAGGGGCGGAATTTGAGTATTTGTCGTCTTAGAGGAAAGATAAAAGTCTCTGCTATAACTGCATAGCAAATGTTGAAGAAGAGTACTTTCTAATTAGTCAAAGAGACTGCAAAGCTAAGGCTTACAGAAGCAATAAAGGAAGCTCGGCTTGCGTTCTATAAGGCCTATAAGCATTAGATATTAAACGATTAGAAGAAGATTATTTAAACAGATGAAACTTTAGTAATTCTTAGTTACCGCTATAGCAAATACAGGGTCTAGCAATAGGGTTATAAAAGGTATATAAAGACAGTTACTCGTTTACGGTTTAAGAAGGCTTTAGCGTTTATGTTTTAAGGTGCATTTTTATAGGATTATAAGGGTCCTTTTTATATTTAGACAAAAGAGACAGCAAAGCAAAAGAATGCTTGCTTAAAAAGAGATTGATAATTATAATAGGGAGTACAAGATGAATATACAGATTGAGTAGGAATTAGAGACAGCAATAAGGAGGTTAAATGTTAATTGCAATCCTAGTAGCTGGAAACCTTAATGGAAGTATACAGCTGCTTAGGGAGCTATGAAACAGACTAGAAAAGCTAGGAGTATTAATGCTATTCGATATCGTTGTAAAGTGCTTGTTCTAAAGCTTATTCCTTTTGCATAGAAGAGTAGCTTAGAATATATTGTCTAAGAAGATAAGTGTCCCTCCTATACATCTTATTTCCAGCAAGAACTTGTTTATAGTGTTCATCATGTTCTAGGACTACTTTGGCCTAGGAATTCTCCAGATTTGAACATGATAGAACCTTGCTGCATGTGGATGAAGATGGAGACTACAAAACAGGAGGCATCGTCTACTAGAAAGGTGTGACGGTTCGTTATATGCATGCAACAGCTACCGTCTCAGACTAGC
>Ga0335072_10006302_pt1 | contig 17366 bp, 20 predicted proteins | sample Lox_Sample_21_FD_206725 | JGI IMG/M metagenome (GOLD analysis project Ga0335072, IMG submission 206725) | Soil microbial communities from Loxahatchee National Wildlife Refuge, Florida, United States - Lox_Sample_2.1 | ecosystem: Environmental > Terrestrial > Soil > Wetlands | place: USA...
CGCCGCAGCGCATGTTCCCCCGATTCGCTCGCCTCATCGCGAATCATCTCCAGAGGCTTTTTGGCAAGAAGATCAGGCATCGTTTGTCAGAAGCGTAACACAAACGCTACGGATGTTACCCGCCGGCCAGCCGGGATCAGGATGGCATCTGCTGGCGACGCGCCAAGCAGTTCAGCAACTCGAGCGAGGTGTTCTTCATCTCGGCCCTAAGGATTTCCACTTGATTGCTGAAATGGCGATAGCTCCAGTGTGCCGGAACAGCTACAAGAAGACTCAAGGCCGTCGGGACGAGCGCCTCCGAGAGCCAGTGCATTGTAAAAAAATAGATCGTAAGTCGGCTTCCTGATTCTCCTCGCAACGTATCCGCGATTTGCAGCAGCGTGGCGAAGATGCCGAGAAACGGGGCGATCGATGCGATGGTCGCGAGGTACACCAAACGCCTCTTCAAGTCTAGGTGGGCCCGTGCCGCTGAACGCTCCATGGCCCAGGCCGTCGTTCGTAAAACGTCAACCTTGAGTAGTGCCATCACTGCCTCTTGTGATCAATTAGACCACTTCGACTGTGAAGTGGCTACCCGCCGGCGATGGCCCCGACAACGTAGAAAGGCTCGGCCCCCGACGCCACTGCTTCCGGCAGCGGCGCGTCCGGCGATTCGTGCGACAAATCCTCCTGGCACGCGAAGAATCGCACGAACGGCCGCCGCTGCTGGGTCACATGATCGCGCAGTGTCCCGCACAGCATCGGATAGCGCGCTTCCAGAGCGTCAAGGACCGACCGCTGCGTGACCGGCCCCGCCACTTCCACAGTCACTTCACTCGCCCCTATCTTGGCCAGCGTCCGCAGATGAGCCGGAAGCGCGACACGGATCATGGCAGCGTTTGCACTTCCACGGAAAGCACGGCCGGAAGATGCTCGGCGATGGGCGCCCAGTTGTCGCCCGCGTCATTGGAAGCGTAGACCTGCCCGCCGGTCGTTCCGAAATACACGCCGCACTGGTCCAGGGAATCGACGGACATCGCGTCGCGCAGCACGTTCACGTAGCAGTCGCCCTGCGGCAGGCCTTTGGTCATAGGCTCCCAGTCATTGCCGCCCGTCCGGCTGCGATAGACCTGCAACTTGCCGTCCATCGGAAAGTGTTGCGAGTCGCTTTTGATCGGAACTACATAGATAGTCTCCGGCTCGTGCGCATGAACGTCGATGACAAACCCGAAGTCGGTCGGCAGATTGCCGCTCACTTCATGCCATGCATCGCCGGCGTTATCGCTGCGCATCACATCCCAGTGCTTTTGCATGAACAGCGTGTCCGGCCGCGATGGATGTAGCGCGACATGATGGACGCAGTGTCCGATTTCAGCGTCCTGATCGGGCAAGTACGGCGATCGCAAGCCTTTGTTGATCGGCTTCCACGTCACGCCGCCATCGTCGGTGCGAAATGCGCCCGCGGCCGAAATGGCGATATACATCCGCTGCGGATTTTTCGGATCGAGCAGGATCGTGTGCAGGCACATGCCGCCGGCGCCCGGCTGCCACTTCGGCCCGGTACCGTGACCGCGCAGCCCGGGTAGCTCATGCCAACTCTTGGCGCCGTCGGTGGTCTTGAAGATGGCCGCGTCTTCCACCCCGGCGTACACCGTGTCCGGATCGGTGAGCGACGGCTCCAGATGCCAGACCCGCTTGAACTCCCAGGGATGCTGCGTGCCGTCATACCATTGGTGTGTGGTGAGCGGTTTCCCGGTTTCCGCTGTGGCGTCGTAGACGAACTTGTTGCTCCCGCCCTTCGGCATTTCGCCCGGCTTGGGAATTTCCTCGCCGCCCGGTGTTTCCCACGTTTTGCCGCCGTCGCTGGAGCGCTGGAGCACCTGTCCGAACCAGCCGCTCGTCTGCGACGCATAGATCCGGTTGGGATCGGCGGGTGATCCCTTCATGTGGTAAATCTCCCAGCCCGCGAAGTGCGGACCGCTGATCTCCCATTGCTGGCGCTTCGCGTCCGACTCCAGAATGAACGCGCCCTTGTGCGTCCCCACCAGTACTCGTACTCTGCTCATCCCCTCGCTCCTTTACTTGAATCTTGGCAGCAGCGGCGTTGAATCATGGTCTCGCCACCGCCGCCGCGTTTCCGCCAGGACCTGGTCGCGATCCTGCTCCATGTGATCGATCAGGGCGCAAGGCGCGCCTGTCTTCTCGTGCCGCGCGGCCCAAATCAGCAGCTCCAGCAGAACCGGCGCCAGATCGATCCCTTTCTCCGTCAGCCGGTAGTTCACCCTGCGCCGGTCGGACTTCTCCGCCTCAGCCGTGATGATCCCGGCTGCTCCGAGCTTCTCCAAACGGTCCGCCAGGATGTTCGTGGCGATGCCTTCGCCCGATTGCTGGAACTCCTTGAACGTCCGGTACCCGCGCACCATCAGGTCGCGAATGATCAGCAGCGACCAACGGTCTCCGAACATCTCCAGCGAGATACTCACCGGGCATCCGGACCGGCGTTTAGATTTCAACAGTCGATCCTAGCAGGATCACTTGCGGAATACAAGTGACATTTTAATGACGAACTTAACCGGCTGGCGCGGTGGCTCAGGCGCGTTACTTGGCCGTGGCGCAGGTGAAATTCGCCGCGTCGTCGATACTCCCCGACCCTTTGTAGCGCGCCACCTGCGGATACGGGCACAGCGGCCGCGTGCGATCCACCTTGCCCCGCATGCCGTGCGAGGCGATCATCTCGCTCGGAGCCTTTCCGTTCTCAACCCAGTTTTCCAGTGCGGTGACCGAATCGAACAAGTTCGGACCTTCGCCGCCACCGCAGTGATCCATGCCCGGCGCCATGAACAGGCGGATGGAACTGGAAGCCTTAGCCGCGCCGCCCATCTTGTCCAGCACGCTGGTGTAGTAATTGATGCTGTTTTCCGGCGCGATCAGTGGGTCGGTCCAGCCGTGGTACATCAGCAGCTTGCCGCCGTGGCCGAAGAACGGCTTCAAGTTGGGATCGGTCGCGGTGATGATCCCGTGGTCCACTTTTTCGGCCAGCGCGATGCCCTTGTCGAAATCAAAGGTCCGCCAGTCCCAGTTGGCATCGTGATAGACGATGTTGCGAAACTCGGCCATGCCGATCTCGGAAGGCTCCTTGCCGCCGGCCATGAGCATCCAGCCCAGCTCGCTGCCGGGCTCCAGGCCAGGAAAGAAGGGCACGCCGGTCCGCGGATTCGTGGCGGGCGCGTAGATCTTCTTCACCGACTCCACCTGCGCCGCCGTCAGGCAAGTGGGCGCGTCTTCGCCCTTGCACTCCAGTTCTTTGGGATCGAAGTGGCAGCGGCGCGGATCGTCGATCAATCCGTCTTTCAGGCCATCGGTGGCGTCGCAGGCGGCGATCGCAGCTTTGTGAATCAGCGGATACTTCGCCGGCGGAATGAAGCTGGCGGGATCCTTGTGCGTGATCGCGCCGACGTAGACGGTGTCCGCGGTCAGATGCGTCCAATAGTTGGCGGGCGCACCGGCGATGATTCCGTCATAGTCGGCGGGGTACTTCTGCGCCTCTTTCAAACCCTGCTTGCCGCCCGACGAGCAACCGTTCCAGTAGGAGTAGCGTGGGGCCTTATCGTAGAAAGCTTTCGTGATGGCCTTGCCCTGGACCGTCATCTCATGCACGGCGCGGTAGCCGAAGTCGACCACTTTCTCCGGATGACCGAGCGCGAAGCTGCCATCCAGAGCGTTGCCTTCGTGCCCGGTGTCGGTGCTCGCGGTCGCGTAACCACGCTGGAGCGCCTGCATCAGCGCGGGATAACTGATGGAGCCGGTCCAGCCGCCGTTGCCTACGCCTTGAAACTTGCCGTTCCAGCCGTCGACGGGCAGCCAGACTTCGATCTTGATATCGGAATCCTTGCTGGGCCGGATGGTCGCGGCGACGCGGCAGAAAGCGGGCAGGCTCTTGGGCGACACGGGCAACGGAAAGGGGCCTTGCGGCGGGAGCTTGAGTTCGCCGGCGGCGACGGTCTGCGCCATGGTGATCGTGGTGTCCGGCAGCGCCAGTGACGCCAGGCTTTCGCAGGTGGCGGCGGACAGAACGGTGGCGCAACCAAGCGCGACACCGATTGACAGGGCGGAAAGGCGGTTCGTCATATCGAACCGATTATATTGCGTGCGCCGAAACAGCGGGGAAGTGGCTCAGAAATTCTTCCGACGCGATGGTCCAGCCGAAGTAGTTCTCTATGTTGAACAGCGTCGCTTCCTGCATCGCCGGAGGCCCGGCGGCCATCGTGCCGTCGGTGATCAGGATCGGCCAGTAATCCAGAAAATAGGCGTGCCGCAGCGTGGATTCCACGCAAACGTTGGTGGCGATTCCGGTAAAGAACAGATACCGGATGCCGCGCGATCGCAGTTCCTCATCCAAACAGGTGCGCGCGAAGCCGCTATACAGCGTCTTCACGATCACGATATCGCCCGGCTGCGGCGCCAGTTCGTCCACGATGGCGAAGTCCCAGGTACCCTCGGTGACCAGCGTTCCTTTCAACTCCGGCCGGCAACGCATGAGCCGGATGCCCAGCTCCTTGTGCCAGTTGGGCGATTCCGGGCCGCCGCTATTGCTCAAATCGGGCTTGTAGCCCACCTGCAGATAAACGATCGGCATGCCCACCCGGCGAGCCGCATCCAGAATGCCCGCAATGCTGCGCACCACGGCGGGCGCTCCGGAGATATCGTAGCCCGCGATATCCAACATCCCGCCCTTGCTGGCAAAGGCGTTTTGCATGTCCACGACAACCAGCGCGGACTTGGCGAGATCAATTTCGACTGGCTCGGGTTTTGCCTGTAAAGTCGGCATGCGGCGCTCGTCCGCACACCACTCTACTACACCGAAACCGCCTCTTTCACCGGCATGCCCGCCATCAGCTTGCGCTTCTCCTGCTGCAGCCCGTGCACGGCCATCAACGCGCCGATCGGGTGCGCGCCGACGTTCACCAAAGGATCGGCGTCGCGCGCCGGCTGGTCGGTGTCCAGGTGCCGGAACTCGAAGGTCTCGCACAGCGCGTCGGCCTGCTGCCGGTTCAAGCCGTACTCGGAGGCCACGGAGCGAATGTCCTGAAAGCCGCGCAGCCGCAGGCTGGCTTTGAACCGCAGGTCATAGAGCACCTTGTTCAGCTTGTAGGCCGCCAACGGCGGGTGATTGTAGAAGTGATAAGGATGGTTGTGGAACGTGTAGGGCTGCGGGTCATCGGCGTTCAGCTTCTCGCCCGGCAAAAAGCGCACCACGGCATGGCCATGATGCGACGTCGGCTGATAGGAGAGCAGTTGCAGGTGCTGCGGGCCGATAGCGCCCAAGGCCGCCGCCCAGGGCAGCATTTCGGTGTTGCCCACTTCGTCCAGCTGCTCGGCCGACAAGTTGATGAACGAAGCCGCGTGGCTGTTTTCCAGCTCGTGCAGGCACCAGCGGTCGAAATCGTAGGCGGGTTTGTAATATTTCCAGGTGCCCGGATAATGCGACATGCCGCCCGAGGCCAGCACCGCCACGCGCTCGGGCCGCGACTCCACAATCTCCGCGATCGCCCGGCCCAGCATGGCGCAGCGCCGCGCGCTCGGCAAGGGCGGCAAATAAGTATTGATGAACACCGGAACTACCGGAATCGCGCGATTCTCCAGCACCCACTCGAAAATGGCCGCGAAGGAGTGGCCCAGATCGGCCTCCTGCGAGTAAGCCATATCGAAGTCCCGCGCGACCAGGTTCTCCAGCAGCGCTTCGGCCAGCTCCTGGTGAATCGCCGGATTCCAAGTCTTGCCGGCGAAGGCCGCCGTCGCCCGGTCGCTCGACATCACCGCGAACGTCGGCACGGTACGCAAGAAAAACGTCTCCATGTGATCGCTGGCGAAGATGAGCAGGGCGTCCGGTCTGGTGTCGTCCAGCGTCTGGCCGAGCTGGCGCATGGCCCCGATGCCCGCGTCCAGCTGTCTGGGATCTTCCTCCGGCGGCCGGGTGAAAAGCTGCGGCGCGTGCATGGTCGCCATGGCGGCAACGATTTTTCCCATCGGTTCCTCCCTTACGGATACAGTCGTGGCGCCGAGGGAGTAGCACCCAGGAATCCAAATTGGAAGTTATTGCCGCCGCTCTACTTACGGGGAGAGACGCGGATACCTGTGGGATATCCCCCACCCTACTTCCGGGGGAAAAACCGGTCGCCTTCCGACCAGTGTTGAACCATCGCGGTGACCTCGCCTTTGGAACCCCGCACGAACTCCACGCCGGTTCCTTCCATGGTGAAGCTGGTTTCCGAGTGCGCCACGAGCGGGATCTTCCCGTACCCCGGATCGATCATCAGGCGTCCGTCTTCCAGCGAGACGGCAATGCCCTTTGCAAGCGTGGGCGATGCGTACGTACCCACATATTTCGCCAGCACCTCCGGCGAAACCGGAAACTCGTCGCCGCTCTTGCCCACCAGATGCTGCTTGTCGCGCTCATTCTCGCAGATATACTCAATCAACTCGCCGTCCGGGACCAGATCCAGCTGGAGCGAAAGGGTCCACGGCCGGGTGTAGGACTTGGGATCGTCGTAGGTCACCTGGAGATCCATGTGGCCGGCGTCGCGGCGATGGTAGCGCTCCACCAGGCGAAGCGCTTCCGTGTGAGGATGGCCGGCGAGGTCGAGCGAGGTCCGGTCGTTGTATCCGGCCGTGGTGACCGCTAGCGTGTCTCCCTCCCAGTGCCCGATCGAATAGCCCATCCAGGTGGGATTGGGATCCTCGGGCAGCGTGCGGCCGTCAGTGAAGATCTGTCGAAAAAGGGTCTGATATTCGTAAAGAATCACTACCTCGTTCGCCGTTTGAATGATCTTCATCGGAAAGTTGCCCACCCCGATTCCTGCTTTGGGACCCGGCGGCAGGCAGTGAATGCCGTCGGTGTCGTTGCGGAAATTCGCCTCCCGCTGTTTGTATAGCGCCGCGGCCCAGGGGCGCATCTCGTCGGGCTTGAGCCCCTCCGTCACATAAAACAGAGCGCCTGTGTTCCGGACCATCCAGACCCCGGACAGGTCGGCCTTCCCGTCGGCGCCCCGCGGCGCAGGAGCGGAGAGATCCGGCTTCCCACCGGCCGTTCGCGGAACCCCTGGCGTGGGCCGATTCGGCCACTGCGCGCAAAGGCAAGCGCTCATCACCCCCAGGATCATGGCGAGTCGAAGCATCGCGATGTCCTCCTTCTATTTGGCGAACAGGTCTTTGTAGTTGCGATTATTCTCGCAAACGAATTCATCTACTTTATCTAAATCCGTTCGCAGAGGGAAGCTGCGGCTGAGCGTCCACGGTCTGGCGAAGACATTGGGGTCCTCGATGGTCGCGTCCCATTGCAGGTGGCCGTAATCCACGCGGCGCAAGCGCTCGACGAGGTGCAGCGCTTCGGTGTGCCGGTAGCCGCCCGGCAGTTCGGTCTTGTCGTTGAAGCCGACGCTGTCGATGACGAGCGTATCGCCGTCCCAACGGCCCACCGAGTCGCCCATCCACGTCGGGTCGGGGTCCACCGGATGGATGCCGCCGATCGGCACGATCCGGAACATATGCAGGTATTCGTATAGGATGACCACTTTGTCGCGGCCTTGCACGATCTGCCATTGATAAGGGACGAAGTAAGCCAGCGGCACGCCGGTGGGCATGCAGTCGGCGTAAATGCCGGGGTCGGTCGGCCCGCGAATCACTTTGTACCTCTCCGCGCCCGGTTTCAACGCGGGCGGTTCATCCTTCACACGTGGCGCGAAGTTGTAGACGCCCGACAGGTCGGGCTTTCCGTCGGCCATGTGCGGGACTTCCCGGGGAGCGGCTTCCGCGGCGTCCGCGGTTCTGGGCTGCGTGCCCGCCACGGTGACCGTCACTGTCCTGGTAACCAGGGTGTCCTTGGGCCCGTGGACGGTGAGCGTGTAGGTCGTGGTTTGCTGGGGCGTGATTTGCCGCGAGCCGCGGGTGGTCACCCGGCCCAGATCCGGCTCGATGGTCACGCCGGCCGGATTCTCGGTGGCCCAAATCAGCAACACGGACTGCCCGGGCTGAATGGAATCAGGCTGCGCGACGAATCTCTGAATGCGCGCCGGCGGCGCGAAGCGGGCCTGAATCCGGCCGGATGGCCCGAGCGGAAGCTGATCCTGCTGACTCGGCTGCTGTCCGGCGGCCGTAATCAGCAAGGCCGCCCCAACAGCCAATGCGCGCGCAATCCGCATCAGGATTTGATTTCGCGTCCGTCGGCCAGCTTCATCAACGACGACAGCATCGCCGGCGCTCCGCTCTTCGCCGCACCCCCCGTGCAGCTGATCACGTCGCCCGGCTTCACGGTGCTCCGCGTCCAGCCGTACGATTTCAGGTGATTCAGCGCCATCATCTCGACGGCCCATTCCACCACCTTGCCCTTGTCATCCTTGACATCCAGATAAATGTAAGCGTGCGGATTGGTCCATTCGAAGCGCTTCACCACGCCGGTGATGGTCACCGGATGCTCCATGTCGTACATCGCAACGCCATGGTGCGCCAGCAGCGGCGCGGCCGCTCCCACCAAACCCATTCCTGCCAGAAACTTCCGACGAGACGTCATGATAGCTCCCTACTTGCCGAATAAATCCTTGTAGTTTTTGTTGTTCTCGCACACGTATTCGTCCACTTTGTCCAGATCCGTGCGCAACGGAAACGTACGCTGAATGGTCCAAGGCTTGGCGAACACGTTGGGGTCTTCGACCGTCGCTTCCCACTCCAGGCGATCGAAGTCGGCGCGGTGGAAGCGTTCCACTACGTGCAGCGCTTCGGAATGGCGGTAGCCGCCCGGCAGCTCGGTCTTGTCGTTGAAACCAACCGTATCCACCACCAGCGTGTCGCCCTCCCAATGCCCCACCGAATCGCCCATCCACGTGGGGTCGGGATCCGGCGGATGCACGCCGCCGATCGGAACAATGCGGAACATGTGCAGGTATTCGTACAGGATCACCACTTTGTCCAGGCCCTGCACGATCTGCCATTGATACGGTACGAAGTAAGCCAGCGGCACTCCCGTGGGCATGCAGTCGGCGTAAACTCCCGCGTCCGTCGGACCGCGCACCACTTTGTATTTTTCCGCGCCCGGCTTCAGCTCCACTGTGACGGGCTGGTTCTGGCCGCGTGTGGCGCGTCCGCCAAAGCCAAAGAAGCTGGAATTGTAAACGCCCGACAGATTCGGTTTACCGTCCGGCATGCGCGGCGCCGCCTTCGGGCCGCTGTTCGCAATGGCCGCCGCATCCACCGGTTGGGTGCCGGCCACCGTGACCGTGACTGATTTTGTCAGCACCTGTCCCTGGGGACCGTGCACGGTCAGCGTATAGGTGATGGTCGCGCTCGGCGTGATTCGCTTCACACCATGCGGCCGGACGTCGCCGATCCCGCCATCGATGCTCATCCCCAACGGGTTCTCGGCCGCCCAACTCAGCGTCACGGACTGCCCCGGCTGTATGGAAGCGGGCTGCGCCGTGAATTTCAAGATCCGCGCCGGCAGCCGCATGGCTCGCGCGTAGGCTCCCGTTGGACCGCGCGCTGGAGCCGCTCCTGGCGCGGCCGGCGACGGAGCAGTTTGGCCGGCGGCGGCAAGGGCCACTGCCAGGCCCAATAGGAAAGACGTCGGGCGCCTGCGCATACTAACGTCCCGCCGCGGTCTCCACGGCCTTCTCGGCTTTGGCCCGCTGCAGCGGCCACATCTGGAAAAAGTCCGCGTAGGCCACCAGGAACGGGAACGTCACGCTTAGTAGCGCCGAAGCCAGCCAGATCTCGTGGTCGTAGGCCGGCGGTCCTTCTTTCAGATTGCCCGTGACCACCGGCGCCAGGGCGCTGAAGATCGCCGCCAACACCTCGCCCACCACGATGGACGCGATCAGGTTCAGCACGCCCTTCAGCGGCTGCTGGAACTTCGCGAACACCGAGTTTTGCAGCATGTTCAGCATGATGATGGTCCCAAAGATGAACGGTATCGTCACCGACAGCAGGAACTTCATCGGATCCATGTGCATCGCCACTACGCCGATATAAAACGCCCCGCCGCCAATCACCAGCGCGATGATGGTCCACACAATCCCCAGCACCGGCTGCTTCATCAGGCTGGGCGACTTGCTGAGCGGCCACATGTCGAACAGCGCCACCAGAAACAGCGGCGCGATCGCCGTCACATAAAACACCACCGCGTCCCAGGCGTTGAACAGGCCGTGCGGATCGAGCGACGCCACATACACCGGCGCGCCCTGCATGAAATCGTAATTGAAAAACACCCGGAACAACCCATAATTAATCAGGTAACACACCACCAGCATCACGAAGCCGGCCGCGACCTTGTTCGGAATCAGCGTCGTAAACGGCCAGCCCCCGAACATGATCGACATCCAGAACATGATCACCACCGACGCGATGATCGTCATGGACAGCATCGGCGCCGGCGGGCTGACGCTGGCGCCGGCAAACACCCAATGCAGATAGGTCACCCCCACGCCCACCACCCCGCAAAGCAGCATCAACAGGATGCCTCGCAGCGGTTGGCTGGCGCGGCCCACGAAGCCCGGTTCCGCCGAGCCCCACGTGACCGACGCCACCAGTTCCATGGGGATGAGACACAAAAGATAAAAGGCCACCCACCCGGAAAACTGCTGAAAACTGAACAGGGAAATGAAAACCAGCGAAAGGGCCATGATCAGAATGCTGGCCACAATGCCTAGCGTTGGTTGTTTGATGCCTGACAAAATTACACCTCTTTTGCGCGCGCGGATAGCATCCTATCACAAGACGTTGCAGCCCGGAAGCCGCCCCGAAACTAAGGCATACTTGAAGGAAACCGCATGCCCACCATCCAACGCATCCTTTTCCCTTACGATTTTTCCCCGGCTGCAGAACACGCGGTGCCTTATCTGCGCGCCCTGGCCACCCGGTTGGGCGCGAAGGTAACCTTGTTCAGCGTCGTTCCTCCCGCCTGGACCGAGCCGCCCGCTCTGATCGCTCCGCGCGTCGGCGTCGATCCGGAGGAATTCCGCCGCGAAATCCAGTTGCGCTTGGATGAGGCCCTCACAACCGAGCTCGCGGGCCTCAACGTAGAACGCATCACGGCTCTCGGCGATCCGGCCGTCAAGATCACCGCGTTCGCTCAGGACAATCGGGTCGATCTCGTCATGATGCCCACCCACGGCATGGGGCTGTTCCGCAGCCTGCTGCTCGGTTCCGTGACGTCCAAGGTCCTGCATGACGCGCACAGCGCTGTGTGGACCGCCGCGCACGCCGAAAAGCAGCACGCCCGGGAGTTTCCCCAGAACATTCTGTGCGCGTTGGATGGGTCGGAGCGGAGTCTCGCGCTGGCGCAATGGGCGGTCGACTTCAGCCGTCAGATGGGAGCAACTCTGCAGCTATTGCACGTGGTCCGGCCGGTGAGCGACTGGCTGTCGCTGGACGTCGAGCGCACCTTGCAGGAGGAGGCGCGGCAGGAGTCGCGCAAACGCATCGAGGAGATGATGAAGTCCGGCGGCGTGCAGGCGCCCTTGCGCGTCGCGGTCGGTGAAATCGTCGCCGCCGTCACCGAGGAAGCGCGCCAGGAAGGCGCCGACCTGATCATTCTCGGCCGCGGCGCCATCCACGCCAGCCTCGGCCGTCTCCGCACCCACGCCCGCGGCATTATCCAGCATTCGCCCTGCCCGGTGATCAGCGTGTAACCGGTATCGCGTTGTTGGTGCACTGGCGGTGTTCGGCGACGCGGCGATAAAGACGCCGTCCAATCCAAGGCAGCGGAGGCATGGCCAGCAGCGGGGCCCACAGGAACGAAATCGGGAGCACGCACAAAACTTCGCGCACCGCGTCAAAGCCTCCCAGCGTGCGTCCATCGAACGCCAGCTTCAGCTCCAGGTCCGCTCCCTGCGGCGTAACGCCGGCCTCCCGGAGAGCATCCGGGTTGCCCGACCCTTCGAAGCGATGAATCGCCAGCCAGTCGAACGCGCGGAAGAATGCGATCCAGCGCCGGCAAAACGAACAGTTGTCGTCCCAGATGATCAAACGGCTTGCCGGCGCCTGCTCCAAAAACAGCACGTAAGGAGCAAGCATGTTGAGTCCGAAGGTGAACATCGTGGCCGTGTGCGCGCGATCCATCCCGAAGAAGATGGCGGTGTGGAGCGAGAAGCCGAGAAAAAATGCGACGGGTCGCAACGCCGGTACCCATAGACCGAACGATACAAAGAACTCAATTCCGGTGGTGGCTGCCGCGGCCGCCGGCGGAAACCAGCCGCCGTGCAGAAACTCCGGCAGGCGCGTGGCCCGTTCGATAGCCTCTCCCGCCAGAAACCGCGGATTCAGTTTGAGCAGCGCGCTGTACAGGTAGACGATCGAAAGCTGCAGCCGGGGCAAGAGCGTGCACCATCGGGCTACCTGCTCGGTTCCCTGGCGCGCGAGCCAACGATCGACCGAAAACGCCCTGCCGGAATCGGCCACCGTCAACAAGAGGATCGTTAACATCATGAAGTAGAAGTTGCTCCACTGCAGGTTCTCGTCCAAAATCAGCTGATAGGCGAAGATGACCACCAGCAGGGAGCCGCAGAGGCGCGTGCGGTATCCAACCGCGAACGAGAGCGCGAGCAGCAGCCAGATAACCACGAAGGCCGGAAGCCAGGCCGCCGGCAAGTCTGGTAACCAGGGAAATTGCTTCGCGCGGATCACGTAGCCGTCCAGTAACAAGCGCAGCAGTTCGTACTGGATGGCGGCCCGGATTAGTACCGCGATGCCCACGGCGGCCCGCGCCACTCCCAGCGGCCGGGCTCCGGTCTCGGTGCTGAAGAACCGCGCTAGTGACACTCGTATTGCTCCTCGGCTGCGGTGCGAGCGCCGCGGACAACGATCCGCGTCGGCTTCGGCGTCTCGGAACACAGGTAGGTTCGCAGCGTCGCTGGATGGACCAGTGAGCGGAGCAGCCGGTTACGGCCTGTACGCTTCCGGAGGTCGGCCAGCCCTTCGCGGGAACCGTCGGGATATTCCAGAAAGATGTCGTGGCTCTCGCCGCTTTCGGCGAACATGCTCCAGCGGAAGGCATTATCGTGCCGGAAGATCTGAACCGCCGGAACCGCGATCTGGACCGCCAGGTACAAGCTGAAGAACGTCGCAGCCGCGGCCACACGCATTCTGCACATGATAGCCCATTGACGGATGCCCTTCCGCGGGATGGTAGTGCTATCGAACTCCCCAGACTCTTGGGATCACTCGGGGTGGTTCGCCCCAAGGGCCCAGCATCGTTCCTCAACCCGAACGAAGTAGGCCCGCTCTTAATGTTGGCAGGGGCCGTAGTCCTTTATGACCTTCTCGACCTGAAACGAACGACCGGATTTGTGGCCTTTCACCTTCACGCGATCGCCAACCGGCAGGGATGGGCCGGTATCGGGAAGGGTGTAGACGTTCTTACCTGCCGCCAGAGTCTTCGCTCCACCGGGCTCAGTTACACATCCAACAACGACTCCCCGGTTGTGAACGACAAGGTAGGTGATCCCAAGTCCCGCGACCGCACCAACGCCCACTATGGCGCCTACAACCAAACCCTCATGGATGTTGCCTACTCCAAAACCGGGGTTGGATTCAGCGGTAGCCGCGCCCACGGCAAAGAAAGTCAAGAAAACTACATGCGCGAGTCGTGCCGTTGCAATCATCGTGCCCCCTGAACGCTCGTGTCGCCTCCAATGGTACGCTAAGGCCGCTGACGTACAATGAGATCCCCAACAAGCTTTCGATGCGGTGTGGCGTCCCCAAGGGGATTCGAACCCCTGTTATCGCCGTGAAAGGGCGGTGTCCTAGGCCGGGCTAGACGATGGGGACTTCCGGGAAAGAGCCGTGCAGCCACCACTGTAACACGCCCGCCCGCCGCGGCGCGCAGCAGCGCTACAGCGTCTTCAAATACGCGATGACGTTGGCTTTATCTTCGTCCGACAGAAGATCCTGATACGCCGGCATGCCGTTGCCGCCATCGTTGATCTGCGCCAGCACATTGGCTTCGGTCACCGGCTTGCCGTTCGCCAGCTTGGCGTGCTTGAACAGGCCTTTCAGCGACGGCCCCACTTTCACATCATCGCTGTCCGTGTTGTGGCAGACCGCGCACTGGTCGAATACGTCCTTGCCTTTGGTGGCGTCGCCCGCCGCTTTCTTCTTGTCCTGGGCCAGCAGTCCTGCGGCCAAAAGCGCCGCCACACTGCAGCCCACTATCCACTTGCGCATTCGAAATCCTCCCTGGGTCGTCCGTAAGCTTCAGTCTACAATCTTCTAGCCCGGCCATGGTATCCCGTTCAATGTGCAAGCTTCGGGAGCCTTTCCGCCGATCGCGGCATGCGGGTTCGGAGCAATTAAGCTCTGCCGACAGCAAGCCAGTCCAGAGCCGACTGAAGATTATAGAAAACCTGCACTTCAGCGTGCCGTTCGTGGTACACCTCCATCAAACGAAACATGCCGTAAACAGCGGGTTCGGTGGCAACGACGGCACGCTTGGATTTCGCTGATAGGATGCGCCGCTCGGCGACAGTAATGGCTTCACCCATGGTCAGGTCCAATACTTCCGCCGCGGTCACATCGATCACCTGGTCAAAACTCGAATCGAACTCGGGGTCTTTCAGCAATCGATCTTGGTTGGCGGTAATCTCCGCGAAGGTGATACGGCCTTCACCGAGGGTGATGATCAAACGCCGTTCTACTTCGATGACGGAACTGACGGGCAAAACGGAAGCAGCCTCTTATCGTGACCTGGAATCGTAGCACATGAGGTGGGGATCAGGCACGCTCTGGCCGTCGGCCACGGCTTTGGATCACGAATCGGCCGGGACGGCATTGCCGTCGCCCGAGGCTCAAAAGCTGGAGTCCCAGGACATGCTGAAGGTGCCGTGGGACGGCGACACCGTCGGGCAGGCGTTAGCGTTGCTCGTCAGCAGCAGCCTCGGAGCCCCAAAGAACTGCCCCACGCAGTCCAGCCAGTACGAGCCGGTGTCGTCGCTCATCTGCACGTTGTACACGCCGCCGTCCCGGAAGCCTTCGATGTCCGTGGTCTTCCCGCCGGACGTCAACGTACCGTTGGAGAAGCCGGTCGCGAAGAAGTCCACAAGCGGTAAAATCTGGAAGCCGAAAGGCAGCGCGAAGGCCGGGCGCTCCACCACCCATTCAGCGCTCGAATCGAGGCACGTGGAGGAGTTGCAGGACGCCGTCACCGAAAAGCTCTCCGCCGGGTGGGTGAAGTCGGTGAGCGCCAGCGTGTAATTATTCGTACCGCCAACCGGCGTGACGGTCACCGAGGCGGAGACGTGGTCGCCTGGCTCCGGGCAGTCGACGTTGTTGTTGATGCAGGCCTGCGTGCCCTCCTCGACGGTGCCGCCCGGGAACATCTCGTACCAAACGTAGTAGTACGTGACCCCCTCGAAGCACTGCGTGGCAGTGCCAAGCTGCTCCACCGTCCCGTTGGTGACGCCGTCGATGCCCACCCACTGCGCGATGAAGGCGTCCTGGTATTGGTAGGGGCCCACCGGGCATTCCACTTTCGGGATCACCCACTGGCCGCTGACCGACGAAACGGTGTTCGAGCCGCCCTCCACGTCGGTGTAGCCCGACCAGTTCACCGACGGCAGCGACGTGGCGCCTCCGCCGGGGTCCAGCGTCGCCGCGGTGCTGTGCACCAGCGGCCGATGGGAGGAGAGTTTCTCGAGGAAAACCGCCCGCGCCCTCGCAACGGCTGAGGCGTCGTGCTGCCCGGAGCCTGGCGCGGCCGGAGGTATCGGGCCGGCCGATAGCACGCCGGCTACCGCAATCCCGAGCAGTGCCCCAACGACACCGGCGAGCCGCGTCTTCCCTTTCGAGGGGCTGGATGAACCGAACCCGTGTGCGTTCGAGGACGTGTGCGTAGCGCGACCGAGCAAAATCCTCATCTTTCTGAATGACTTCATAGGAATCTCCTTCCACAACGAGCGATTCTGTGCGCACCGCCACCGCAAGGGCCGCCCTTCGAAGAGTGTTCGCAGGTCGGAAAGCCTCCGAGTTATGGTGCTGAAACAGGTACCGAAAGCAGCTACAAATCGTGTCCCGTGGGAAATGAGTATAAGCGACGATTTCCTGGATGTCTAGTAGGAACCGCAAACTTGGGTTCACTCTGGTTCTGGTACGTCCGGAACATTCAGCTGATTTCGGGTATAAAGTTAGACTGAGGTGAATTTATATGGGCGCCGGGTGTGTGCGGTTTACCCCAGTATTGTGCCTCAGTCTTCTTTCCGGTTTTGCGCAGCAGCCGGAAACCTTCAACCGCCGGATCAACTTGAACGTGGCGGTTGCCGATCGATCAGGCAACCCCGTGACCGGATTAGAGCAGAGCGATTTCGCGCTGCTGGACAATAAACATCCACAGAAAATTCTCTCCTTTCAGGCGGTGCAGGGCATTCGCACATCCTCGCCTCCCGTGGAAGGCGTGGTGGTCGTGGACGAAGTCAATACGCGGTTCACGAACGTGTCCTACGCGCGCATCCAAGTGGACAAGTTCTTGCGTGCGAATGACGGAAAGCTCCCTTATCCCATGTCGATCGCCGTCTTCACCGATGCCGGGATCGCAGCCGGAAACGCGGCAAGCCGGGACGGCAACACCCTGGCGGCGGCTTTGGACAGCAAGCAGGCGGGCTTGCGCTACGTCAACCGGGACCAAGGCGTGTACGGCGCCGGCGACCGCTTGGGCATGTCGCTGATGGCGCTATCGCAGCTGGCCAACCGGGAAGCGGCCAGACCGGGGCGAAAACTCATCTTTTGGGTCAGTCCGGGCTGGCCGATTCTTACCGGCCCCAACATCCAGCTCGACGGCAAAGACCGGCTGAACGTTTTCCGAAATGTGGTGGACATGTCGCGACTGTTGCTCAACGGCGACATCACTCTATTCAGCATCGATCCCTTGGGAGGGAACGACGCCGGGCAGGCGAGAACCTACTATTACGAGGATTTCGTCAAGGGCGTGAAAAGACAGGATCAGGTGCAAATGGGGAATCTCGCGCTTCAGGTTCTTGCCATTCAATCCGGCGGCCAGGTTTTCGATTCCGACAACGACGTGGCCGGTGAGATCGCAAAGGCGGTAGCCGATGCGAGTGCATATTACGTCCTCACCTTCGACACCGAGCCGGGCGATGGTCCCAACGAATATCATGAGATTCAAGTCAAGCTCGATCGGAAGGGATTGAAGGTACACACCAGAACGGGTTATTATGCTCAGCCTTAACCGGTTGTTCCATGCACCGGGTTGGAAGCTGGGCTGTGCAGTCTTTGCTGTGTTAGGATGAGCGCCTTTTCGGCAGGGGCTGGTTAGGACCGTAGCGCGCTATGACGTCGACTCGCGAAAGCTGGCTCTGCTCCCTGCTTTTAGCCTGTTTCTCGCTGCCTGG
>Ga0335072_10006303_pt1 | contig 17366 bp, 16 predicted proteins | sample Lox_Sample_21_FD_206725 | JGI IMG/M metagenome (GOLD analysis project Ga0335072, IMG submission 206725) | Soil microbial communities from Loxahatchee National Wildlife Refuge, Florida, United States - Lox_Sample_2.1 | ecosystem: Environmental > Terrestrial > Soil > Wetlands | place: USA...
GCCCTGACAAGATCCTCATGAGTGACGCTGCCCGGGACGCTCACGCGTGCCTTCTGGGTGGCGAAGTTGACCGTGGCGGTGACCCCGTCCAGCCTATTGAGCTTGTTCTCGATCCGCGCCGCGCATGACCCGCAGGTCATGCCGCCGATCATGAGCTCCAGGCCGCGGCCGGCTCGATCCGCCGCTGCAGGCAGCGTCGCGGCCGTTCGGTCCCCGGTGGCAGTGCTCATTCAGTCGCCGGCCAGCTGGTACTCCCCAGCCTCATCCAGTGCCGCGCTGACCGCTTGCTCTGCCAGCGGCACCGCGCTGGTGACGGTCACTGTGGACTCGCCGCCCGGAACCAGATCGACTCTCACTGCGCTGACGCCGCCGAGCCGGGTCAGCTCCTCGGTGACCGCGCGCACGCAGTGCTCGCACGTCATCCCGGTCACCGCATAGGTGGTTGCTGTCATCCGATTCCTCTCTGGTCGTAACAGCGGGTGATCAGGATCGGACCAGGCGGGCGATCGCGTCCGAGGCCTCGCGGATTTTCTCGGCTGCGGTGTCACCGCCTTCGGCGACCGCCTGCGTGACGCAGTGGCCCATATGCTCATCCAGCAGGCCAAGGGCCACGGACTGCAGCGCTCTGGTCACCGCGGAGACCTGGGTCAGGATGTCGATGCAGTACTTGTCATCGTCGACCATCCGCTGCAGGCCCCGGACCTGGCCCTCGATCCGGCGCAGCCGTGCCAGGTAGTCGTCCTTGTTCTGGCTGTATCCGTGCACCCCGTCCTCCAGGCTCCGCCGGTCACCTACCCGCAGTACTGTACCATACCCCGGCAGGGTATATCGGCTGGCGGGGGGCCGCTTGCCGTCCTGACCTGTCCATCCGCGGTCCGCCTGTTCGTCGTCGCACCAGAGACCCATGTCTTGGGGAGGACATAATGGCCCTGCCCGAGACGGCGACCAAAGGGAGCTCGAGATGGACACAGCACGTGCGGGCACACGAATCCTGGGCAGCCTGCGATCGGCAGATGGCAAGGGCGTCGTGCGCATGGAAGATCGCGTTAACGCCAGCGTTGATGACTTGTGGTCGGCGCTCACGGATCGCTCACGCCTCGCTCGCTGGTACGGCGAGGTTGAAGGCGACTTGCGGCTTGGCGGTGAGTATCGGGCTCACCTTCATGCCAGCGGATGGCAGGGAACGGGGCGCGTGGAGGCCTGCGAGCCTCGACGGCGCCTGCTCCTAGCGATCAAGGGCCTAGACGATCCGGAGGAGGGCGTGATCGAGGTGACGCTGGCTGCCGACGGCGACCAGGCAGTCGTGGTCTGGGAGGAACGAGGCATGCCCGTGAACCTGCTCGCCGCCTACGGGGCGGGAATACAGGTTCACGTCGAGGATCTCGCAGCCCACATCGCCGGGCGCGAACGGTGCGACAGCAAGGCTCGGTGGGACGAGCTGTTCCCTGCCTACCGGGATCTGGCGGCGAAGCCCGGCGCCTGATGGCGACAGCCGCTGGTCGTCGCGCGGCAGGTCACAAGTCCTCGGCGGCGCTTGCTCCTGCCGGCTCGGCGCGGTCCCGCCTGAATCCCGGGGCCACGGGCAGCATTATCCCGCGGGCCTGGAGCTGGCCTAGAAGGTCCGCTTGCACTTCTGCCTCGGGGCGGTCAGTGCTGAGCTCTAGCAGGATGCCACGGCCGCGGTAGTAGTCGATTAGCGGCGCGGTTTCCTTGGCGAACACGGCGAGCCGGTGCCGGATCACGCTGAGTGTGTCATCGGCCCGGCCGTCGCGTGAGGCTCGGTCGAGCAGCCGGCTCACGAGTTCTTCCTCTGGCGCTGTTAGATAGATCACGGCGTTGCTGGTCAGCGCGAGGTCAGCGCCAAACCGGGCCGCGCGCAGCGCTTGCGGCATCGTTCGCGGGAACCCGTCCAGCACGTAACCGCCGGTGTCGCGGGCCGCGGCGACGACGGCTGGGGCCAGTATGCGGAAGATCAGATCATCCGGGACAAGATCGCCGCGCTCGGTGTACGAGGCGACCTGCTGACCCAGGTCCGAGCCGCGCGCTACCTCCGCCCGCAGCATGTCGCCCGAGGAGATGTGCCTCGCCCCTGTCTGAAGCGTCAGCCACCCGCTGTGTGTTCCCTTCCCTGCGCCCGGTGGCGACAGCATGATCACCCGGACCATGACGACCCACCACCTCCAGCCCCGCCACCGGCCCTGCCTGCACAGTATCTCTTGTCAGATCACCCGACGATGTTTACGCACGAGTAGAAACCACGTGAGCAGGCAGGCTATGCCCGGCGCTGGCCGCGCTTGTCAGGCCTAGTGCGGCCAGCACTGACCGCTACCGGACGGCGAGGGGGTGAGCTTCCACTCTGACGAAGCGCGATGGATAAGGGGACAGGGGATCGGCCCGCCGCGGCAAGGGGGCTCAGGCTGGCGCCCTGGGGACCGGTACGCCGCTGGGCCCGACGTAGATTTGAGACTCGCTCGCCTGAGATCAGAAGGGGCGCGAAGACCATGACGATCCTCGTTGTCGGAGCGGGCGCCACCGGTGGCTATTTCGGGGCGCGGCTGGCACAGGCCGGCCGGGACGTGACGTTCCTGGTGCGCCCGCGCCGGGCCCAGCAACTGCGCGAGCGCGGGCTGCGGATCGTGGGGCCGGGCGCTGGAGCCGACGATGGGGAGCCGGTACGGCCGAACCTGGTGATGGCCGGAGAGCTGAGAGAGCCCGCGGAGGTCGTGCTGCTGTCGGTTAAGGCGACAGCGCTGGATCAGGCCATCACGGACTTCGCGCCGGCCGTCGGCCCGCAGACCGTGGTGGTGCCGTTCCTGAACGGGATGGCTCACCTCGCAGTACTCGGCAAGCGGTTCAGCGAGCCCGCAGTGCTTGGTGGCGTGGTCCTGATCGCCACCCAGCTCAACGACGAAGGCGACATAGTCCAGCAGCCCAGCCCGCCTGCGAGCCTCACCTTCGGAACGCAGGACGGCGCCCGGACTGCCCGGCTGCAGGCGGCCTACGATCAGCTCTCCGGGGCCGGGTTCGACGCCAGCATCAGCGACGAGATCATCGCGCGGATGTGGCAAAAGTGGGTGTTCGTCTCGACTGTCGGCGCTCTGACCAGCCTGATGCGGGGTACCGTCGGCGACATCGTGGCCGTTCCCGGCGGACGCGACCTTGGCCCGGCGATCCTGGCTGAGGCTAGTGCTGTCGCGGCCGCAGCCGGCTACCCGATACCCGCGGACGCAATCGCCAGCACCACGCAGACGGTCACCCAGGCCGGGTCGCCCGTGAACTCGTCGCTATCACGCGACGTGGCCGAGGGGCGGCTGGCCGAGGTCGAGGAGGTCCTCGCCGACCTGGCCCGCCGCGGCTCAGATCACGGGATAAAGACCCCGCTGCTCGACCTGGCGACGATGCAACTGCGCGTCTACAACAACAGCCTCCGTCCGTCGAGCTGATCACCCGTCCGTACTGCGCCGGCCACGGAATGAACTGATGGAACACTTCACGACAGCCAGGCTTACCGCCAGAGACTGGACCCCCGCAGATCTGGAAGCCTCCTTCGCGATCTACGGCCGGGACGAAGTGACTCGCTGGCTCGGTCCGCAGCCACGGCGGCCAGTCGAGACGCTGGCGCAGATGCAGCAGGTTCTCGATCGGCGGATCGCGCACGGCCGTGAGCAGCATCACTACGGCCTGTGGGCACTCGAGCTTCGGGCGACCGGCCAGGTGGTTGGCGCGGTGCTTTTGTCACCACTACCGGAAGAGGACCCACGACCGGGACAGGACACGGCCGTAGAGATCGGCTGGCACCTGAATCCCGATCACTGGGGCGCGGGCTATGCGACAGAGGCCGGCCGTGGCGCGGTCGCCCTTGCCTTCGGCCTGAACAGGGTGGGCAACGACGGGGTCGGGCCGGTCATGGCGAGCCGACCTGCCAGGCCAGTGCTGGACAGGGTGCATGCTCTTGTCGATCCAGACAACATCAGGTCCTGGAACGTGTGCAGGCGCTTGGGGATGCGGCACCTTGGCCAGACCGGCCGGTACTTCGGGCTTGCGCTTGAGCTCTTCGAGCTCACTCGCGCAGAGGCCGGCTGACTTAGCTCCGCACGACGTTTTGTGCCGCGGCGCCCGGAGATGGCGCGGTAGCGATGGCAGTCCTGCGAGAATTTCGATCACATTGCCGTGACCACACCGGCCCCGATCCGTCCGGGCCGCTCAGGAGCGAAGCCCATGGACGCCAGGCACGCCATTTTGTTCGAGCCGGTCAGGATCGGCCCGAAGACGCTGCCGAACCGGTTCTACCAGGTCCCGCACGCGTCGGGGTTCGGGTCAAGCCAGCCAAGGACGCAAGCGGCGTTCCGGGCTATAAAAGCCGAAGGCGGCTGGGGCGGAGTGTGCGTTGAGTACGCCCCCATCTCGCCGGACTCCGACGAGATCCCGGCAATCGGCGCGGATATCTGGGACGACCGCGACGCCCAGGCACTGGGATTGTCCGCTGACGCCATCCATGCCCATGGATCGCTGGCGGGACTTGAGCTCTACCATGGCGGCGGGTCGAGCCCCAACGGCAGCTCACGGGCGGTCCGGCTGGCCCCGAGCCAGCTGACCTCCGAGGTGCAGTGGGGCGGGCTGGCAAAGGAGATGGACACCGCCGACATCGCCCGCATCCAGCGTGACTGGGCACGGGCCGCCCGGCGCGCCGCCGACGTGGGATTCGACATCGTCTACGTATACGGGGCGCACGGCTACCTCGTGACACAGTTCCTGTCGGCGCATTCCAACCGCAGGACCGATGGCTACGGCGGCAGCGTGGCGAACCGCGGCCGGTTCTGGCTGGAGACCCTGGCCGCGGTGCGGGATGCGGTAGGTACCGACTGCGCGATCGCTACCAGGATCGCCATCCACGGCGACTCCGGGGTACCAGGGGCGGAGCGTCTGCCCGGCATTGACATCGACGACATGCTGACCCTGGTGCGGCTGGCCGATGACCTGGTTGACCTGTGGGACGTTATAGTCGGGTCCTGGCCTGAGGACTCGGGCACCTCCCGGTACTACCCGGAGGGTCACGAGCGGCCGTGGGCCCACCGGGTCAGAGAAGCGACGGCCAAACCGGTGGTCGCTGTGGGCCGCTATTCAAGCCCGGACCTGATGGCTGAGGTAATCCGGTCGGGCGCCGTGGACCTGATCGGCTCGGCCAGGCAGGCGATCGCCGACCCGTTCCTGCCCCGAAAGATCGCGGAGGGCCGGCTCGATGAGATCCGCGAGTGCACTGGATCGAACATCTGCATCCTGCGGGAAGAAACCTTCAACCACGTCGGCTGCGTGCAGAACGCCACCGCCGGAGAGGAGTTCCGCCGCGGCTGGCACCCCGAGACATTCACGCCTGCGGCCGACCCTGACCGGGCAGTGCTCATCGTGGGCGCCGGGCCCGCAGGCCTGGAGTGTGCCGTTGTCCTCGGTAAGCGCGGCTTCACTGCCGTGCATCTCGTGGAGGCAGAGGCCGAGATCGGGGGCAAGCTGCGCTGGGCGAGGCGGCTGCCGACCCTCGGTGACTGGGGGCGGATCATCGACTGGCGCGCGGTCCAGCTCGCCAGACTGCCGGGCGTCGAGGTGATCACCGGGCGACGGCTGACGGCCGCGGACGTCCTGGAATACGGCGCCGACCTCGTCGTGATCGCCACTGGCTCGACGTGGCGCCGCGACGGCGTCCAGCCCGGCTACCCCGACCCGATGCCAGGAGCGGACTCAGGCCTGCCGAATGTGCTGACGCCGGAACAGGTCTGCGCGGGCAGCAGGCCGCCAGGCCCGCGTGTTCTCGTTTACGACACCGACGGCTACTACGTTGCTCCTGGCGCGGCCGAGCTGCTGGCCGCCGACGGATTCGAGGTGACCGTGGTCACGACGTTCGATGTTCTCTCCCCAGTCAGCGACGAGACCCTCGAGGGTGACATGCTCCGTGCCCACCTGCACCGGGCCGGAGTGAGCGTCCGCCATGCGACGACCATTACCGGCATCGGAACCACGTCGGTCACTGGTCATGATCGCTACGGCGAGCACTGGTCCGCCGCCTGCGACGGGATCGTCCTGGTCACCCAGCAGGAATCGCAGGACACTCTGTACCGCGAGCTGGCCGGCAATGAGGTCGCGCTGACGGCCGCCGGGATCGGCGGGCTGTACCGGATCGGCGACGCCGTCGCGCCGAGGATGGTCTCGGAGGCAATCTTCGACGGGCACCGGCTGGCCCGCGAGATCGACAACAACGACCCCGGCCTGCCGGCCACATACCTGAGGGAACGGGCAGATCTCAGCTAGCCAGGCACGGCACTGCTCCGGCTACGCCGAACGCGATCATTCGGATAACCGCCCTTGGCAACCTGGCCAGGTGCGAGCAGCAGCGAGCAGCCCTGCCGCGCCTTCAGTGATGGTGGTGTGATCGGTGGTGCCGGAAGCCACGGTGGCGACGGCGGCGGCCCGATGCCGCAGCCGGCGGGTGGCGGCGTCCCGCCGCCACGCACAGGTGCCGCGCTTGCGCCAGCTCTAAGGTGAGGGCCTGCAGCGGCACGCGGAAAACGGTCGTCCCGCCGATCAGGTTGAACCCGCGGACCCGGATCACCGGCGCCTTCGCCTGACGTCGGCGGTTCCCACCCTTCTCGCTGTTGGCGCCCAGGACGGAGAAGCCGCCAAGCTCGACCTCCATGCTGTCGGGGACATAGATGTTGACCACACCCATCAGCGAGAACACCCTGATGGTCAGCTCGCCGCCGTCGATTTGCGCCTCTCGCAGGTCGATGTTGTCGCCGCCCATGACAGCAATGGCGCTGAAGTCACGGACCGCACGGAATGGACCGCGTCGGCTAGCGCCGCCCATGATGGCGACCGTTCTGCGGACCGGCCGATGAGCCTCGACCAGGGGCGTGGCCTGGGATGATTCTGATGCCGTGTCCTCCGGCAGGTCGCTGGTCAGCGCCGTGAGCTCACCGCGGGTCCGGGCGGTGAGCGCCCGGTCGGAGCGCTCTTCGAGTTCGTCCATGCTCAGCCGGCCAACCGCAGCCTGATCGCCGAGGACCTTTAGCGTCGCATCGCGCTCGGCGTCGGAGCACAGCATGCTGTCGTCTTGCCCGCCCACCAACGCCTCCCGCCGGACTCGCAGTCCGAAAACGTCGCGTAGCGCTACGATACGGCAGCAATGCCGCAAGCGCATCGTTGCTAATGGCCTCAGAGCCATTGGCGGGATTGCCGCACAGGCGCCGCGCTTAGCTGCGACTCCTTTCTCGCGATTGAGCTCCAAACTGTGCCCGCGGGCGGCGCCGAAGCTGGCGCCCGATCTATGACGACATGGTCTAATCAGACCATGTCAGACGATATCGAGCAGCGGCTGGCCGCCGCCGCTCAGGCAGTACGCGAGCTTGAGGTAACCCGTCAGCGGTCTGCCGACCTGCAGGCGCGGCAGGACCATCTGGGCAGCGAGCTTGCGGCTTTGCAAGCGCAGTCTCAGCAGGAACAGAAGGACGTCGACCGGCTGGAGCATCTGTCGCTGAGCCGTGTCTTCGCTTCAATGAAGGGCTCGCGGGAGGAGGCGCTGACCCAGGAGCAAGCCGAGGCGAACGCCGTGCGGGTCCGAGTTGCCGACGCGCAGGCCCGGCTGGAGGCAGTCCGCAGCGAGCTTCAGGCCGCGCAGAACCGCCTTGATCAGCTGGCGTCGGCCCCACAGACTTACGCCGCCATGCTGGCCGAGAAGGAACGGCACCTGACCGAGTCCGACGACCCGCGCCGGGCCACGCTGTTGAGCCTGGCCGACGAGCGAGGCCGCCTCAACGCCGAGCTCGCCGAGATGAACCAGGCAATGGCGGCGGCGGATGCCGCGCGCCAGGCGCTCTCGGTGGTAGAAGACAAACTCGGCAGCGCGTCAGGATGGAACACCTACGACACCTTCTTCGGCGGCGGGATGCTCGCCACTGCTATGGAACACTCACGGCTCGACGATGCCGCTGCGGCCGCCGCGGAGGCCGACCGGCGCATGGCCGTGCTCCGGACCGACCTCACAGAACTTGACCAGGTCGCAGAAACCTCCCCGATGATCACCCTGAGCAGCGCGACAAGGTTCGTCGACCTTTGGTTCAACAACATCTTCACCGACCTCGCCGTGCGCGACCGGATTCAGCAAGGCAAACAGAACGTCGCCCAGTCCCTGCAGATGATCAGCGCCATCGAGGGGCGCCTCAAGACCCAGTCCGGCGAGGTGCAGTCGAGGCTTGGCCAGATCGACGCCCAGCGACGCGACCTGCTGACCCAGTAGCTAGCGGGTGTAGTACACGAATTCCGTCCTAGGCGGCCAGCAGCCTTGGCCCCGAGTCAGGCGCCCGGCTGGAAGACGGCGCGCACGCAGCCATCGTCCTTCGACTTGAACATCCGGTACCCATCCGGTGCCTTTGACAGCGGCATCACGTGGGTCGCGAGGTGGGCGGTCTTTACCTCGCCCCGTGCCATGCGGCTCAGGATCTCAGGGATGTAGCGGTGGCCATGCTGCTGGGCGCCGCGCAGGGTGAGGTTCTTGTTCATCACGGCGCCGAGCGGGAACTTGTCAACGAGCCCGCCGTACGCGCCGAGGATGAAGACGCCGCCGCCCTTGCGGCAGGCATGAATCGCGTCGCGGATGGCAATGCCGCGGTCGGATTCAAGCCGGAGCTGCTGCTTGACCTTGTCGTAGAAGTACTGCGGGCCCGGGCTGTCAGACTCCATGCCGACGGCCTCGATGCAGATGTCCGGGCCGCGGCCGCCGGTCCGCTCGCGCAGTGACGCGGCGACACTGTCGGCCTCATAGTTGATAGTTTCCGCGCCGATCACGTTCTCGACCTGGGCTAGCCGTTCCGGCAGCCGGTCGATGACGATAACTCGACCTGCGCCCTTCAGCATTGAAGCCCTGGCGGCCAGCTGGCCGACGGCGCCAGCGCCCCAGACAGCGACCACGTCGCCGGGCTTTACGCCGATCTGGTCCGCGCCAGTCCAGGCGGCAGCCGCGGCGTCCGAGGCGAACAGCGCCGTCATGTCGTCCACCTCGTCAGGAATCGCGAAGGCACCCTCGTCGGCGAACGGCACGCGAACATAGTCGGCGTGGCTGCCGGCGAAACCGCCGAGCGCGTGCGAGTAGCCGTAGCAGCCACTCGGCGCCCCGCCCCACATCATCTCGGTGATGGCCGGATTCGGGTTGCCGTTGTCGCACAGCGAGAACAGTTTCTGCTCGCAGTACCAGCAGCGGCCGCAGCTGATGAACGAGCAGACGACCACTCGGTCACCGGCCTTGTGCTTGCGCACGGCCGGGCCGATCTCAGCGACCTCGCCCATGAACTCGTGGCCGAGTACGTCACCCGTCCGCATCGCGGGGATATAGCCGCCCAGCAGGTGCAGGTCCGAGCCGCAGGTCGTGGTCAGCTTGACCTTGAGAATCATGTCCTCGGCATTGAGGATCTGCGGGTCTGGGACGGTCTCGACGGCCGTCTTGTTGATGCCCGTCCAGCACAGCGCCTTCATCTCACAACACTCCCTCGGCATTGGCGCGGTCGATGATGGCATCGAGCATCTTCCCGGCTGGGTCGGGCTTGCGGTGCCCTGCAGGCTGCGGCTCCATCCGCAGTACCTCACCGACCTCGAGGAGTTGCTTGCTTTCCCGCAGCGCCGCGCGTACCGGCTGCCGGGGATCGCGTCCAGCCAGACGATCCGCGAGGGAACCAATCCCGGACGGCTCGGGTGAGCGCAGCCGGGCTCCGATCTCGGTGCCCTTGCCGTCGGCGGCCGTAGTGACCCGGATCTCAACTGAGTCGCCCAGAGCGGCCAGCGGCTGGGGGAGTGAACCGTCTGGTGCCACCTCTCCGACAGGTTTGTTGACAGTTACAGAGCGCCAGCGGTTTCGCTGTTCGCGCCGCGCGGATCCGGCAGTCTCAGCCCGGGCCCGGCTGCGGCGAATCCAGCCGACGGCAAACCCCAGGCCGGCCGCAGCCATGGCCACTTTCGCGGCTGTCTTCATGACATGTCCCCCCGAAGAAGTCATCAGAACGCCCTACCGGGTCCGATCCTCCTTGGCCTCACCTTCTACCCGCCTGCGCCGCTGCCGATGCACGCGGCGTTGGAACGGCTAACCTGGCGGCTTGGCCGCCGTCGCAGCCCGATCCGGCCGGACTGCCTCCTAGCCATTCGGGGGATGTAGTACTAGCTCGTCGGCGCTTAGCGTCGGCGGAACTGTGTCCATGACCAGGCACGACGTACTGCGAGGCGGCCACGGACACGAGGTCGGACCTGTGGCGCGTGATGCGATCCCGGCTGTCCGCCCTTCCTGGAGACTGATCATGCCTGATGACCGGCACCCGAGCGCGGACGATCTCGCCGACCTCATGGCCGGCGCGCTTGAGCATGGCCAGGCCGCCGCCATCCAGGCTCATGTCGCCGCGTGCGCGGCCTGCAGCGAGGTATCCAGCCAGCTCGAGGGTTTGCCGGGATTGCTAGCCGGCGCCCGGTATCCGGCGATGCCGGAGGGCGCATCGCTGCGTATCGAGGCGGCACTCATCGTCGCGGCAAGTCGGCGCGCCAGCGGGCGAGACTCAGCGAGCGACCGAGAGGGCGTCGTGGACTCGGCCGCTGGCGTTGATCCGTTCGGTCACTTGTGCTGGGCCTACCGTGGCAAAGCTGACTGGGCAGACCACGCCGTGGAGTTTTCGGCTGACGGAATTGCTGCGGGGCAGTGCATCAAGCTCATCGGCGATGCCAGCACCGAAGACCTTCGCTCGGAACTGGCCGAGCGGGTCCGCTCGATGGCCGAAGGCCGCGCGGCAGATCGCGACCTGGTCGAAGTACGTGATCTAACTGACTACCACCGATTTGGCAGTGACGGCATCATCGACACTGATGCAACCATCGCGGCACACCATGCGGTGCTCGAGAGCGCCCTGGCGGCAGGTTACGCGGGCATCCGGTTCGCGGTCGAGGAGACGGCGATCGCCCGCACTGCGGCCCAGCGGGACGCGGCTGTTCGCATGGAGTTCCGCGGTGGCCGCGCGGCGAGCTCGCTTCCAGCTGGCAGCATGTGCGGCTACGACGTCGACGAGCTTGGCGCGGACGCGGTGGCGGAACTGGCGTGCGTACACCCGTTCATCCGTCGTGGCGCTGCGCCGTTCAGGCTCTACGCGGTGGACGATGCCGACTTCGGACTAGCCGGGACTATTGACGACGTCACGGCTCAGGGCCTATTCCGGACGACTCTGGGACGCACCATGCCGCCCGAGGGATCAGAACTTGTCGTAGATGCGCGGCACGCGGAGTTTATTGCCGACGGCGCACTGGCGGAGCTTAATGCGCACGCGGCCCGAATGGGCCGGACAGCGGTCGTGCATACGCGCACCTCAACCTTGCCAAGCCCGGCCCGGCGGCCGGCACTCTCCTGCCTCACCATAGATACCGGCGATAGCCCTTAGCCAGGCCCGATTGCAGCTGGTAGGCCGCCGACGCAGAGCTCGGGCGGGGCCCGCCCCGTTCACTCTGCTGAGACCGCGACAGCGGCATTGAGCGCGTCGAGGGCGGAGCTCTGCCGGGAGGCGTCGGCCGTATCGAACGGTCCGGTCCAGCAAACCCCGAACTGGTTCTCCGCGTTCCGGCTGTTGTCCCAGATGGACCGCGCGTTCCGGAGCATGAAGTCGCGGTAAGCCGGACGGGGGCTGCGGCGATAGAAGTCGTAGAGGTTCCGGACGAAGATTCCCTTGAACTGCGACCCGTCGCCGTGGCGCCGTTCTCGGGCCATCTCTGACTCGCCCGGCTCCACGAGGATCCCTGGCGGGCTCGCCTCTGGCGGGGTCGTCAGCTCGCGCAATGCGGCGTCGGCGATGGACTCCCCGAGTGTCAGATATCCAGAATCGCCGCTGATCTCGTGCAGCGCAGCGAGGCCTCCCAGAATGACACCCTGGTTGTAGGTCCAGGTTGGCTTGCCGTTGTTCGCGCACTCGGGCGTGAGGCCGTCATTGATGAGCCCGCTCGGACCGATCATGCCACTGGCGCGGAACCACTCAAACTCTCGTAGTGCCCACTGCAGATAGCTCCCGCCGGCATCCGGCGAGCGCAGGTGAAGCTGCGCAGCCAGACTGAGGAACAGTTCGTTGGTGATCGCGTTCTTGTACTTCCTGTCCTCGTTCCACCAAACCCCGCCACGGCACACATCGTCCCAGCCGGTCACCATGTTGGCGAAGATCACCCTGGCAGCGTCGAGGTAGCGGCTCTCGCCGGTGAGGTCATAGGCCGCGATCCAGGCCAGTGCCCACCAGCCATTGTCATCGAAGTAACGCACCGTGAAATCTCGATGCACCCGCCCAGCTGCGCGGAACGTCCGGGCGACGACAGAAGCGTGCCGGCGATCTCCGGTCCGCTCGATGTAGGCGATCACTGCGGTCAGCGCGTTGGCGGCGTTCCACCACCCCGTCGTTCGCCACTGCCCGGTCCATCGGCTGTGCCATCGCTGCAGCGCCTCGATCCCGGCTGCAGCGCGCGCCTGGTAGTCGGGCTCGGATATCGAAACCATAGGCGACGACCTCGCCTTCCTCACCTGGCCTAACGCGGCTACACCTAATACCTACCCTGCTAGCAAGGCAGGACGCTGGCCTGATCAGGCGAACCGCAGTGCCCCAAACCCCAGTGCCCCCGAACGGCAGTGCCACAGTGCGCCGACCTTTTAAATGCCGGTCATTTCTTGCGACAATGTTCATGCGCTCCGCCGGATCAGCTAACGCGATCCGCGGTGAGCAGCCCGGAGGCACCTGCCGATGGAGGACGCGATGGCAGAGGCTCAATACGATGCAGCCACAACGCATCGCTACGTTGCAACGACACCGCATCGGTTCAGGCGGTTCGTCAACAGGCCTGCGGTGACGTCATTCGGCTGCGGAGTCATCGGGCTTACGGTTCAGCTGCCCGTGATGCTCCTTGTCTTAGGGCGCCACCCCATCCCAGGCGACGTCTGGTCGGAAAGCGTCCTGCTGAGCGTGCTTCCGTTTCTCGGGATTTTCTTCGGGGCAGTTGGCCTGGATCAGATAGCCAAGGGCCAGCGCGGCCGGACCTTCGCGGGGTTGGGCCTGCTGATCGGCATTGCAGAGTTCGTGCCGATCTTGCTCTTTCTCTTGAGCCAGTAGCTGACGGACACAGGCTGTCCGGGCAGGGCGGGCATTAGCTCGCTGTCGAGGGCGCCCGGCTTCAGGCGAACGCCACTGCCGCAATCACCCGGCTGAGGACCGCAGGGGGACTGGCATGAAGCAGCAAGGAGATCATGCGGGAAACGGCGCTGCCAGCGCGGGCGCCGCGGTTCCTCTCGCGTGCCGCCACGATGTCAGAGGCAGCGCTTAGCCTCGGTCCATGGACAACGCGTTCGCGGCGGCAGACCGCTTCATGCTCAGCCAGGCGCGCCTACTTGAGCGGCGCCTGTTCGCGACAGTCTTCCTGGGCCAGCCTGCGGCGCGAGTGATCGACGCGCTTCGCGGCTACCAGAATGACGACGGCGGCTTCGGCCAGGCAATGGAACCAGACACCAGGTGCCCGGCGAGCCTGCCTATCTACGTCGAGGTCGCGTTCCAGGCCTTGGCCGCGGCCGCAGGGGCCGGCCATGGGCCGGCCAGCGACGGCGCGGCAGAGTTCGGGTCGGCTTACGCCAGCATTGCCGAGCGCGCCTGCGACTTCCTGGCCCGGACGGCAAAGGACGCCGCAGCCGGCGGCGCTGTCCCGGCGGCCTTCCCGATCATCGAGTCCTTCCCGCGCGCCGCGCACTGGACAGAGTGGACCTACCAGCCGGGCCTGAATCCGACAGCGGGACTGGTCGGGCTGTTGTACAAGCTCGGCGTCGACCACCCGTGGCGATCGGAGGGCGCCGCCTACTGCTGGCGGCAGCTGGACTCGGGTGAGCTGCCCGGCGATGCGCACGCGCTCTCCGAGACGCTTATCTTCCTTGAGCACGTTCCCGACCGTGACCGCGCCGATGAGCGCGCCGCGGTCCTCGCGGCCACCCTGGCTGACCTCCCGATGTTCCACCTCGACCCGGACGCCACCGGCTACGGGCTCTCCCCGCTACACCTGGCACCCGAGCCGGGATCACGCTGGCGGAAGCTGTTCACCGACTCGCAGATTAACGGACACCTTGATCGTCTGGAGAGCGACCAGCTGCCCGACGGAGGCTGGCCGATTAGCTGGGAACCGCCCAGCGAGGCCGCCGTGTGGGAGTGGCGAGGCATGGTGACCCTGCAAGCGCTGCGCACGCTGACGTCGTACGGCCGCCTGAGCCCGCCAGCGTAAGACACCGCACGCGTGATCAGAGGCCACCTGCGATCGTGCAGGTGGCCTCTTTCAGATCACGCCTCTCGGGCCGACTGCTACCGGCGGTGCAGCCGTAGAGGAATGTGCAGGTGCTTCACATGCACGTGGATGTGTGCGATCCGCCAAGCAGTCGCCGCGTGCGCCTTCCGTCAAGCTGACACCGGTTGTTCAGCTCGCCTACGCATCACGGACATCTAGTATCTTTCTGGAATTTTGTTTCAGATGTGAACGTTCGTTCACGTGATCCGCGTGGCTATTGCGCCGTCGGGTGGTGCAGTGAACAGGAGAAACATGAACGGCAAACCCCGTGTTGGGCGTCGGCTGGCTCTGCTGGCGACAGCAGCCTTTACCGCCCTTGGCGTTGCGCTGGTGCCTGCGCTAACCGCGTCCGCCTCCGTCCGGAGCGTCGCGCACAGCCAGCTCCCGGTACCGCCGGGCGCCATCAAGCACATCATGGTGATCGAGCTGGAGAACGAGAGTGAGGGCGAGACCTTCGGCGCCAGCTCGCCGGCTACCTATCTCAACGACACCCTGCTGCCGGAAGGCGAGCTGATCCAGAACTACTACGCGGTCGGGCATGTCAGCCTCGACAACTACATCGCGCAGGTGTCGGGCCAGGCGCCGAACCAGATGACCAGCAGCGATTGCGTCACGAGCCTCACATCGCTGGACGGTAGCTACAACGACGTGACCCCCGGCGCTCTGGACCCCGATCAGGCCAGGTACCCAGGGCAGGTTGACGGCCAGGGCTGCGTGTTTCCTGCCAGTGTCGAGACGATCGGGAACCAGCTCGACCGGGCCTATCCCAGCACTATCGGCAGCGACTGGCGCGAGTACGCCGAGGACATGGGCAATGACCCAGGCCGAGACGGTGGCCAGCCCGATCCGCTCGGCGGTACCGATTGCGCGCACCCGACTCAGGTGAACGGCGTTGCGTCGGACGACACCAACAACGCCGAGGGTCCGAACGCCACCGGTACGCAGGTCAAGTCGACAACCATTGATCAGTACGCCGACCGGCACAACCCGTTCATCTACTTTCACTCTGTTACCGACAACCAGCGGCTCTGCGATCACGACGTCGTGCCCCTCGGTACCGCCACGACGGAGTCCGACGGCACGGTCACTTATCACGGTCACCTCTCCCTGGACCTGGCTCATTCGTCGACCACGCCGCGGTTCGCGTTCATCACGCCGAACCTGTGCGACGACGGCCACGACGCCACCTGCGCCGGCTTCAACGACGCAGGCGGTACGACCGGCGGCCTGGTTGGCGCTGACGACTTCCTGAAGACCTGGATGCCGCTCATCCTGAACTCGCCCGCTTACCGCAGCGGCAGCATGCTCGTGATGATCACTTTCGACGAGGGCGGTACGACCGATACGACGGCTGGCGACAACGAGCAGCCAGGCCCGAACAGCGCCAACCCGGGTTACTCGCCGCTGCTCAACACCCCCATCGCGGCCTACGGTGGCCTTACGTACTACGACCTGCTGGGGATCACCAGCCTCACGCCAGGGCAGGAGCCGCCGGCCGGGACCATGCCGGGCGGTGGCGAGGTCGGTGCGGTGCTGCTGAACCCGGACTGGATCAAGGCGGGAACGGTGGACACGACCGGCAGCTACAACCACTATTCGGCTCTGCGGACCTTTGAGGATCTGCTCGGAATGAGGACCGGCGGAGCGGACGGGCACGGCCACCTCGGCTTCGCCGCGACGGCGACTGACTTCGGCCCGGACGTTTTCAACGCTCACCCGAGAGGCCGCTTCTGAGAGCGCCCGCACAGGCTGCAGGTTGAGACCGCGGCGCGGGGCGTTCTGTCCCGCGCTGCGGCTGCGGTCTGCGGCTGCGGTCTGCGGCTGCGGTCTGCGGCTGCGGTCTGCGGCGGCGGTCTGCGCTGGCGAGGTCCCCGCATCGACTCGCGGGAGCCTGCCGAACTGTGAATTGAGTTGGCGCCTGGCGGCAGTCCCTGCAGACTGCAACGGTGGACGTTGTCGAGGCCTGCCGGGGTAGCCAGGAGCTCGAAGATGCTGCTCAGATCTGGGCCGAGGCAACCGCCTTCAGAGATGGCGAGAGCGAGATCGCCTGCCTGAGCGATTCCCTCCCGATCATCGAGGCCGTGCTGGATCGTTCGCCGCAAGCTTTCGTGCTGCTGGCGCGTGCTGACGGCGGAAGCGCTGCCGGGTTTGCAGCGGTAGAGCCGATCACGGCCCAGTCCACCACCGAGACGACCGCCGCGCGGGCCGAGGTGGCCTACATTGGCGTCCGCCCGAGCATGTGGGGACGCGGTGTCGCCCAGCTGCTGCTCCGGCAGCTGCAGTCCCGTCTGACAGCGGCTGGTTACACGCACGCCGAGCTCTCGGTCTATGCCGCGAACGTGCGGGCGGTAGCGCTCTACGAACGGCTCGGCTGGCAGCCCGTTGGCGCGCCGACTCCACATCGCCAGACCGGAAAGCCGGAGCAGCGCTACGAGCTGGTTCTTGAGGCAGCGCTGGTGAGCTACCTGCCGCTGCCCCAGAACCTGGTCGGCAGCATCGCCAGCAGCGAGGATCCGCAGCGCCGCGCCTGGCTGGACCGGCTTCCCGGCACTGTGCGCGGCCTCGCGCGCGACTGGGGGCTTGAGCTCGGCGCGCCGTTCCAGCCTGGCGGGCAGTGCTCGTGGGTGGCGCCGGCTCACGCGGCTGACGGCGCGCGGCTGGTGCTCAAGGTTGAGTGGCTCCATCCGGAGGCCGAGCAGGAGGCAGCTGCGCTCCGGTTCTGGGACGGGAACGGCGCCGTCCGCCTCCATGCCGACGCGATATTCGGGGACACCATCGCGCTCCTGCTTGAGCGATGTGAGCCCGGCACGCTACTCAGCGAACTAGCTGAGCCCGAACAGGATGTGGTCGTCTGCACTCTGCTGCCCCGGCTGTGGCGCGAGCCTGCTGCCGGGCACGGGTTCCCGTCGCTGCAGGCAATGTGCGCGGCCTGGGCCGACGAGACGGAGGAGGCATTCGCGCGGGCCGGCGATAGCACCTCAAGCGCTGGGCTCGACCGCGGACTC
>Ga0335072_10006304_pt1 | contig 17365 bp, 17 predicted proteins | sample Lox_Sample_21_FD_206725 | JGI IMG/M metagenome (GOLD analysis project Ga0335072, IMG submission 206725) | Soil microbial communities from Loxahatchee National Wildlife Refuge, Florida, United States - Lox_Sample_2.1 | ecosystem: Environmental > Terrestrial > Soil > Wetlands | place: USA...
GTTGGGACATAGGACCCAAGCCCCAATCGTTCATCATATAGTGGAGATCGCTCTGGCAGATACCGGTGGCGTTCAGCTTGATGAGCACATCTTGTGGACCTGAAGGTACAACACCTTAGTACGTCACCCCCAGACAGAGCTCCCGGAGGAATTTTGGCGACCTTTCGGGAAATGGACAGAGGGTGCGAAGAAGCCTTTCAGGTCAATGGGAAGTTCATGCAAGCGGGGTAATACCAATCTCAGGCACGGGCACCATCTTGACCTCGACGCGGAAGTTGGGACCTTCATCAACGACGACACCAGCCTTACATTCCTTGGGAATGTCGAAAGATTGAGTACTCATTTTGGGCGACGTCAAGAAAAGCAGGGCCAGAAGAAGTGGAGATGGAAAACCAAAGGAAACAAACAGAGGAAAGGACGGGAGGCGAGAGTGGAAAGCAGAAGCTCTTGTACCGTGAGTGAAGACTCGTTTTCGGGCCTTGGAGGGGCGCGTAGGGTACACAGGAGTGAGGGGGAATGGGTTGGGGCTCCGTCGCCGTATCAGGTGTCATTAGACAGGTCATCATATCCGATATAATGGGGGGGAGCTGGCAAGCCCAGGATGGGGGAGAAGGAGCGGGGAGGCGAGGGGATGTGGGTGCAGGGGCTGCGGAGGAAGGTCGACCGAGTCGCAATTTCGCCGCACCAAAGGCATCAAAAACTGCCTCAGCTTCCCACGAATGAAAGCACCATCAGCCCCATCACTATCAAGTCAGTCTAGCAGTCAGCTTGCCATTCAACCAACACACATGACTTTTGTCTCATGCTTGTTCTGATGTGGGCCTGCGCCAGGCCAGCGTGGCATAGATCGGAACATGGTCGCTAGGGCCCCGTTCAAGCTCCTCGTCGAGCATATCAGCCTCTACTAAATCCCACCACCTCGTCTTGCCCTCCTTGGACTTTTCGTGAGCGCTCGTATCAGAAACGTGGCCAGCTTGGTGTGAGATCAGGATCATATCTACTCTGTCGCAGGAAGCTCCCCATTCCACCCCGCGGGGTCGATAAGAATACTTCCTCTCCTCGCCATGTAGGAGACGAAAGCTATCCAGCATACCCAACCCTTCATTCTTTGACATGATCTTTCTCTCGAAGTCAGCCCGATTCTTGACATGCGCTTGACCCAATCGTATCCCGGGAAAACCGTCGATTGGACGCCGAGCAATGTTCAAGTCACCAGCTACCACCACTATCCAGCCTCGTTGCTCGTACTGTTTGCACTCCCCGGCTAGCTCTGTATGAAATTCACGCTTCCTGTCATGCCGAGTACCAATGACTATACCTGTATGGGGATCGCGGTAAGGATTATCTGTCCCGTTGACAGCATACACGTTGAACACCACAACGTTCTTATTTGGCAATTCTAAAAGCAGTACTCGGCCTTCCAGATCCCAATCGACCATCTTGACATGCGAACCCACATCTTCGTCGCTTAGAAGATCATTCCGCACAAGCGTGCAAACACCGTACAGCTTGCCACCGAACCCTTGCGCATTGAACTTGTCCTGCGGAAGATTGAAATGAGCCGTGTAGCCAGTATCTAGCTCGTCGGAATTTGCCTTGGAAATACACGTCTTTACGGCTTGCCGCACAGCTTGTTGGGTCTTTGTATCTGATGGAGAGATCTTGACTTCTTGAAGGCAAACCACTGAAGGATACTTCCAGCGTTTCAAGCAAGCAGCCAACGAGGGAGCCTCTTTTGCTACGACTGGTTCTGGAGTAGTATCACGTAGTCTAGATGAATGCACATTCGAAGAAGGCCGCTTTTTATCTTCGAACTTTCGGGCTGACAGGTTGATACTGACACCCGGTTTTGCTTTGCCGCCTCCTGGAGATTTCGAAAAGAACGAAGTAATCGGTGGTTGTAGGAATGGAGCTATACCATTCACATTCCACGAAAACACGCGTAGCAGGTCGCTGCTGAGAGGCGTAATATGCCTTGATGGAATTGATGGTGCTAGTGATGATGGCGCTGAGAGCCTCTGACGTTTTGTTGGAGGCGGACTGATGTCTCGCTCCGCCATTACTAAAACCTTCTCAAATGCATTGCGAATAGGCGGCATTCACTGCCGTTTCCCTACGGTGACAGAGAGATGTATGAGGAAAAGTTCAGCAGTAAAGCTTCAACAGAAATGGTCTGCAAGCCACAAGTTCATCGCTGAAGAGGGGGTTGGTAATTAGCGCAAGAAGTTTCCGCGGCGGAAACAAACTTCCATCCCTGCTGAGATGATGCAGCTTTTTGGCCACCAGAGCAACGCAAGTATACCGAGAAGAAATCTATTTGGTAAATGACGTAGAGGTGGTTTAACGACTATGTCCAGGAATGCTCTTCTCTCGCCGTCGCCAACTATTCTCTTGATGTGCTCTACCCTATTCCAGCCGTGAAGTCAGCGTGGACGGCCTTTTCCTGGGAAAGATTGCGCAGAATCCACTCCACTGCCAGCTCAGTTACCCAGCATCCCGCTCCGACAAACCCAACAGCTGTCCCTGGCTCTGCAGCTAATCCGCCATCTTTTATCTCAGTTTGGGAAAAGACGTTTAACTGGTTTAGGAAGAAACACACGAACGGGAGGCGGAGAACCAGGAGGTGTTACGAACTCAGAATTGGACTCAACCTTAATAATCTTCCGTTCGGGCTCTTTGGGGACATCTTCGAGGTGCGCAAAGCAGACCTTGGACTTTCGATACTAGCGAAACATCAAATTGTTTGCTTCTGAGAGTTCCGCTGACGGAAATGCTGTCTCGTCCCACGTATTCTCGAGGTTGAAAGGCCGGGGACATTGATGATGTAAGTCCTTGCGAAGCGAAACGCCTAGCGTTGAGCATTCCGCATTTAAGGCATATAACTGACCGCTGCACCATGAGTCCCCCAAGCCCCCTCGGGTAGTTTGACATGCATCTGTAATTCAGAGCTTAGAGATTGCCTTTTTTCATAGGAAAAGAGTTGACTACATAGCCGATTCGTCACTTTCATTCCAATACAAATGTCTCGACATCCTTTTCCGCCCAATCTCGAGAACACTCGCCATGCATGACCCCATAAACATATGCCTCGCCTACGAGCTGAAAACGACCATTCGGAAGCGGGCGGAGTACGTACGGCACGTTTCCCCCAAAGAAAATGGCAACTAAATCGCCTTCTCGAGCCATCCAGGGTGCCAATCCAAGATATATTGCCCCACAGCGAAAGACCATCTTCCCACTCGCCCATCTCTGCGCCTCAAGCAGGTACGGCCGCACCCTTTCGTACATCTCATCTTCAAGAAACTCTGCCGATTCCTCTGAAACTCCGCGAAGCTGTTGGTACGCTTCAGCAAGACGATGGGACTCAGCGCTAGCGCTTTCACGATCCATCTCACTCTGAAATTGGGGCCATGCAATTGGAATGGCGAATGCCACGTCTTCCAAGGCCCATGCTTGCCGGGCGCTGTCATCCAAACCTCTTGCGAATTCAATGATTTCTTGGAACAGGCGCCGAGTCTCTTTTGGAATGTGTTTCCTTCGAAGGTCTGACCCCGCTGGAATTCCTCGTTTCTCTTCCCATTCGTCGATAACCTCGCAGAATCGGGCACTTGTCGCCGAAACCGAGCCAATGCGGATTCCGGGAAGACAGAGAAGAGTATCTCCGGGAAACTGCAATTTGGCTTCCACCTGGAAACCTCTTGCAGCTGAGAAACGCCCCGAGCCACCAAATCTCTCCGATGCAAGAGTATAGAGCGGAGCAAGCGTCCAGTCCGGACACCATGTCGGCAAGTCTACACGTTTGAGCAAGGTCGGCTTCTTGTAGTCTCTCAACGACAATCCCGCATTGAACGACAAGATATTGACACCATATTCGCGAATGAGAACCTTGGCGACCTCGGTGAAGACTGCGACTGGACTTTTCGAATAATCCACGGTTATTCGCAGTCTTTCGGCATCTTTTGCAATGCCGAGCAGCGCATAAACCTTGTCGCGTGGGTCTGTTGCATCGAAATCGCCGCAAGCTCGCAGAAGCTCGAAAAGGGTGCGCTTTTCTTGAGCTTTACCGAGCACGTAGGAGCATAGTAGAAGCGGAGCGATTCGTTTCACCGATCTCTCTATCGCAGCGGCTGGCCAGTATTCAGGGTCCTCGCTGATTACGAATCCAAATCGGCCGAAATGATGATACAGGACCACCCATGTAATAAAGAATTGCTTCAACGAGATTTCTTGGTCACCATCTATGAGCACAACATCTTGCGCAGAAGCAATCTCCTGGATGATCCATACACGGGAGAAGAATTCTCGATAGAATATCCCTTCGACCTTCCAGAGGCTTATTCCTGTATCACCGCTATCTCTTGAAAATGCTACGCTCATCAATCTCCTGACTAGAGGAGCGTCCCTCATCATCGTGTCCATTAGCATGTCTGCGTCGAGATCAAAATATGTCGTGTGCTGTGATTCCGGATTTGCAGCAGTCCATTCAATCGCCCATGCCGAAGAAATATTTTCTGCAGCTTTTATGATGTCTTTCAGTCCTGAGTCGGAGTACGGCCCAAGCCATCCAATGACGCGGGTAGCGTTGCTGTAGATGATACGCATGCGCTGAACTTGCTCGCTCTTTTCGGTATCAGTTTTCTGGTCTATGCATACTGCAACGAACTCTGAATACGACTACCAGGTCGACTTCATGGCGGGTACTCGGGAAACCCCCAACGTCGCCCGCTAGTCCACTTTCAGCCGTAAAGAAACGTAACCATCAACCTGAATGACCTGGCACCGAATGAGGTGGCATGTAGAAGGTTCTAGCACGGTCCTCTGGTACCTGTTTCACGTGAAACATCCCGTCTGGCCTCGTCGCACGCTTGCTCTCGAAGCTAACCCGCACCATGTCATCTGATGTAGAGTTCTCCCAGGGTTTGCGCCGCGGGGTAACAAGGCCCCATCTTCCCTCGAGGTACTCTCTCGCAGAAAGAACGAGATTGGGATCGAGATCAAAATTGGGATCGATATGACCTTGTTTGCCCCTCTTGATAAAAACTCTACCCAAGGATCGAAAAGGGCTAGGTGTATCCGCGCTGGTTGTCTCTGTTGGATTTGAACTTGTCACAGGCTTAGGTTTAGGCTTTTGCAGACTAAGACTCGAAAACACCGCGTTGATCCCCCTTGTCAGGAAAATGCGGTGACCGACATTAGCAGTAAGAGAGTGCGTAGGGGAGGTCTCTGTCGGAATATGATGGCCTAGTGTTGGAGCGCTTGTGTTGAGGTGTTGATCTTGATTAATTTTGGGGGAAACAGCGGAGCTCGTGGGCGGAGGAGCAAGACCTTCTGTTAAGGGCAGTTTCTCCAATAAAACATGCCATGTTCCAGGCTTGGAGTCAGCAGAAGGTGTAATCTTGAAGGTGAGCTTCAAACCCAATCTTGTGCATTTGATCTCAGCCCCTCGTTCCCGTTGGCCCGTGAAAGCGAGGACAGTGCTGGGAGAATCGGCTTTTTGCACCGCAGATAGAAGCGATTCCATTCCGTAAAGATCGGTTTCGGGAAAGGAAGATGCCCGGCCTTTTGCCGGGTCGAGTTCTTTCCCTGGGACCTCCGTGGTGATCAAACATACTGGCGCAAAGTTCAGGTCGAATCCGAAGTGCATAAAGTGGACTTGGAACGCTGCAGTCGCTCCGCTCAAGCGAAACGTTCCAGCGATCTTGTGGCTGCCTGTTGCGACCTCGAAACAAGGATTTCCAGGTACCCATTCATTGGCACACCGAACATCCTCTTGTCGCGGATATCGGCCAGTGGCAAACATGCCTTCGTGTCCGAAGAAAAAACGAAATCCGTACGCGAGTGGCCTGACGGCCATATCGACATTTTGGCGCAGAAACACTTTTCTAGGTGAGACGGCAAGCCTGTCCCGAAGTCCCGCTATATAATCCGCATCGAAGTCGGTTGTGTCTTGCTCCAGCATCGCAACGCGGACGAGATGGTCATCGTATTCGGTCTGGCGAAGAAAAATTGCCGTTCTTATGTAGCCGCGTATAGAGGATCTGCCGGTAGACCACTCCGTACCACAGCTCAGTGGTACGAGATACGTATTCATGGCCCATGGAATAAGCATGAGGTGGATAGAGAGACCGGCATTGCCTAAACTATACCCAAGACGGGTATCATTTGTCGGGTAGATGCAACGTAGCCTGCCCCGACCACGGAAGCAGGAAACCGAAGGAGCTAATACTTCTTTCTGTGCCCGGGTGTCGCTCCACGCCAGCAGTGTCTGATCATCGGACTGCCGGATGATCTCCTCCTGGAGTCTTTGGAATGCCTGATATTCTTCACCATAGAGCATAGGCATGTTGATGTTAAAAAGGCCAAGTAGACTATACGCTTCGTCCTCGGGTCGGGTTGTCTTTCTCCCAGCTGCCCAGGACATTCTTTGGGCTATGGAACAGGTCGAGGGAGCCCGAGCACCACTCAAGATGGTAGACTCGATGTCAGTGATGCCTTCAATAATTTTCGTGAGATCGCGTTTCGAGCCCAGAAAGCCCCATCGCTTGTTGTAGAAGAGGACTTCCGACGGGGCAATAAGCTCCTGCAGCGTCCAACCGCGGGTGAACCAGATACTTCCTTGGAACTCTCTGCGGACTTCGGTCGACGCAGCCACCGTACCCTGACTGTACACATCGTTAAGGTACGCATAACATTCCTTCGCACGCTGGTACCATTTGTACATGCTATTGATCGACTCCGTGAGTTCCGCACTGCTGCTTTTGTCGATGCAACAGGTGTCAATCCAAATATATCGAAGTCCTCTAGACAGCGCTAGTTCGCAGCAAGCTTCGACCTTCGCATGACCATCCAGTTTGTTGTCGATGCGACCAGAAGTGATATCCGTGTACGAGATTTCGGTGTCGCCCCATCGATGCGACAATATTGCGTAATCAGGAATATTGCTCTGATGACACTCCTCCAATGTCAACGTTTCGCTGTTCAAAAGCTTCATTCTCTGTTAACAATTTTATCAACCTTTGGAATAAAATGCGAATATTCGAGGGAAGAAAAGCAATCGTAGAAATTAATTAGCATCCGTGGGAAGGGCCAGGCCGCCAACCTCCAGGCATACCTCAAGTGAGGCGCAGGACGCCACAAGGCTCATCGCGACGTTTCGAGGCGTTTCTCTGTAGGACGAAACGCCAAATTTAGCGATCAATCGCACTATGTCTGCCAGCAGGGATACTGTACCGCTTGAATTTTGGTAGAATCGTGACAGCCACAAGGTCTAGCGAGTCGGCTAAATTTCGGTCACTTGTAGGTCACGGAGGAAGGTGTGGCTGGACAGCAACACTCGCTCTTTACTATGGAGGTTCTCGCTGCAGCTCTTGGCATGCGTGGTGCTTCAACCCCTTTCTGCTACCACACCACAACCACCTGGGATGAGTGTGAAAGCCTCAGACAGCAAGAGACTCGAGTTCTTCTCGGGCGGGACTAAGCAATACCATACGTCAAGGTCAGAGAAAATTACAGTTCAGGCCGTGCAATTTACTAATACAGAATAGGCAGTACCCTTGCTCCGAGGACCGTGCGCTGATAACAAATCAAAGTGCAAAACCGCAAACCGATTGTGCTCGCGACTTGTATCGGGTGCATGCCGAACGCCCCCATCCCCGGCAAGGGATCAACGGATCAAGTGCCAGTTTCTACTGTGTACTCGACTAAACCCCCCCAACGCCAGGATTAGGTAAGACGCGTCACTACGCAGACGGAAGGAAGGATCGAAGTTTCCCAGGCAGCAGGCTTGGCTGAATCGAACGAGGGGTACAGCTGGCAACTATAACCGAGGCCTAAAGGGGCCCTTGAGCCCGAACTAGCTTCTGCGGGTTGGCATCAGGGCAGCGCTCTGTGTGTGCTCGGGCGTGCTCCCCTAGCGCTCCCCCTACTCTGCCGTGGCTCCTCCCGACGCTCCGTCACGTGCCCGATTAAAGCAGCCTCGCTCCCTTTCCTGAACGAAAATGGTTCATGAATGAACCACAGGTGCAAGGTATATGTAATGTACATCTTAAAAGCACAGAGCATGAGTTTTTCCGCTCCGAGACAAAATGAAACCCCTCGGAAAACTGAGGCATAAACCTCAAGTTTCCGAGGCGTTTCATTGCAGTTCGATAGGAATATGTGCAGATAGCATCAATCCAGAACCAGTTCTCCATTCTGCAGGTTTGGAACTCATGGAGAGCGCACCAAAGACTCTCTGTGACATCAATAGCATAGCCGTTGACAAGTATCGGATACTTGTTGTCCTCGTGATGACTACTGCTATTCCACGAGTATGACAGCGCTGTGTATTGCGGACATTGATCGAATGGAAAATTCTGTAGCTGAGTTTCAATTGGAACCAGATTATTGTAGAGACCGGGCAGTTTAGGTTCTGCGAGGAGAAGCCTAGCCAAGCGGATCCCTTGTCGGCCAACATCAAGCCTGTCGTACAGAAGTGGTGGAGTCGTGATCTTCTCTCTTATGACGACATTAGTCTACGATTCTCAGGCTACTTAAGGGAAGAGACCTACAGAATGCAGTCGTGAATGTCCCTGAGAGGACTTGGCGCAGATCGTAGGCACTCCAAACCCTGTCGCATACACCCGCCAGTCATGGCGTCGTAGAACATGAACCCGTTCCAGTCGGGTAGCTTCTCGGTCCAGTCGGGTAGCTTGTCCAGCTCTGCAGCCCAGCGATCCCACTTTTGCTTTGACGCTTCATCTTGACTTGGCGGGTTTCTACGAAGCTGTCCACTTTCGTGATTTAAGAGAGTAGTTCTCTTGCGATCGCTCTTTCGGAACTCATTAAGGTACTGCCGCACCGAAAACCGCGGAGCTCGTTGAGAGATGTATGCTGCCGCTTGAACAATGGCAAGCGGCATATACTCAAGCGCTGCTGCAAGCTCAGCAATGTCCTTGCTATCGTCTGGCTTTCCTAGCTTCTTCTTGAAGAGCGCCAACGCGTGCACCTTATCCATTGGTTTAATATCAATAATGTCGCTCTCTTCAACTAGCTTCAACGCTGCCTCCCTGCTCCGCGATGTTATGAGAATGGATCCATTCTGGCTTTGGGGGAGATAATCTCGCAGCGGATGGGGAGCCCTGCTGTCTGGACCGCCAGCCCTGCCCCGAATGTTGGGGTGGGAGTCGAGAAGGAAGCGAGTATCGTCGATATTGTCAAGGATGAGAACCCAGTTCCCATGCTTACTATCGCGCAACCAGTCGCGCACGAGCTTGAATATATTCGCCTTGGGATCCCGTCGCCCAAAGACTTTAAGTGTCTCCGCAATATCCCGATAGCTCTGCTCAAGCCGAGCCGCGTTGCTCGCGTGGACCCAGAAAACCCACGTCTCGGACGATTGCTCTCGGATTCTGTGCGCGTATTCGATGGCAAGTTGCGACTTTCTGTCTAGGAGTTAGAGAATTATCATCTAGTTCTTGTTTGTACTTACCCAACACCACGAAGGCCGACTAGCGCAGTCCAAGACCCCGGCACAGCGCATTTTTGCTGAATCCGATCGAGTAATTCTCTGCGCTCGACGAAGTCTAGGTCGCGACGGAATGGCACGGTTGAGGACGGGCTGGGCGATGTTTCTGGTCGTTCTTGGCGAGGCATTCGTGAGCACCTTAGCCAGCTTGGGATCCTTGATGTTAACTTACCTGGCGGAAGATGGAGCTTGGTAGTGATCGGCGCCAAGCTCTGCCCGACTTGAAAGCCGGAATTCGCATCTCCGAAAGGATATCACCGATACCATACTGATAGTTGAAGAGTCCGCGGTGTTAGCAGTGGAATGCTGAGCTGGGCTGAGCTTGGGTGTTGGAGTCTCCCCGCTCAGCCGCATCAGCCCGCCCACCGTTCGAGTGGTCGCACACTCCAAAGAACATGGACCAGGATGGGTTGTGGGTGCTCCGCAAAATGCACCACAATAGACATCAGAAGAGAGTATTTCATAATCTACCTGGCCTATGCTCACTTTCCTCCGAAACTAATCCCACTGATGGGGCCATTAATGACACCAGCTATAGCTCCATCCGCCATACCCGTATGACAGGAGATCAAGAAGACGATGCTTACGAAGCAAACTGAGATTCCCAGCGCTATTGGAACGACGAATGAACAACTGGTGGAAGAAGAGAAGAGGCTGGAAGAGCTCACTGTTACCAGCGACACTCAGGTCAAGGCAGAAAGTACGGAGAACAGGGCCGATGCTCTGAAGCAGATAGAGGAAGAGCTCAGAGCACTAAATGCGTCGCAGAAGCTGCTGAGCGAGCTATTGTCAAAGGCTCAAGAGGACGCTGTTGCAAAAGCTGCCGCAAGGAGGCAAACCGGTTCGACCACCGTATTTGGCGCTCAGAGCTCCCTTTGGGGCAATCGTCAGCGCCTCCACTCCACCAATAAGTACAGGCTGGGGTTACTTATAGTGTTGCTATGCTAACAACAGAGTTGATGGTTGCCTTGCAGCTTTGGAGCTGCTCCGACATAGTCTTTATTTGCCCCTGCTTCAAGAAGCCAACATTTACTCGATCCCGCCATGCCAACTTTCCATCCCCTAAATGTCTGGTCCAGCACTGGAGGTCATTCCTAAACTCATTACATGCTCTTGTACGGGTGCTGATTGTCGTCTTTGACTCCTCAGCTACAGTTTTACCAGGAGACTCCCATTCTTCATCCTTCACAGTTTGAAGCGAGGGGAGAGAGTCAAATCGCTATTTGGATTGCGTTCAGAATAAAGGCGCTGGAGAATGCTCCACTACCAATCTCCAGCGCCTGACAACCTCTTTACAAACTGTCTTAGGACAATGTCAAATCATCTGCGACGTGATATATGCAACCTTCCCTGACCCGATCTGAATGGCCCTCGAGCGTGCGGCCCGCCGCTCCCGTCACAGCGTCCTAGAGCTTGACCGTACGGCCGTTGGGTGCGGACGCGACCAGCTTGCCGACCAGCGAGAATACCACGGTCTTAACCGAATCTAAATAGCCCCTGAGCGTGTAGCCCACCTTCCACGAGGCTCGGCTAGCCCCAAAGTTGTCTAACTTGTTGCCTTCTAGACCTCCAGGACGATGAAATTGGCGTCGATCACTCCAAGTCTCTCACTAACCTGGCTAGCATTCAGACCGTGCACAAGACAAGCTACCGCGATGTACTGATCCCGCTTAGTCCATGCTGGTTCTAGAAATACATGGTATAGGAATAGATTAATCAGCCACCGTCATTGTGGTCGCCTCTTCATTTTCATTCGTCACGTTTTGTCAGTTTTCCCAACAGAAAATCCAGTAATGTGCCACAAGTCAGTCACATCAAGAAGCTATGATCAGGTCCAGGACCCTGTTCATTATTTCCATCTGCTCCAGGCAGCTGCTCGGGCACACCAGTGAGAATGGGGTCGAAGGAGAAAGCGGAATTGTCCAGGCTCTCACCCCAATCGGTTGTCGGTCCGTACTCCCAGTCCGTCGAAGTGTCGAAAGGGTACCATATATTTCCCCAACCTTGACTCCAGTTTAGACTGTCCCACATGCTATCCATTATGGCGTCAGAGTTCATGTTGACTCCATCGAAGTTTATTGTATCGGACGTTGCAGTCCTGCCGGGGTGTACAGGGTCGTAGAAGTGAGAGGAGCTGACCTCCTCCTCTCGTTGACCTGGTAGGTACCTGGCCGTAAATCTCTTGCTGGTTTCATAAATCTTGCTTACGACCTCCAAGGAGCGTTGTGCAGTTAAGGACCATGTTCTCATCTCCACAAGAGCGGCCTTGACAATCTCGACTTGCTGTTGGCATCTTTCGACGACCGACTGATCGGATGGATCGGAGAACAGAGAAAGGAGTGGCACCATCGATGCCTGGTACAACAACCACGTGGCATTCCACCCGCTCATCTGACAGGGCTTGGATCCTGTCCAGCTCGAAGTTATGTCTGCGATTAGCTCGGCAGCCGAGCCACGACACTTTTCTATCGCGGCCTGCTTTTCCACACTTATGCTCGCAAACGGCACTCGCCTCAACGCGTACCACAACAGAACGGGCCTATGGATGGAAAGCCGCGTCAGGTGATAGCGCCATCGCATTACTGACTTGGCTATTGTAACCCCGGGCGTTTCGTAGTTGTGTTGCTGAGGAGTATTTTGAGATGGCTGTAATGGTGCTGGTAGATTTCGGTACCACTCAACCATGGCATTGTCGAGAGAAAGTAGGTCGGTGGTTGGGATCAGTGGAGATACAGCAAGCGCGTCTTCGATCTGAGTACTGATGATATTGAAGCGGATGAATTCTTGAAGGAGGAGAATAGGAGTTGCTTGTTGTTGCTGTAGAACCATCAGCAGAGTACCTTCCCCGGCTCCCATGCAGAACTTACATCCACGAACTGAGGCGGCTTAACAGTGATCGCGTGGCCCCATCGGCCCATGCTAGGTCTGCCCAGATTGCTATTAGCCCATGCGTCAAGGTTGAAGATGCACCACCAGATCCTGCGGCGCATCTCAACGGATGGAGTGCGACTCTTTGAGCTATGCTGGGTCCGGCCGTCCAGATATTCTCGGTGCAATCCCAAGGTGGTGGCAAGTCGAAGTGTAGCTCCCATAACCGCGATAGCCAAGTTCGGTTGTTGTATGTAGTGAAGGTAGAAGCCACCCAGTAAAGCCAATGCCTGAACCGTCTCGAGATGCGCAGATCCTATAGTCTCAAATCCCAGATGCTGCATGGCTCTGTTGTAGTAGACTCGATGACTATTATCGTCGGATGTCGAAGCCGCCATGCTGCCCATTGCGAGTACAACGTTGAGCAGGGCAAGCCAACGGCTGTCCTGTCGCCGCCCCGACATGTATGTCTCACGGAAGGTTTTCTCTTCGATCAAGGGTACGAATGCGTGGACATAAACGAAGTAGGCGTTTATTATCGGGACCTCGTCCCATGCTACCCATCCCAAATAATCAGCGATTTGACTCAACTTTGGATATCTATGCCCAATGAAATAGCACAAGTTGAGTGGAAATCCTGTAATCTTCTACACCTCCCATAGAAGTATCTCATAGAACGAAAGTCGCCACGCGGCAACCATCAACAGCGAATGATGTAATATGGGACAACTTACGGTTTAGAGTTCCGGGTTCAGTATCATCGACCTCAAGAGGGACGGAGTGATCTCTGCTTGCCAGAGTGCTACGATCTGGGGTCTTGACGAAAGCCGACTGTGCGTCAGGGTCTAGGTAGCAGATGACCCGGAGGGCTGCGATAACGCTACTTATTCCCAAATATGATGATGACTGCTTCACAGAGAGAGAAAGGGCATTGACATCGTCCGAGATACCCGGAACGCCAGCCGACTTGGTGTCCGTAGTGTCTGAAGATTCCTCCGGCATGGTCTGTAGAGCTTCGAGACTACCCGCCTCAGGGTTCGGTGGGGATGGCTTGGCATCGAGGCCCGCCGAAAACGACGGAGAGAGTGGTTGTTGGCCAGGGCTCGTCTGGCTTAGGAGCTCAAGTAGTCTCTCACGAGATACGTTCAATAGGCTGTCTGGATGTTGTGTTGGAAACAACTTTTGCAAGACGGCTCTGTAGTCCTGGAGTGTCGCTGATATTTTCTCTATAGATCTGAATGAAATCAGTATGAATTCAATCATCTGAGCGGATCTGGAATCTGATATGAGATCGAGCGTCACCTTTGGTAAGGAACCTGTCTCTGTCGGGGCTCAGTGTAGTGGCAGGTCTCCGCTTTTCGGTACCACGTACAGGTCTCGCAAGGGTGTTCTCCTAGCATGCGCGAGATATCAGCGATACGATCTTGAGCTTCATCCGGTGTTAATACCGTTGCAGCGAATCTTGCGTCGCCGGCAGGGCTCGCAAGCTCGGATAGTGGACGTCCGTCGTTTCTGCTTCGAAGATGCATTGGCATTACTTTGCTCCCCACTCGCGTGGCTCACGGTTTCAAATGTGTGGAACATGGCTGCGGTGGAACGTGGTCGACCCTACAAGCATTTGTCTCCGGCTATAGCGGCTGAAAGAGGACATTGGCATGAGCCCTGCTCAGCTCTACCTTCGTTGATTGTGTGAAGTTGGTTGCCTATGGGCGGCGCGAGTAATGCGGTTTGGGATCTGCGGAGTGTTGAGAGAGTCCAGAGAAAATGAATGCAAGGTCTAGTCAGAGCTGGGGCGCAGCTTTCGTCATATGCTCGTGCAAAAAGAGGCTGTTCACTTGGTCGGCATCGCTGATTTCAAGGTGGTCCACCAGGGCCAAAGCGAAGGCACAACAGTAAAATTGTGGTAACACTATGAAAAATGCCAGTGTTTGTTAAGGCCGGTTGTTGCTCAATGCCTAGATGATTCTCCGCAAGATCGGCTAATCCTCGGGTGATTAGTTGGTTCTGACCCGGATTTATCCAAGCCAATAGTACGGCTAACACATTACAGTATCTTCGGTCACTTTGTCCATAGTTGCGTCTACGATATTTGGACTTGCGATTTAGTCTCTGCAGATCACACATGCCAACGTCTCGGACTGTACTGTAATTCCAAAGTATCACAAATAACGGAAGCCGTTCCAAGCACCCGGGATTTACCGTCATGCGAGCCAACAGTGAGATCGCTGACTCGCTTACTTCCGCATTATCCCCTCCGTGCCTGTTCTTGGTCGTACATTGGCAGATCTCTGTTTTGACCGTGCTTGGCTTTCTTGGATTCTTGACCTCGAAGATCTCGAGCGTTCACCCCTTTGGCTCGGCCTGCAAGCCAGGGATTAAAACGAGTAAGACGCCCCTAACAACATTTCCACCATCCATTCACTTACAAAGAACAAGTAGGTGAAGGCATTCGAACAGGTCCCAAAAGATGAAAATGGCGTAAAACCATTAGCCAACCTGCCTCAGGCTTTAGCAGAGCTGACAGACTTGAGTTGGGGCACCAAAGTTGTTGGACCCCACCGGAGCAAAACTGTTGAGGAAGCTAGCGCAGCTAGCGGTGAGATGGAAGACGCTGATACCCTTGGCTCGCATATCGTTGGAAAGGGCTTCCTCAGGGCGAGTTGGCTGCATCGAAGGCGAAGGTAAAGATTGGTCCACACTCGATACCGCTTTACTACCCTGTTTGCACATACCCGGAAGCTGTCCCAGCAACGATCGAAAGACAAACAGCCATGTCTATGTTACGGCCCAGTCGCATCTTTCGGCGGCCGACCACATCGTGCAGTCGCGCTCCAATCATAGCCAGAATCCAGCCGGTGATTGCGCATATAATGTTCAGGAGGAGCTGCGTGTTGGTGTTTGTGACACTGATAAGGTACGGTAGGTAGTAGGAAGCAATACTAACGATTGTAAGGCCATGCCCATAGGGAACTCAGCCGCACCGACTTGTTCACAAAGAACTAGCCAAGCCAACTGAATGCAACGTTCAGCATGATATGATATCTTCTCGGCCTAAACCTGAAGAGCGCTCGGAGGGCGAAGGAAGCCCTCCACGGAGCCATGCCCTCTTTGCGAGGGGATTCCGACGTCCCGGTCATCTGGAGATCGACGGAGGGGTGATATAGATTTCCGTTCGTATGAAACTAGCTGATCTTTTCCGATAAGCCTAGCCGATTTCAGCTTCATGACTGTCAGCATGAGAGCATCGCCTACCACAGAGGAGATCCTGGACAGAAGCATATGCCGAAAACCACAAATCCCGGGCATAGCATCCGGAGCCACAAGGGAAGATGCCAGTTGAGGTACCATTATTCGAAAGATGAATGTTCCCGCCACACACTGCGCAAGTCGTAATGATATGTCCCTAGACCAAGTCAGCGGCCGGTACATGTACTGTTCCTTTCGCACTAACCATATAGTACAAAGTGTTATAAATTCCTGGGACAGTCCCTCGATACTGCGGAGAAGCCAACTCGGTGGGATAGAGAGGCGCAGCAGCTGTTGCAAGAATGGAGAGGAACGACAACAAGAAACGTCCTCCAATGGGCGTTGCGAGCGTCTCCGCTATTGCTGTGACAATTGTGCCGATACAGACGCCAAAGAAACCTCCAAATTTGAGCACTTGATGTTCTCTCCAATCAGAAATTCAGATAAAGAGCGCGCCGACCTGTACTGATGTTAGTATAAGCGGCTTGAAACTAGGAAAGGACTAATTACCATCTGGCCGACATTGAAGATGGCAAAGACCATGCCAGTGCTGGAGTTCCCCCTGGAGGGGGATGATAATAGGTTGTGTAGTTGCGAAGGGTGTTGATAGAACCTATAAGTGAGCCGTCATAACCTGGAATTCGCGTAAGAGTCAGACTTGCAAAGGGACCTTCAAGCAGACCATTTATAGCAAAGCAGAGAAATACCAAAGTACAGTAAAAGCAAATGATGGTAGCCACGTTCTCACGGATTTGACTTACTCTCTTGAATGGCAGTCACCAGCCTAGGATTTAGAACGCTCATCTTCTGTTCTGCAACGGCCCAATGGCCTGATACCTCTTTCGACATCTCATGATGGATTTAGCGGCAAAGACCACTGTCTCTCTCTCCCTATATATGTGTGTGTGGGTAACAGAGAGATGGTGAAGCAAAGCAGTCTGAGGAGAGTCGATAGGGAGTGCATCTCAAAGAACGGTCTTTTGAAATAGTCTTCGACTGTGCCGGACAATGCGAATCTCAAAACTGGAGCTTTTCTATACCATTTCACCATATGCACCCACGGCAGAGAAAGGCCAGATGGAGAAACCTGGAGTATCTTCACGCCATTTCCGCCCATTTTTCCCGTTTCAGCTCGGAGGCAGCTCCGCCCTGGAAATGATGTGGCGCATGGCGAAAGAAAGCATGGCCAAAGAAAGCTGGTAACTTAGTAACTAGGTCTTTTCCATGGTGAAGGTGGCCCTGAAAGTAGCCCTGAGTGTAGCCCTTTGTCTTTGAGGCCTCACGTGTTGATGGCAAGGTTGGTCGAGGGTTGGAGAAGATGAGGAAAGGTCTGGAGCCGCATTTGTGTTGGCTGGCAAGGCCTAGTCCGAGCGTGAGATGAGCTTTGCCCTTTCGAGCGCGGCGTGTCATCGGCCGTGATTAGAATTTTCGAAAAGCTCTTTTAGCGGAGTGGGGCTTCAATGCCTCACCCCGCCGAAGCTGTTGGAGAGAGGTGTGGTGACACACAGCGTGGATGTCATGCAAGGTAAAGCGTTTTCATAGGATGGACCGCCACAACATCCTGGTACCATCATCAGGTGTTTGGGAGTCAGGTCCGTCAAACCCCGGGTTAATGCCTCGCAGCGCTCTCAACACGCCGGCCGCGCCGGCCATAGGGTCATGGCCTGGCCGGCCTGGCCGGCCTGACAGGCCTGCGCTAAATCGTCGCTTACTCATCCCGCTCATACGAAGGAGCCAAGATATGGA
>Ga0335072_10006306_pt1 | contig 17363 bp, 17 predicted proteins | sample Lox_Sample_21_FD_206725 | JGI IMG/M metagenome (GOLD analysis project Ga0335072, IMG submission 206725) | Soil microbial communities from Loxahatchee National Wildlife Refuge, Florida, United States - Lox_Sample_2.1 | ecosystem: Environmental > Terrestrial > Soil > Wetlands | place: USA...
CATCTCATGCCCGTTTTTAGCGGCCCGGTGCAGCGCTGTTCCTCCATAACTTGCTTTTGCGTCGATATCTGCTCCCTTTTCTATCAGCCACCGCGCCGCCATTTCGTGCCCATTCTCGGCTGCCCGGTGCAGCGCCGTCCATCCGTAATTGTCCGCCGTGCGGACGTCTGCTCCCTTCTCGATCAATAGACGTATAATTTCCTTCAAACCGAAATATCCAGCAATCTGCAATCCGGTTACATCGTTCGGGAAGCGCTGACTATACTTAGAGTACCGATATTCTGGAAGGTGCATGACCTGAGTTGAGCAGACCAATTTGGACTTATGCTCGAAAAAATTTAGAGCTAATATTATAAGGCTTTGCTTAGAATCCTCTTGAAAATGATGACCCCAGTGGTGAGCAGCGTAGTCAAGGAACGGAAATTGTTGCAGGCGAGACTCTAGTTCTTTGTCGGAGGTACAGTAGCCTTCATTGAATGCGTCAAGAGATAAATAGGGAAGGCAGACCCTTGAGATCTCACTTTCACTATTAGGGAAAAGCGTAGCATAGTATTCATCAAGGTATTCTTGAGCTGTTAAATGCACTAGGCGAACGACTCGAGTTTCGTGCTCGATAGTGACGAGGCCAGCGCAAACATCTACCAAAGCCTTGGGCTTTAGCAGGTTATCTGGATCTAACTGTCGTGGCCTGTCTAGTCCGTCTTCACACTCTACCGCAAGCGCATGGCACAGTTCATCTATGAACAACGGCCTCTTGGCAAGAGACATCCAACCTAGGACTCTCATTCCAAGTTGGTAGCGCTGCTCAGGCTGTGTTTTCATCCGCTCTAAGGTCTCAGTATACATATTAAAGAGGCCAGTCGGCATAGTATCTAGGGCCTTCTTAATTTGACGGTCATTGCGCCACGAATTCGTTCGATCTGCAATATGACCATCAGGAACCTAGGCTCATTGAGTAGTAATTAGTAATATGTAAGGAATAACGAGGCTGCGATCATAACGCACATTCCGCAAGCCCGAAAGGCAATAGTGGATATAATATTCTCTTTAAGTTCCGGCATGATGAGATCTATCAGGTCTGGATCGTTTTCGATTTCATTTCTCACAAACTTCCTGACATCAGATTCGGTGGCCTTGATTTCCACCTGAGGTGAGTTTTTAAAGGCTCGCTGGATGTCCTGTGCAAATGGTCGACTGGTAACGAAAGTCCGGACGGAGGTTTTCTGCAGAACTCGCAGAGCTTGCAGTGCTGACAAAAACGCTTCCCTTTCTCTTCTAATATAACATTCATCAAGAGCGTCAACAAGCACAAATAATTTCTTATAGCTTCCGCCAAGGGATAGAAGCAAAACTTTTAGCTCTTCCAGATTAGACCGTATCTTTTCACTTTTCTCTGTGAGCTTCTCGTATAAATTCACTGATTGTTGAGGTAAGTGCTCCTTCCGCGCTGCAAGTCGTTTTGCTAGACAGGCAATGAGACTAGAACTTGTTTGCTCCTCTTGGTCTTTATAGTCGCAATACACATATGCAATGCCAACCTCTTCCTCGGGGAATTTGTTTTTGACGTGATCCACGACAAGCGCCCTGAAAATATGTCAGGTGCTAGATTTGAATGGTATTGATCACTTACGTCATGACTGTTTTCCGAGTTCCAGCTTCCTCTATGTCAGCAATGCTATTTAATGGCGCTTGTAGATGCACATACGATCTCCTGGACACCAAACAGTAGAGTAGGAGCCATCCGTTTGCAACCAGTTCAAGAAAGCTTTGGTTTTCAGAAACCACTGCCCAGTATTCTCCTGGAGTCTGGAGAATACGGTTCGTTGCTTCTGGTGCATTTTTGAGGGTGATAGCCAGTCAAGGATCTTCACAGCCTTCCCTTCTAATTCATCGTTAGCAGCTGGAGCTAGAGGCATTGAAATAGATAGTTTTCTCACCTTCATTTTTTTGTTCTGTTTCGCTCCTCCAGTCCCTTCTATGTTCTAAAATAAATGCTCTCATTTGTATCACGATGCCACCTCTTCGCAGACTGATAATGTGTAGATAAATCCCCGTCAACTTTGCGAATATCGCTATCTATTTCTATATGCCACTCTTTCGCTTGCTCATGATGCTCTTTGGTTCGATCGTCGATTTGTAACAAGCGTTTGCCATTATCGTTGATCTTAATATCCATATCACGAACATCTTTGGCGATGTTGCGGACGTACCGCTCAATTGCACCAAGTACGATTCTGTACCATGATAACTCTATTAGGATAAAACCATAGGGCAGAGTGCGAGTCAGGTAAGTTGAGCTTATAATGACTCACAGTTGATCAGCATGCAACGCCAACTCAAAGAGCCTCTTAGCACCTTCAAGTCTGTGCAACCACTCCTTCAATCTCCTGTCCCAAAAGCTTCCAACCATGTATTGTTCGACGAAGCTTACAGCCTTCAGCCTCTCCTCTAAGCCTTCTAAGACTTGCTTACAATCTTGCAACGGAGCCTCAAGATGTTGAAGCGTGGAGAGCCTCGCTTCATCTTCCTCATTGAACTCCAGATACGACTTGAGGCTATCATACGCACCGCGGAACCCACAAATGACTGTCAAAATACGACTGAGATCTTTTTTGCTGTGATGTGATGGCCTGACTCGTCTGAGAAGTGTTCCTGTGAGTTGAATACAGGCGATGATGCTAGCTGTCACCCCTAAAACACTAAAAGGATCCATGGCAATTCAGAAAAATCCTCGAGAAGCAGATATGCTAAACATTCAAAAAGCGATGGAGAAATAGGTCTAACATTGTTGAGATCGATTAAGTTGTGCTAGTGCTAGGCTGCCCGCCATCCCTCCTCCCTCTGTAACCATTCTGCCCTAATTACGCTGTAATCGGAGGGCATTTTTTTTTTCTTGGATGGGTGGTGGCTTGTGCGCAGCCCGGTTGGGCGCTAATCGGGCATAGAATAGCTATGCAATACATCACTAGTAAATTAAATAGCACGTGACAAAATTCTGGTTGAAAAAGCTACGAAGCAACTATAATCGAGTCTAAAGGGTGCCAGAATATGCCCAGGGGCCGAGAACAATCCCCTCAATTCATGCCCAGGCCAGGCCAGGGCTTATTGAGGGAGGGCTCAGGCATGCTCATGGAATGCTCAGGTTAAAACAGCGGCTACTCACGTTAAGGGACTAAAACGGAATTAGCGATATAAAATCTTATGTCTGAGTATGTGGGTATTTTAACTTAACACCTCTAGTACTATCTACTCTGCGTGTCTATATAAGTAATTAAGCGAGCAGAGATCACTTACATGCTTAAGGGTTGATTTATAACAGATGCTCTAGATATCGTGGGAGCATCTGCTCTCTCGATCGTGGCCTTGGCCTTGTATGGGAATCGAATATGCTGGGTTACGGCCTAGATAGGACGTAGGAGACGAGTATTTGCCCCACGCCATGTTTATATCGAATACTAAGATATTGCTCCCTTACTCATTAAAATCCATTGCTCCAAACCCGCCCTCTAGACGAAATCTGAAGTGTAAGAAATGCCAGCCCTGAAATTTAATATATGAAACTTTGTGATATAAATATTTCGTACTCTAGTAGTCGTACTGGGCAAATCATATACAGCATCCACACTATCAACTAGTATGTAGTTCATGCCTCATCTCCAGCCGCTGCTCCTGCACCCCCACACCCGTCGCAGGCCGCTCATTCGGATCCTTCCACACCTGCTCTCCCTGATACAGAGGTGGCTGCCCCGCATATTGAACCCCCATCGGCGGCTGCTGTGGTGCACTATACTGGCGGATCGGCGCCGTTACGCTTCCCCACCCTGGATTGCCTCCACCATGTTGCCCAGGACCCATTGTATTTCCAGGGCTCATAGTATTCACCTGCGACCAGCCGACACTACTCCCCGTTCCACCAGCAGCAATGCCACGGTGGCGGCGTCGCTCGCGCCATATAAGGAATCCGAGAAGGCCAAGCGCGAGAATGCCTAGTGGGATACCGACACCTGCGCCGACGGCGGTGCCGAGGTTGCTGCTGTTTGAGGAGGAAGTGGCAGTTGCTGTTGCGGTTGCGGTTGCGGTTACTGGTGCTTGGGACGAAGCGGTGGTTGCGGAGGCGAGGGCTGCGGAGAGAGAGGAGATTTGGGCTTGCACGGCATCCGTGCCAGGTTTGAAGGCTAGCCCGGTGTTACCGAGAGTGAAGTTGCTGCCGCAGCAGTCCTTATTGGAATATGAGCCGCAACAGAATTGTGTAGGGTAGAGACCGGCGACACAGGGGTAGATGGCAGCGTAAGAGGAGTAGGCGGTGTTTAGGATTGGGTCTGAGGGAAGTGTTTAGTTTGAGTTCAGTGTTGAGGTTGGTGAAGGGAGTTTAGGCAATGGGCTCACCAATGTGGCATTGAGAGGGGCATACGGAGGAAGTCCATGTCTGGTCCGTACATGATGAGCGATAGATCCAGCCCGACGCTCCTAGACAGAGACCACTCATCGTACAAGAGTCTCTTGGGTCGCAGCATGCCGATACCTCGGCTGTTGTATTGCATGGCGAAGTCCCTGCATCAGCATTTGTCCCATCTGGATAGTAGCAGTGTAGAGTATCCGCAGCTACCAAAGCAAGCTGTGCCAAGGCCACCAACGCGACGATTCTTTTGCGTGCCATCTTAGATGAAGGAAGCTTGCTGAGCGCAAGAAGTATAGAGAGACACGTCTTACCAGACTCAACGATGATAGGGTGAGAATGAAAGAAGCTGATGGCGGACTGATCTACCTTTGTAAGTTGTTGAGGAGGATTGACATCCCTGGCTGACTAGTGCAAGGTTACCACAATGTGCCGATAGAAGGATTTTGGAAGGTCAAAACTCGCACGGATAGACGGCAGTGATCCTATCAACAGACGAACCAGTGGTAGCCAGGCGATCTTTAAATAGTTATGCATTGGATCGAGGACGAGAGCATGAATGTGAATGTGAACTTGCGACACTCGCGAAACCTGTCCTGTCCTAGGAAATCCCTAACTCGACGTACCATTCAGGGGCTCTAGCCGATGGGGTAGATGTGAAACACAAGTCCATCTCAATTGGGAATTGGGAGCATAGCTGGATTCTAAATGATGACTAGAATAGGGGGATGGAAAGTTGGATATTTGTGAGATTGAGGGCGGAGAGATGTCGTATTGTGGGCCAATCAGAAGCAAGCTCGCGATACTTTCTTATTCCCGATTGCGCTTCGGTGGCCTGGCTCTTCCGAGGATACAAAGTCATACAAAAACGAACATCTAGTAAATTACAATCTATGCCCGGAAAATCTATCATCCAAGCCTTCTCTACTGGACACCCCACTTAGCTCTGATCTCAGCCTTCCTCTTCTCAATTTGCTCGATTCGAGCTCTCTCCCTCTTCTCTGCCTCTTCAGCCTTCCTTCGGTGCTCTTCCTCTCTATCCCGGGCCTGCCTCGCCTCATCTCGCACGTATTGTTCTGGTCTGCGAACGGCGATGTCCTTCGGCTTGTAGTCACTGAATAATATCTTCAATACATTCTCAATGACCCAACAGCCGACATAATCAATGATCATGATGGCGGTCATTTTAATCTTGAACTCAGTAGTAAAGGGTACAAGTCGCATCTTCTCATTGATTTCGGGTATGAATTCTGTGGAGCAAGAAAAGGCGAGCGCTGAGACTGCAAGAATGCCGAGATACATACCACGGTTTCTACCGAGTAATTAGAGCAAATCTAAGGGCAAGGAAGGTTAAGTACTCACTCGGACAGGTTCTCACGGAATGGTCGGCCTTGATAATTAATTGCGAACGTAGAGATTTGTTGGATCAATTGCAGGAGATAGACTGCGCTGTTAAGCAAAGACGGTTCGAACTCCCCTTCTAGATCGATATCAGGGTCGCGTCTGTAAACTGTCAGTGAAGGCAAAATTGAAACAAGGGGCCAAACTAACGGGGCAAGCCGATCACAGAATCTGGCAATATAGATTAATGTGACGATGTGAATCGCGAATTGTCCAAGAATGGACCCGATGATATAGAAGTTGAAGATATTGGGTTGAGGTCGTTCCCTGGAAAGGCCTTCGACGGACTATAGATTGTGAGTTAAATCCAATGAAATGGATCAGGTGCTCACCTTGGCACGAGAAATAGATAAGAAGCAAACGCTCATCAGCATTCCACTGATCGTAACTTGACCATCGCCAAATTTGATACCCTCAAGGTAGAGCACACTCAAGCTGTACGCACTTATGAGACAGTTGAGTGCCAGAATCTTGTACATCTGAATCGTGGCAACAAGGGTGCAGCGACCTTGGCGAATGATGTTCGGGATTGCAATAACATTGTTAAGCTTGCTAGTGAATGGAGCTGCAACTGAAGCATCTCCAAGCCTGATCGTAGGAGGTTCACTGTCTTCGAGCATTTCTTGCTCCATCATCGACTGTGCCATTTTCTCGGCCATACTTTGAGCTTTAGCCGCTGCGCCATCTGGCTTCTTCTTGCTGTCGATAATAGCTTGTGCACCGGGCGTTGTGACTGTTTCAATGCCATTGGGTTTCGTGGTAAATTCGTTAACAGCGGCGGTCATCCCTTTCTTCTGAGCCTCGCGTTCCACTGCCTTCTCATAATGAGGATTCGTTGGGCCAGGAGGGTAGAGATGAGCAATCTGAACGGGCACAGGAGGAGTAGGTTGGTTGAATCGTTTCATCATCGCAATTTGCTTCTCATACAAGTCCTTCATCTTCGTGTTCCGGAAATGCTCCGCAATCTTAATCAAATCATCCTGGGTCCCATTAAGTAGTGCAACTCCAATGTGGGCTTGCTTAAGAGCGCCAACATCATTCGTACCATCGCCAGCCATAAGAGTATGATAACCCATATCTTTGAGCCCCATCAAAATTTCTTCCTTCTGCCTTGGCGATACTCGTGCATATACCCACGTGTGTCGTAGCAGAGAAGGAAGAGCCGATTGATCCTTATACTTCGTCAAGGCATAGCCAGTAACGCAGAGATCTTTATTGGCCAATATCTCCTTATCTAGAGGTTTGCTAGGATCGACTGGGATGCTGATCTGGTCATCCACACTTCGCCAAACAAGCTTTTCACCAGATTCATCGTGCTCAGGGGCGTCAAGTATCAAAACATCGCGGTCAACAATCTCAACCTCTCTTGCGACGTGGACGGCAGTCAGTGGATTATCACCGGTTATCATCACGACACGGTGACTGCTCTCGTTGAGCATCCGCACAGCCTTTTTTGCATCATCCTTGAGCGGACAATGTAATACAAGGAAACCGGCGAAATGAAGATCAGACTCAGCCTGCTCACGTTTAAGATCATTGATCCTGCCTGATCCAAGCTCAGATTCTGTAGAGAGGTACTTGTATGCCAAGGCGAGAACACGGGAGCCTTTACGAGTAAAGTACTGAAATGTTTCTTCATAGTCCGCCGGCGTCTTGACAAGGAATTTTGCGATAGTCTCTGGGGCGCCCTTAACGCCAACGAAGGTACCTCTGACCTTTTTGGATGTTTGGGGATCTGTGGTCGTAACCGTTGCGACAGAACTTTGGCGCTTTAGGGCAGAAGAGAATTGGAACCGACGTTTGATCTGGACACTGTTGGAGGGGGCGGACCCTTTGGTTGCAGTCTTGGCCTTGCTGCTCAAAATATCGTTTTTACCCAGAGTCCAACCAAGTGAGCTCAACGTCGCCTTCTCCATTGGATCACCCACAATGTCTCCTTCATCAAGTTTTACCAAGGCATGTGCTGTTGCGAGGACTAGTGTTGTCTCTAACCCTGCATCATGAACTGATGTGATATGACTATGAGCACCATCATTCTCGCGCGGAGTATCGGTCCCGCTACGTCCAAGACCCAAGCCCGCAATGCCCTCCACGACCAAATCTTCGCCAGTGAGTGTGCCAGTCTTGTCGAAACACGCAACATCAATACGGCCAGCAAAAGGAATTCGAAACGGCTCGGTGCAAAAGATCGCATATTTACTCAAAGCAGCAAGACTTGTGTTGACAGCCAGACTGAGCTCCATAGGTAACTCCGGAGGAACGACGCTAGTGACGATCAATACACAGTCGAGTAAGAGCTTTGAGCGTTTACGATCCTTCTTGACGCCTTCATCCCATACATACCATGAGGCAGCAATCGCGAATACAAGCAGAAAAAGGATAAAGAAGAGGGCCTCAGCATTATTGGCCGACACTCGTTCGGTCGAGTAAATCATTGTGCGCACCAGACTGCCTTGGGATGTCTCAAAGCCAGTCTTAACGACGATTGCCATTGCACCATTATCAGGGGGTGCGGGAACACCAGATGTCAATTCAGGCCTCTCTTCTTCGCTATTCCCATGTGTGACCTGGAGGACCTTAGTGCCACCATACAAGAACGCGGTTTTGTCCAGAGCTTCCGGCTCGAGTCTTGCATCCGAAGGTCTGAGCCGAATAGAGTCTTTCAAGAGTGGCGTGGATTCTCCGGAGAGCATGGCCTCATTTACAATGACGCTGCCTTCAACCAGTAACATGTCACATGCTACTCCGCTATCCTCCTTCGTGCGCCCAACGGAAACTAGATCTCCCGGAAGAAGCTTATCGCTTCGAATTTCGGTCCATTTGTTCTGTCGGTAGACGTAGATTTCGTATGGTTTGATGCTCATCCCACGGAACTCATTGAGGGTTCTCTGACGCTGCCAAACCACAGTGCTTTCGAAAACAATGAGCATGAATAGTGTGAATAACGAATAGTACCAGTATTCATCCAACATCCACAGCCCAACACAGAAAACCTGGAAGACGAAGAAAGGAGCGACTGCGTGCTCTCTGAAAAGCTCAGTGAAGGTAGGAACGGGTATATCAAAGGTATTATCGCCATAGTGTTGTTGAAGTCTCGATAGCTCCGATGCAGTAGTTATACCTTTCGACTTCTGGAAATCACCAATTAGAGGCTTCGGCTCGAGGTCGACCGCAAATGTCAAAGGTGAGAAGGAGTTTTTCTCGGCATCGTATAGAAAGCGGCGCTTTTGGAAAAGGAACGATATATTTTGTTTGCCTCCAGCCTTGAAAATGTCAGCCCCCTCCTGTCACTCATGGTTAAGAAGTCATACGTTATCTCTAACAAGCTTGCAAATCTCGGATGAACCAGCGTTAGCTACTGGAAGGACCTTGATCAACTGCGCTTCCTTCACCGTCTTTGCGCTCGTTGATGTGAAGAGCGACTTGAGATTGACATTCCAATTGGTGCTCAGCCAGACTAAACTCTGAGCAGTGATGATCGTTCCACACCAAACAAAGGTCCATTCTGACCCCTGTATATGCTTGTCGTATAGTTCAGGTGTAAGATAGTACCTCAAGAAGATGGGCCATATTATGGCAAAGGGCCAGATGTACGTATGCAAGAACAACGGTAGCGGGTTGTGAAGAGTCGCCGCCGCGATTTGCGGGTTGTGTACCAAGGGTGCCATCGCGTATCAGAAGTAAAACGAAGGGCAGGATGCACAATTGTATGATTTCAGCGCGACATGGATGAGAAATTATAACGGTTTTACACTCTGTAGGGGTAAGGTAGAGGACAGTGAGGTAATCTAGTCCAAGTTGCCCCCCAAGGCAATGTATTTTCAATCGGCCGCCGCCGGGGCCGGTGCTAGTCCCGATATGGCAGCCGTCTCGAAGAATTCCGGAACAGGCAATTTTAAGAGGAAGATTATTTTAAGACGAGTTTTAGATACTGACAATAGTTTTATATCTCGAGAATGAGTCGCCTCACACCGGATCACTTGGGCTTGGAGAGCGTTTGAACAAGATAGTCATGAGCATCACTTTTTAATGACTTAACATCTCTTGAATGTTGATGATTCAGTGGACTCATTATGTATAACGAATTGGGAAGCGCAGGTATTCTGACAGTATACGGTTAGTCGGGACCTCGTTTGTAGTAGCGTTAGCTTTAGCGTAGGACACTGAATAGTGACTCATTTAGGGCTATAGATAGAGCATATTGGTGCATAAATACTGCCTCCTTCCAGCTGACGTTTCCTATGATTTCTGCTCCTGCACCTGCTTCCTGCTTCCTGCTTCCTGCTTCCATTCCAGCTTCCGCCTCTCTTCCCCTCCCTCCTCCCTCTTGCGGGATAGGAATTAATATGGGCCTCACCAACCTTCCTATCGAGCTCTTGGAGTCTATAATTGATTACACCATTCCGGAAAAATGGAAATATTATTCAGAAGAGCGGTGGATACTCAATCTGAGACTTCTCTGCAGTAAGCTATTTATTTTGTCGTTCCGTTTTGCTGTTTCGCAGCTGAATTCTTCTGTCTCTTTCAGAAACGTTTGATTATATCGTTTCGCTCTATGCATTCCGTAAAATAGACATCAACGCGAAGAATGTAAAAGGTATAACGGCGCTAAACAAGGCGGCTGCGGGAGGATACAGGGCAGTGGTCAGGATGCTACTAGAGGCCAAGGCAGACGTCAACGTGGAGGATAACAATAGATTGACGGCGATGTACTGGGCGGCCCAGAACGGGCACGAGGCAGTGGTCAAGCTACTGCTGCAGGCCAAGGCAGACGTCAATGTAAGGGATGTCAATGGATGTACGGTGCTGCTAAGGGCGGCTGAGAACGGGCACGAGGCGGTGGTCAAGCTGCTGCTAGAGGCCAATGCAGAAGTTAACATGAAGAGTATTTATGATGGATGTACAGCACTGCACATAGCGGCTCAGAACGGGCACGAGGCGGTAGTCAAACTGCTGCTAGAAGCCGAGGCAGACGTTAACGTAAAAGATAAAGTTGGACAAATAGCGTTGCACCGGGCGGCTAGTGGCGGGCACGAGGCGGTTGTCAAGCTACTGCTGCAGGCCATAACAGATGTCAACGTTAGGAATGGCTATGGATGTACAGCGCTGCACTTGGCGGCCCGGAACAGGCACGAGGCAGTGGTTAAGCTGCTGCTGGAGGCCAAGACAGACGTCAATGTGAGGAATTACAATGGATATACGGTGCTGCTAATGGCGGCTGAGAAGGGGCACGAGGCGGTGGTCAAGCTGCTGCTGGAGGCCAAGGCAGACGTCAACGTGGAGGATAATAATAGATGGACGGCGCTGCACAGGGCAGCCGTGAACGACCACGAAGCAGTGGTTAAGCTGCTACTAGAGGCCAAGGCAGACGTCAACGTGAAGGATAACAATGGATGGGCGGTGATGTACTGGGCGGCCCATAACGGGCACGAGGCAGTGGTTAGGCTACTGCTGGAGGCCAAGACAGACGTCAACGTGGAGGATAATAATAGGGCGCTGCACTTGGCGGCCCGGAACGGGCACGAGGCAGTGGTTAAGCTGCTGCTGGAGGCTAAAGGCAGACGTCAACGTGGAGGATAATAATAGATGGGCGGCCTTGCACTGGGCAAGGACGGGCACGGCGCGGTGGCCAAGCTGCTATTGAAACAGCCTTAACAATTACTAGGACTTGTATTAACATTGGAGATTATATTGAGGCGAGTTTCCATACATGCTTCTCTACCTTGAAGGCATTCTGTGTGGTAGGATTCTCAAAGTTTTGCACCGGTTGCTCCCTTGCACCAAATCGATACCTTCATATTGCGCACGTTTCATAAGCAGTGGACAGCTCAGAATTAATTTACTAGGAGATTTTGAGATAAGATATGATGGATATCGGTATTCTGCGCCTTGGGAGTCAGTGCTAAAGTCAGGGTTTGGAGTTTCAATTCGCAGTTGTTGCTTTATGCACGATGATATCATACGAGGCTGTATTCAAGGAATGCAGAGCTACAACCCCACTGAGGCAAGTCCACCTAATACCCGAGAACAAGAGGGTCCTGAACAAGAACACATACCGTACAGTATCATTTCCTCTTTATCAGTATCCCTCCTCCTGTATTCTTGCCATAAAGAGGAGACTTGGAAGTCTGATTGCTCACACTACCACTTTTAACTGATATTGAAGCCCACCATGTCTACTGCGGCTCCAAAGGATGGAGGTTCGAGCCTCTCCGGCCTAGAGGACAAACTCGAGCATCCGTTTGAGCGTTTGAGTAATAAGCTCCACAACACCAGCTTACATGACGTGAAGGTAAAGGCCATACACAAGAAGTAAGTCTTCAAAGCTACCCATATCAGGCGTTAACAAGTTTCCAGGCATGAGATTGGAAAGTTTGCAAATTTGGTATGAAATCCTCCTCTCTCAAACGACATTTGCTCATAGCACTCAAGTTCAATCCTAATCACCGGCACAACGAAGCGCACGAGAAGGCGACTGATGCAAAGAGAGAGAAGATTGCGGAATCGCACCGGTATCATTCCTTTGCCCCCGAAAGAGAAGGAAACAATATTAAGTGGTATGTTGATGGACGGGACTACTTCTGGGTAAGCCACAGGGACGCCGAAATACATTAGATCTAACACCACTTTAGGCTGTCTCCATTGCCCTCGAACGTGCCACCGAAACTATCTACATTGCCGACTGGTGGCTCTCTCCAGAACTATTCATGCGAAGACCCCCTTACTTCAATCAGGAATGGCGTCTTGACCAGATTTTGAAGAGGAGAGCGGAAGCTGGCGTAAAGATTTTCGTAATAGTCTATAGAGAGGTTGAGGCTGCGATCACCTGCAACTCATTACATACAAAGCACGCTCTTCAAGCTCTTTGCCCTAAGGGTTCTAAAGGATATGGCAATATCACAGTCATGCGTCATCCAGATCATAATGTGTTCGAAAACGCTGCGGATATGACATTCTACTGGGCACATCACGAGAAATTCATAGTCATTGACTGGAACCTTGCATTTATTGGAGGATTAGATCTTTGCTTTGGCCGATGGGACCATCATGCACATCCTCTTGCCGATGTTCATCCAGCTGGAGTTATTGGAGAGGTTTGGCCAGGACAGGATTTCAATAACAATCGCATTGTGGATTTTAAGAACGTTCAACACTGGAAAGATAACGAGCTTAGTAAGGCCGAGTATGGAAGAATGCCGTGGCATGATGTTGCGGTGGGAGTCATTGGGGACTGTGTCTATGACATTGCAGAACACTTCATTCTTCGCTGGAATTTCATCAAGCGAGACAAATACAAGCGGGACGAGGAGTTTGACTGGCTTATTATGTTAGGGCGATCCGGCGACGACGAAGATTTGATCGGTGTTCAGAGACCTAAATATCCTGTCGGCAATTATATAACCCATCCTCTCAGCCCCATAGAAAGCAAGGCACTAGGTAAGCAAGGCACGGTTCATGCGCAAATCGTTCGAAGTAGCTGCGACTGGAGCAGTGGTATATTGCCTGAGCATAGTATTCAAAATGCTTATTCTGATGTAATTCGAAATGCGGAGCATTATATTTATATCGAGAACCAGTTCTTTATCACCGCAACTGGAGACCAGCAGGCACCAATACACAACACAGTCGGCAGAGCTATTGTTGACTCTGTAGTGCGTGCAGGTAAAGAGGGGAGGAAATTTAAAGTAATCGCAGTCATACCGGCTGTTCCTGGATTTGCGGGAGATCTTAGGGAAAACGCCGCCGAGGGAACGAGGGCTATCATGGACTATCAGTACAAGTCAATCCTTCGAGGCGAATATTCGATAATCGAACAGATTAGAGCTCAGGGTATTGATCCTACAAAGTATATATTTTTCTTCAATCTCAGGTCCTATGACCGCCTCAACGTTTCCCCTGCCATCAGGAAACAAGAAGAAGAATCCAGCGTGACCTATCAAGAAGTCCAGCGTGCTCAAGCTCACGAAATCATGTCGGAGGGCATTGATGGGAGCAAAGGTGAACAGCGTATCGATGAAAAAAAGTTCAGAATGAAGAAGTCCAAAGAAATTCCCGATCAAGACTCTGAGGATGAGGTTGAGGAGAAGACGGATGCGAAACGGAAGTTTGAAGCAAAGCGTCATGAGCCTGACAGTAAGGATCCCCTCAGTGCCGACAGTGTTGCGAAAAGTGCCATGCTGGACCAGCCAAATCTTGCAGATGAGTCTTGGCAAGGCTCGGAGCAGGACGAGGTCAATCTATGGGTGCAGGAAGAGTTATATATCCATAGCAAAGTTTTGATTGTGGATGACAAGACTGTCATTTGCGGAAGCTCAAACCTCAACGATCGTTCGCAACTAGGAACTCATGATAGCGAGCTCTCAATTGTAATGACTGATACTAAAACTTTGCCGTCGAAAATGGCTGGCAAGGACTATGAAGCAGGTTATCTCGCCGCTACTCTCCGACGGTATCTCTGGCGAGAGCATCTCGGACTGATGCATCCGCAGGATCTGGATGCGAGCAAGGATGTTAATGCCCAGCCGCCGGAGGACGGTCCCAACGATCCACACGAGGACGAAACATATGACTTTGTGGCTGACCCATTAAGTAACGAGATATGGGAGATGTGGACGAGCAGGGCGACAAAAAATACTGAGGTCTTCGAGGAGTTGTTTCACGCCGATCCAGCGAATTGCAGTAAGTGTGATACAAGTCTTGCAATCATCTATTCCCCACCACACAAGTTCCGCTTAACTAATTCTTGATAGTCAAAAACTTCGAAGACTATGACAAGTACCTACCCCCAAAACGCATGAAATCCGGCCACATATACAACAAAGATATGCCGGCACAGGAAATCAAGGCGAAGCTGGACGAAATTAAAGGGCATTTAGTATGGATGCCTTTAGACTTTTTACGGGACGCACCCATGGCAGAGAGGGGCTTGTCTCTCAACCAGTACACGGAAAGTATCTATACTTGAATCGGATAAAAACGGTATTACTAGGACACTTTTGTGATGCTTTTATGCAGCCCGGAAGAAACTCTTCAAACTTAAAACCCCTACCTATTCAATTAGAACCTGTTGCATGTGCAACTAGGTTAGGCGGTTCTTAGGAACAGACTCATCAATTTGATTGCTACCACTATTGTATGTTATGATTGTAGTAGGATTTTAGGATCCTTATATACAACCCAGTTCGGCGTTCCCGACGCCATTGATCAAAGGCAGCTGAAGCAATTTGCCATGTGACAATTGCCAAGCTGAGAACTCAGCTGGCTTGACGGCTCATTAATGATTCCAACAATATGAGATGATAGGTGAGAGGACAAATGAGAGAAAGGGGATTTTATATCCAACAGAACCTAGACCTCATGAAATCAGGCCTTCTACCTAAAATTCTCTAAATATTGAGTGCTCCTTGAGTATCAAGATACATTCATTTTTCGATTGCTAGTCGTAGAAAAGCTTGCTCTCTTTGACATAAGAGGATATCACGTGACTTGCCTGGTATTATGCAAAATAGTACGCTACGTTAAGTTAACAGGATTCGCGTACCTCGAAACTTTGGATCTAGTATTAGCTACCTTTTTGCTATAAATAATAAGGTCACTTTTAATACCAAATTAGCTAAGTTCTAGTGCTAATACAATGTCCGCATATGCGCTAGACACTACTTTAACATGTAGCACAAGACGCTTAAATAGGTTCGTTTTGGCAAAAACCAGAGCCTGATCTCTTTGATATTGAAGAATGGTACGTGTGACTAGCCAAAATATCCAACTCTTAAGCCGATTATGGCTGCCCCGCTTTCAAGGAGCCATTTCTGTCCGGTAAGAAATCACCACTAAGGAAGGCGTTTCAAGCACTTAACAGCTAGGTTGATTATAGTTGTCAATTAAGAAGCCATTTCTAGCGCTCCACGAAAATTTTACAAGGATTAGGTTTATTATGTGATTTAAAACTGCATGCTCTTAGGACCGATGGGGGTCCCAAGAGCATTCTCCTAGGAGTCATAACGATCCTAGGAGCGAGCTGATATCCCTTTCTCGGTTACGTTTGCATTTAGAAAAGAATATTCAAGACTCCACCAAGTTTACTAAGCACTTTTACTTTTACTTTTTAGGCTATAATGCCTTCTCCGAGACCTAACTATGCTAGAGACATAAATTTGGTTCCCCCAATAGTGTACAATAATCTCTAAATAGTCCTTACTTATCTCCGTTAGTCTCCTTCAACCCGGACCATAACAATATGCTAATAGTACATCTTGCTGACTTAAATCCCACTATTGAATTCATTAATCAAATTCTTGCAAGCGTCAACAGCAAAACGTGAGAGTAACTTCAGCGCCTCATATCGTCTAATGAACCATTCCTTTCTCTCCGATAAGTGAGTTACACACTGTAATTGGCATGCATTAAACTCACTTTCACTTAAAATATACCATGTTGCGTTACCTTTTTCGATGCGTTTCAATAGCATAAGACCATGTAGTTTATCTCCCTCGTAGCGGGAAGCCTGCTTCAAGGGAAGTATCCCTCTACCTATTAAAACGTACTATTAAATACATCTTATAGTCCCTAATAACCAAACTGATCAAATCGATCAACACCCTGAATAACCTTGATTATTAATCGTAAGGCTAAGTAGATAAGGGATTAAATTCAGACTTAGATGCCTACGTATCTAGATCAACAGACGCCTCTTTAAACCCATAGATGTCCTGGATCGCTGAATTGCGTGACAAGATGCAGTCCGTCAGTCGGAGTCGAGGCCGGCGAGCAAGCTGGCGGACGGCGCGAAGAACGTCGTACCCGTTAGCGGTTTGGAGAAGTCAAGCAGGCGGTCGTGCAGCCCAGGAGGGTCCCCAATAAACATGCGCTGCAGCATCCGCTCGATGACCCACAGGCGCCGCGAGTACCCGATGAAATACGTTCCGAACTCGCCTGAGCCAGGGGAGCCGAACGGCATATTGTCGCGAAGGATGTCATGCTCGTCACCGTTCTCGTCTTCGATCGTGGCGAGCGTCTTATGTGACCGCTGGCCAGAGGCCGCGTCGTCAAGCTCGACGTTGTCCAACTTCGTGCGGCCGATGATAGCCTCCTGCTGCTCGGCCGGGAGGTCATGCCATGCTTTGAGGTCGTGCACGTACTTCTGCACGACAATGTAGCTGCCGCCGGCGGCGGATGCGTCCTCCTCAGCGACGAGGATCGAGGCGGGCACGGCGGGACCGACCGGGTTGGCCGTGCCGTCGACGAATCCGAGGAGGTCGCGAACGTCGAAGTAGCGGAAGCCGACGGTCTCGTCGACGACCGTAACAGCGTCGCCCAGCAGGTCCATCAGCTGCCGCTCGAACTCAAAGCATAAATCTCGGCGCTCCGAGCGCATGTGGAAGAGCAGGTCGCCCGGCGTCGAGATCGCAGTGTGGACCGCGCCCTTAACGGCGCGGAAGGGATGGAGCTCCGCTGGCCGGGGAAGACCGGTGACGCGGTCCCAGACATCGCTGCCAATGCCGACGGTGCACGCGAACGAGGCACTAAGATCGCGAATGGAGACGTTCTTGGCGAGGTCGTCGATGCT
>Ga0335072_10006308_pt1 | contig 17356 bp, 14 predicted proteins | sample Lox_Sample_21_FD_206725 | JGI IMG/M metagenome (GOLD analysis project Ga0335072, IMG submission 206725) | Soil microbial communities from Loxahatchee National Wildlife Refuge, Florida, United States - Lox_Sample_2.1 | ecosystem: Environmental > Terrestrial > Soil > Wetlands | place: USA...
GTCAGGGCGGTGGCCGTCGCCTATGCAACCGCCTTGCAAGAGTCAAAGCTGGCCAACCTGAACTACGGCACCCTGGATTCGGTCGGCGTCTTCCAGCAGCGCCCCTCAGAAGGCTGGGGAACGGCGCAGCAGATCGAGAATCCGGTCTACGCAACGAACCGGTTCTTCGCCGCGCTGGCGCAGGTGCCTGGCTACCGCCGGCTGCCGATCTATGAGGCAGCCCAGGACGTCCAGCGCAGCGCCGACGGATCCGCCTACGCGCAGTACTCTGAAGTCGGGACTGAACTAGCCCGCGCGTTCACCGGGACCCAGCCGCACGAGGTCTGGTGCAGCTACGGCTCGCCGGTCGGCAAGGCCAGGCTGACAGCGGCGCGGACCGCCCTTAACGGCGCGTTCGGCACGCTAGGCCGCGCGCAGCAGGACGACCCCGCCGGGCGCGTGGACGTGACCAGCACCCGCGAGGGCTGGGCGGTAGCCTCCTGGCTGGTGTCGCACGCGGCCACGTACGGTATCGCCAGCGTGCGGTATGCCGGATTCCAGTGGCTCGCGAGCGGTTCCGGCCGGTGGAAGCCGGCAACGGCCGCGAAACGCAGGCCGGCTGCCACTTCCGCCGTGGTGTTCGGCTGATAGCCTGCGGTCCCCGGGATTGGCTGCTTGGGCCCTGATCCCGCAGGGACGCGATACTGGTGGCAAGCCGCGACACTTGGGTCAGCCGCACCGCTGGTGCACCATGGCGCGGACGGAAGAGGAGAACGCGGAAGTGACCTATATCATCACGCAGCCTTGCGTCGATGTGCTTGACAAGGCCTGCATCGAAGAGTGCCCGGTCGACTGCATCTACGAGGGCGAGCGGATGCTCTACATCCACCCGGACGAGTGCGTGGACTGCGGCGCCTGCGAGCCCGTCTGCCCGGTTGAGGCCATCTTCTACGAAGACGACGTGCCCGACCAGTGGAAGGACTACTACAAGGCCAACGTCGAGTTCTTCAGTGAGCTCGGCTCGCCTGGCGGCGCCTCGAAGGTCGGCAAGATCAACACCGACCACCCGATCGTCGCCGCGCTCCCTCCGCAGGAGACCGAGCACTAGACCGGGAACGCGCAGTGGCAGCACGCAGTACGACCGCGCGCGCCGTCGCGGGTGCCAGTGCACCAACGCTCGCAGCGCGGCTGCCGGCGTTTCCCTGGGACTCGCTGGCCAGCGCGGCCGCGCTCGCCAGGCAGCACCCGGACGGCATCATCGACCTTTCCGTGGGCACCCCGGTCGACCCGGTGCCCGAGGTGGTGCAAACGGCACTGCGGAGCGCCTCAGATTCGCCTGGCTACCCGCTGACGGCCGGAACACCCGCACTCCGCGAAGCCGCCGCCGGCTGGCTGGCCCGGCGGCACGGTGTCAGCGTGGACCCGGCGGCGGTGCTACCGGTTATCGGCACCAAAGAGTTCATCGCATCGCTGCCCACCGAGCTCGCCTGCGGGCCTGGCGATGTCGTGGCCTTCCCGACGCTGGCATATCCCACCTATGACGCAGGCGCGCGGCTGGCTGGTGCGCGGCCGGTGCCAGCGGACGGCGTCGTCTCGCTTGGGCCGGAACGAGTGCGGCTGCTCTGGCTGAACTCCCCGTCCAACCCGACCGGCCAGGTGCTTCCTGCCGAGCACCTGGGGAAGGTCGTCAGCTGGGCACGGGAGCGGGGCACGGTCGTGGCATCCGACGAGTGCTACCTCGAGCTTGGCTGGGAGGCCACGCCGCTGTCGGTGTTGCACCCGGACGCCTGTGGCGGCTCGCATCAGGGCCTGCTCGCCGTGCACTCGCTGTCCAAGCGGTCGAACCTGGCGGGATACCGGGCCGGATTCGTCACCGGCGACCCGGGCCTGGTCGGCGAGCTGCTCGAGATCCGCAAGCACGCCGGCCTGATCGTCCCGGCACCGGTTCAGGCCGCGATGGCCGCCGCCCTTGCCGATGACGTGCATGCCGACGCGCAACGCGCCAGGTACGCCGCACGCCGGGCGAGGTTGTGGGCTGCCCTCGAGGCGGCGGGCTGGACCATCGAGGGCTCCGCGGCCGGGCTGTACCTGTGGGCGACGCACCCGGACCTGGACTGCCGCGCGTCGGTTGAGCGGCTGGCCAAGGCCGGGATCCTGGTAGCGCCGGGCGAGATTTACGGACCGGGCGGCGCCCGGCACATCCGGGTCGCGCTGACCGCGACTGACGAGCGGATCTACGCCGCCGTCAGCCGGCTGACTCAACTCGGCTGACACCTGGTCTTGCCGGATACCGGATAAGTCGCCGGTTAGATGACCATCAGGGCATTAGGATCCCGGTTGCGGCCGGGTTAGGCCTGGCTTGTGCGGCGAACCTGACGGCACGCTCAGAGGTGCTGGCGCGAGAGGTGAATGAGGCGGATGCCGGATTCAGAGACCTTCGACGCCTTCTATGCGCGCACGGTCTGGACCGTCACCAGCCAGATGCACGAACTGGCCGGCGACGACAGCGCGGCTGATCACGCCATCCGAGAGGCGTACGCGAAGGCCTACCAGCAGTGGTACCAGGTCTCGGGTTACCGCGACTCGGAAGGCTGGGTGCTCGCGACCGCGAAGGACGCCTATGAGCGCCGCCGGGCGGAGGCAGGCGGTCCCAGGCGGCCCGCCGCGGCGGAGACGAGCGAATCCGGGACCTGGCCCGGGTTTTTCCGGCCAGGCGCTCAGCCGGGCCGGAACGGCAGCCCGCAAGGCCAGCCGTTCGCAGATCCCGACGGTACGCTCGCGCCGCCGAGACGCGGCTGGGCAGGCCCGGAAAGCGCCGGTGCAGGCGCGCCAGCCGGAGTTCCGGCGATGGGCAACTACCCGGCCGCGGGCGCCGCGGCCGGGGATGCTCTGGCCCGCAACGGCACGCCAGGGGGCACCGCTGTGGCGGGCGGCCAAGCCGACGGCCCGTCTGCCTGGCTGGGCCAGGTGAGCGGGACAGCTCCGCCGACTCGCGAGCTCAGCTCGGGCGGACCCGGCCCCTACGGTCCCAATCCTTACGGACCTGGCCGCGGGCCAGCCAGGAACGGGCCAGGCGGCGCCCGGCTCGGCGGCCTGGCGACGCGCCGGAACCTCATCGTTGCCGGAGTCACGGCGGCCGCGCTGGTAATCGTCGGCATCACCTACTACGCCGTCGGCGGTGGCCACAAGACCCCGGCCCCGGCCGCAAGCCAGGGCACGAGCGCCAAGTCGGCCGGCAAGCCGAAGCCGCACATGCTGGCGGCGGGGCGCACTGGCCAGCGAACGGCGATCCCGTGGTCCCTGGTCGGCCGCGGCTGGGCACTGGCTGAGCTCTCTACTGCTGCGCCGGGCTCTGCCGGGCAAGCGTCCGGTAGCGGCAGCTACTCGACCTATCTAGTCGATCCCGAGGGCGGCAAGTACAAGATCACGACATCATCGGGCGGGACCGAGCCGCAGCTGGTGGCGTGGTCAGGCGACGGCCGCACGGCGCTGTTCGCTACCAGCAACGCCGCTGCCGGGGGCGCGAGCAGCTATCAGCTGCTGGACGTTCAGACCGGGCAACTGACCCCACTGCAGCTACCCACTGGCGTGGTCGCGAACGGATTCACCCGGCCGGACGGCCTGGCTGTCCTGGCCGTGCGCCAGGACCCTGCCAAGTTCCGCCTCCAGCGCTACACACTGGCCGGTCAGCTCCAGGCTTCCCTTGCCACACTCCCGCGCAAGGCGGGTGAGACCTTGTCGTCCGATGGCTGCAGCACCGAGTGCGCGCTGAGCTCGCCGGACGGATTGACTGACGTCTGGGGCATCGCCGGCGACGAGATGCAGGTGCTCAGCAATGCTGGCGGCAAGCCGCACAAGCTGCACGTACCCGACAGTCGCTCGTGCATGCCGCTGAGCTGGCGGGACGACACGACGATCCTGGCCGACTGCCTCGTCACCAACCTGCCTGACGACGCGACACGGCTGTGGCTTGTGCCCGATGACGGGTCAGCCCCGACCCCCCTCACCGCTGCCGTGTCGGCCGCGAACGGCGGCATACAGGACGCCTGGCTAGCCGGCCAGACAACCTACGTGACGGTGGCAACTTCCCGTCAGTGTGCGTCCGCACCGAGCGGGCCTGGCGGCATGGACATCCAGCCTCTCGGCCAGGCCGCGATCACCATCCCAGGCAGCACCAACAACTTCAGCACCATCGTCGCTACCCAGGGACAGCGCCTCCTAGTGCTGACCCAGACCCAGTGCCCGGGGACATCCTCGCTGCTGTGGCTCAATCCATCGACAGGTCACAGCCAGATCGCGATCGAGGCGCCCGGCACCGAGGTCGGGGTCATCGCTGCCGTACCGTTCGGCAACGGGCCGACTGCTGTCACCAGCGGCGACTAGGGCGGCTAGCTGACCCGCAGCTAGGGCCGGACCGGGCCGCCGCTGCGCCAGTACTGTCCGTCGGCGCGGGCCAGGAGCTCTGCGTCGACCAGGTATCGGCGCAGCGCAGCGTGATCGCTGAACATCGCGCCGAGCACCCGGTTGACCTCACGCTCGGGGTAGCGAACGCCCGGCTCAAACACCTGCGCGACCTCGTCGAGCAGCAGCAGCCGCCGGGATCGCTTGGCCGGCATTGCCTCGATCCTGCCGTCGCGCAGGAAGCCGGACAGCCGGGAGTCTCGGGCGAGCGCGTCCAGGACAGTAGCTATGGCGGGCTCGGTCATGCGGCGATTATTACCTGGCTTGCCTTCACCGGCTCAACCCGTTTAACCCGGCCACCATCAGAGCGCACGCCCTGGTTACTAGGCTGGCAGGCGTGTTCCGTCTCTACGACACCCGGCAGCGCGGCGTGATGGAAATCACGCCTGCTCGGCGCGGGGAGCTGCGCCTGTACGCGTGCGGGCCGACCGTGTACAGGTTCGCCCACCTCGGCAACATGCGGACGTTCCTGCTCCCGGACCTGATCCGGCGGAACGCCGAGCGGCACGGCTGGTCGGTCATTGTCTGCCAGAACATCACCGATGTCGGTCATCTGGCTGACGACAATGAACCTGATCCGGATGGCGAGGACAAGGTCCTGGCGCAGGCCCGTGCGGAGGGTAAGTCAGCCCTCGACGTCGCCCGGTTCTATGAGGACGCGTTCTGGGCCGACTGCGCTGCGCTGAACGTCGGGAAGCCCGACTACGCGCCCCGCGCCTCGGAATCGATTGACCTGATGATCGACATGATCGGGAAGCTGATCGACACCGGGCACGCGTACCGGGTCGCCGACGGGTCGGTGTACTTTGACGCGCGCAGCGTTCCTGATTACTGCGTCATCTCCGGCAACCGGCTAGACGAACTGCGGCCGGGTTACCGGTTCGCCAGCGGTGTGGACGAGAAGAAGCGGTTCCACGCTGACTGGGCCCTCTGGAAGGCGGCCCCGGTCGGCCGCGAGCTGACGTGGCCCGCGCCCTGGGGCAGCGGGTTTCCCGGCTGGCACACCGAGTGCTCGGCGATGTCGCTGAAATTCCTCGGTGACCGGATCGACATCCATACCGGTGGCATTGACCTGCGTTTCCCGCATCACGAGGACGAACGGGCGCAGTCTAATTCGGTTGCCGGGCATGAGGTTGTCAGGCACTGGATCCACGGCGAGCACGTGCTCTTTGAGGGCCGCAAGATGGCCAAGTCGACGGCGAACGTGGTGCTGCTGGCCGACGTGATGGCCCTCGGCCACGACCCGCTTGCCGTCCGGCTCGCCTTCCTCGAGCATCGCTACCGCCAGCAGATGAACCTGACTTGGGACACCCTGGCGGCGACGGCACAGTGCGGCGCTGGCGCGAACTGGTGGCGGACTGGGCGAACGAACCGAGCAAGCCGATCTGCGCCGAGTACTGGTCCCGGATCACCGCGGCTCTGGACGACGACCTGGACACCGCGGCTGCGGTGCGGGTGCTGCGCGAGCTGGCCAGAGACAGCGAGATCCCGGCCGGCTCGAAGTTCGAGACGTTTGCCGCCGCCGACCGGATACTCGCGCTGGACCTGGTCAGCCTGGTCGGGCGGCCCAGGTCGGCGCCGCCGCTCCCGGACGGGGCAGATACCAAGCTCGCGGAGCGGGCGGCCGCTCGTGAGCGGAAGGACTTCGCGGCTGCCGACCGGCTGCGCGACGACCTGGCTGATCTCGGCGTCACGGTCCAGGACACGCCCGACGGCCAGGCCTGGACGGTGGCTCCCGTGCCGCGGCGCCGATCCTGACCGGGCCGGAGGGGCTCTGACTCCGCCGATCCGGCACTGGCGCCGGACCGATCACCGGGCCCCCGACGGGGCTTCGCCTCGGGCACGCGCAACAGACGCAGATCTCAGCTACCTGCCGAGAGCCTGGGGCATCGCTGAAGGCGCAACAGATCAACGATTGCCGGGCGGATTACGCAACGGATCGGCACTGACGCGCATGAGGCACCAGTGCGTGAGCGGACGTGCGGAATCTACGCTGGACTGACCTAGATCATCGCGCGACGAGCAGATGATCCGCCCAGATCATCCGCTGAACGGGAGCGCCACCATGACGGAGATCACTCGCCGCTGCACGCACACGAGGACGTACCTTATGTGCCCGCCTGAGTATTTCGCGGTGCAGTACAAGATCAACCCGTGGATGAACCCGCACCAGCCGGTCGATGTCAAGCTCGCCTTGACCCAGTGGCAGCGGCTCAGCGAGGTGTACGAATCGCTCGGCCACACTGTCCGTACGATCACGCCGGAGCCGGGCCTGCCCGACATGGTCTTCGCCGCCAACGGCGCCACCGCCATTGACGGCAAGGTGCTGAGCGCGCGTTTCAAGTTCGTGCAACGGCAGCCAGAGGCTGCGGCCTATCTCAACTGGTTCCGCAGCAACGGCTACCACCAGATCCGCGAGTCGAAGGTGCTCAATGAGGGCGAGGGCGACATCGTGTTCGCAAGCCGGGCAATCCTCGCCGGCTATGGCTTTCGCAGCGACGAGGCCGTCCGGGACGAGCTAACCGAGCTCTACGGGCTCCCGGTCATCAGCCTGCATTTGGTCGACCCGCGGTTCTATCACCTCGACACCGCGCTCGTCGTGCTCGATGAGGACACCGCGGCTTACTACCCGGCCGCCTTCGACGACGCCGGCCGAGCCGCGCTCGCCTCGCATTTCAGCCAGCTGATCGAGGCGAAAGACGAGGACGCCGAGGTGCTCGGCCTGAACGCCATCAGCGACGGCCGCAACGTCGTGCTGCCTGAGCAGGCAACCGGCCTGGCCGCGCAACTCGCGGGCGCGGGATTCAACCCGGTCGGAGTTGACATGTCCGAGCTGCTGAAGGCAGGGGGCGGCCCTAAGTGCTGCACTCTGGAGCTGAGGTAGCCCGCTCAGCGGGCGAAGCAAGCAAGCGGGAAGACAGGAGGGCGTACATGGCAAGCACAAGCCGCGACGTGGCAGGACAGCTGCGTGCCCAGGCTGCGGCACACAGCGCTCACAACTATGCGCCGCTCCCCGTCGTGATCGCGGACGCCGAGGGCGCCTGGGTGACCGACGTTAACGGCAAGCGCTATCTGGACATGCTGGCCGCGTACTCGGCCATCAACTTCGGCCATCGTCATCCCAGGCTGGTTGCAGCCGCTCAGCGCCAGCTCGAGCGCGTCACGCTAGTAAGCCGCGCCTTCGAGCACGACCAGTTCGGCCCGTTCTGTGCCGAGCTGGCCGCGCTGGCGGGCATGGAGATGGTCCTGCCGATGAACACCGGCGCCGAGGCCGTCGAGACCGCCATCAAGACCGCGCGCAAGTGGGGTTACGAGGTCAAGGGCGTGCCCGACGGCGAGGCGGTCATCATCGCGTTCGACGGCAACTTCCACGGCCGCACCACCACGATCGTGAGCTTCTCGACCGACCCGGACGCCCGCGACGGCTTCGGCCCGTACACGCCAGGCTTCCGGATCGTCCCGTATGGCGACGTTGAGGCACTCGCCGCAGCCATGGACGACAGGGTTGTCGCGGTACTGGCGGAGCCGATACAGGGCGAGGGCGGCGTGCTGGTACCGCCGTCTGGCTTCCTTGCGGGCGTGCGTGAGCTCTGCACCGCACATGGTGCGCTGTTCATCGCTGATGAGATCCAGACCGGCCTGGGCCGCACTGGCACGACGTTCGCCTGCGAACACGAGGATGTCGTTCCCGATATGTACATCGTGGGCAAGGCCCTCGGCGGGGGCATCGTGCCAGTGTCCGCGGTCATTTCGTCCAGTGATGTGCTCGGCGTGTTCAAGCCTGGCCAGCACGGCTCGACCTTCGGCGGTAACCCGCTTGCCTGCGCGGTCGCGCGCGAGGTCATCGCCATGCTGGCAACCGGCGAGTTTCAGGAGCGCTCGGCCAAGCTCGGCGCGCACATGCACGACCGGCTGACCGCACTGCCGCAGCGCAAGGTCAAAGACGTGCGCGGTCGCGGTCTGTGGGCCGGGATCGAGTTCGCCGACCTGCCCGGGCGAGCCGCCTGCGAGCAACTGGCTGAGCGCGGCGTCCTCGCAAAGGAGACCCACGGCTCCACTATCCGGCTGGCACCGCCGCTGATGATCAGTGCGGACGACCTGGACTGGGCTATCGACCAAATCGAGTCGCTGGTCCGCTAAGCTCCCCGTCGCCTTGGGCGGTCAGCGTCGGCCCCAGCCGGGGGCCGGAGCCTCATGATCGATGTGAGATTTGGGGTGCTGGAGGCCCCCAGGATCAACATCGATCATGAAGGCCGCTCGCCGCGCCACCCGTCAACGGAGCCGCAGTGACGATCGGGATCGTCTGCGAGACGCATTCGACGACCGAAGATAACGAGAACGGCATCGCCACCGGCTGGCTGCCCGGCCGCCTGTCCGAACTCGGCCGCAAGCAGGCGGCTGACCTGGGCAAGCGACGCCGCGCCGACGGAATCACCGCCGTGTTCAGTTCCGACTTGGCCCGCTCGGTCGAGACCGCGAGAATCGCCTTTGCCGGGTCTGCCATCCCGGTACTTCTGGACTGGCGGCTCCGGGAGTGCGACTACGGCTGCCTGAACGGATCGGGAGCCGCAGAGCTGCACGCTCACCGGGCTGAATACGTCGACACGCCGTATCCAGGCGGCGAGAGCTGGCGGCAGGCAGTGGCGCGGGTAGCCAGTTTCGTCGCGGACCTGCCACTGCGCTGGTCCGGCCAGCGCGTGCTTGTTATCGGGCATGTCGCCACCCGGTGGGGGCTTGAGCACCTGCTACTCGATACGCCGCTTGAGGACTTGGTCATCAGGGACTTTGGCTGGCAGCCCGGCTGGGAGTACACGACCGGATGACAGGGCTCAGTCACCGGAATCGTCGCTTTTGCACCTCACGCCGCTGACTTAGGATCGGTTTGTGCGGTCACGAACCGCGCATAAGGTCGCATAAGGTCCCGTGCGAGCGCTCAAATGGATGCTATGTCGCTGGGCTCGGGTCCGGGCATGGCGGCTCAGCGGGCAACCTGAGTCGTGGCGCTGCGGTTCAGCGGCACTGCGCGCCCGGTACGGTCAGGCCAGCCGCGCCGGGACGCCGGCGAGCGGCCCGGCGAGCCCGGTACGACTGATGCGACTGATGCGACTGATGTGAATGGTGCGCGCCGGCCGCGACTGCCTGCCGGGCTTCCTTGACGCGGCGGCTCGCATCTGCTGCGCGGATGGCGTCAGCTGACCGCGCCGCTGCTAGCGCCTGCGAGATGTACGGGTGCATGAGTCCTCCTCGATGTCCGGACCTCGTCTGGCCCGTGACATAGAGACTCCAGGTAAGGGGGCCTACGGCGGATCGGAAGCAGTCCCTATTTCGCCGCGCCAGCCGCCTTAGGCGGGAGGTCGCCCGGCAGTGACGGCCTTAGATAGGCCCTGACCGGCCCGGATAGCAGTGAGTTGCGGCCCCGGCGCGGGGCTGGCCAGCTGGTCGGCGGAGCTGTTTGCGGCTCAACTGCCTGGCGGCTCAACTGCTTGCGGCCCGCGGCTGTTAAGGGCGCCAGCCGCAAGTGACTCAGGGTCCGAACTGCGCCTCTCGCAGTTGACTCCGGTCAGCCTTCCGACACTTCATGCGACCGTCGACCACAGATCATTACATAACGGGCATCAGAACCGCGGGTTGAATGAAGGGTGGCCGCGGTCGCATGAAACGTAGTGGCGGTCGCATGAACGGTGGCCGCGGTCGCATGAAACGTAGTGGCGGTCGTCGCATGAACGGTGGCCGCGGTCGCATGCACCGTGGGCCGCGGAAGGCGCTACCGGCCGGGCCGGCGCGGGGCACGCGCTGAACTGCTGCCCTGGCGCGACTGGTCCGCGTCCGGAGCTTGTTCCCCTGGATACCCGGACGATTGCCTGGCCCGGTGCTCCCGGCTCGGCTTGGACCACACCGCGAAAGCGTAGACACCGCCAGCGGCCGCACACACCGCGCCGCCGAAGAGGAACCACTTGCCCGCGGTGGTATTGGCAACCAAGACGCTGCCGCCAGCCGAACCGCTGCTCAGGATCAGTGACACCACGAACCATCCGGCCGCGGGCAGCACGCCGCCGAGGGCGCTACGCATGCCGACGGAACCAAGCACGCAGGTGGCCAGGATCGCCAGGGCGAACAGGATCGCGGCTAGCGGAGCCGGGCCCTGGCTGTAGTGGAAGATGCCGATCAGCCCGAGAAACGCCCCGAGCAAGCACAGCGCCACGTACGCGCCAACCGTCACGCCCTTCGGCGGTTGCCGTTCCGGACGACCGGGGTCCCCGCCATCGCGCTCGCCGTTACCGCGACCGCCGTTACTGCGACCGGCATAGCCGCCGGTCTCCCCGGCACCGCGTGGCGGCCCGGCGGGCCCGCCCCGTGTGCTGCTCACTCCAGCAGGCTAGCCGAGGCCAGCGAACAGGTCCGGCTCTCGGTCCCCCGGCCCGGCTCCCGACCAGGCGGGCCCGGCCAGGAGGGTGTAGTACTCGGTGCCGAGCGCGCGCTGGCCGACCTTGTTGGACAGCGCGAAAAACGGGCTGTCTACCGCGATCTGGGTGGCGTGCGCCCGCATGGCGGCAAGCTTGGCACCGAGATAGTCCCTGGCATCGATCGCCGTTGTCACCTTCTCGTCATCGGTGCCGAACGGCAGCTCGGCCACCGACTCCACCCTGGTGAAGTCTGCCCCGCCTAGCTGCTGGCCGCCGTCGCCCGAGGCATCCGGGAGCAGCGCCATCGCCTCGGCCAGTACCGAGCGCGGAATCGCGGTCGCGTAGAACTTGCTGACCAGCCCATCCGCGAGCTCGAACGCGCGCCAAGCGACCCGGTGCGCTTGGATATGGTCCGGGTGCCCGTAGAAGCCGTTGTCGTCGTAGGTCACCAGGACCTGCGGCCGAACCTCGCGGATGATCGCGAGCAGGTCGCCCGCCGCCTCGTCGACGTCCGCCTGCCAGAAACTGCCTGGCCAGTCGTTGGACGGCGTGCCCATCATGCCCGAATCGCGCCACCGGCCCGCCCCGCCAAGAAACCGGTGATCCGTCACGCCCAGCGCCCGGCAGGCAGCGGCCAGCTCACCGATCCGGTACCGGCCGAGGCCGCCGTCCGCATCCCAGGCCAGATGCGCCAGCTCGGCCGGTATCACCTCACCCAGCTCGCCGAGCGTGCAGGTGACGAGCGTCACCTGGGCGTCCTCGGCCGCGTACTTGGCCATCGTTGCGCCGGTACCGATGGATTCGTCATCCGGATGGGCGTGCACCAGCAGCAAGCGTCTCGCGTCCGATTTGGTCACATAGGTGAGCCTACCGACCAGGCGGAGTCACAAGCTGGCAAGATCGGGGGCGTGACTGACTCCTTCCCCCGCCAGGCCGCCCGCACTCTCGGCTTCACGCTCGGCGCACCTCGCTCGTTCCAGATTGCGCCTGACGGCCAGACCGTCGTCTTCCTCCGCTCGAAGGGCGGCACCGACCCGGTCACCTGCCTGTGGGTACTCGACGTAGCCGCCGGCACGGAACGGCTGATTGCCGACCCGGCAGAGGTCGCCGTGGCCGGCGCGGAAGATGACCCTGTCGAGAGAGCACGGCGGGAACGGGCACGTGAGCGCGCTGCCGGCATCGTCGGGTTCGCCACGGACGAGAACTGCACGATGGCCTCTTTCGTGCTGGCCGGCCACGTCTACCTGGCCGACCTTGCGCCCGGCGGAACCGGCGCGCGCAGGCTCGGCACCAGGTCGCCAGCAGCCGATCCGCGTCCCGATCCGACCGGCCGGCTCGTCGCCTACGTCAGCGACGGGGCACTTCGGGTACACGACGTCGCAACCGGGGACGACCGTGTGGTCGCCGACCCTGGCGGCGCGAGCGGAATCAGCTTCGGGCTGGCGGAATTTGTCGCGGCCGAGGAAATGGACCGCGGCCGCGGCTACTGGTGGGCCCCGGACGGCTCAGCCATCCTGACCGCCAGGGTGGACGAGAACCCGGTTCATGTCTGGCACATCGCCGACCCTGCCAATCCCGAGCGTCCGGCTAACGCTGTGCGCTATCCCGCGGCCGGGACGCCGAACGCCGTGGTGTCCGTCTACGTCGCTGCGCTGGACGGCAGCTTGACGCAGGTCCCATGGGATTCCGAAGCGCTGCCCTACCTGGTGACCGCCGCCTGGAGCGGCTCCGGCGACGGGCGACCGCTGATCGTCGTGGCCAGCCGCGACCAGCGCGACATGCGCATCCTCGCAGTCGACCGGCAGTCTGGCGAGACCAGCGAAGTCCGCGCCGACAGCGACCCGTTCTGGCTCGACATCGTGCCGGGCGTGCCCGCGACGACGGCAAGCGGCCGCATCGTCTGGACTGCCGACGCCGATGGCGCGAAGCGCCTGGTGTCCGGAACCGCGGCCGAGCACGCCAGCGGGCAAGCAGCGGTCCTCACCCCTGACTCGCTCAATGTCCGCGGCGTACTCGGCGTCGATGGCGAGACGATCCTGTTCAGCGCATGCGCCGAGGATCCTGCCTCGATTTCACTGTGGGCAGCAGGACCAGAGGGCCTGCAGCGAGTCAGCCCGGCGGATGGCACTCACGACGGCTTGATCGCCGGCGGGACGCTGCTGCTGATCAGCCGCACGCTTGCTGGTCCGCGCACCAGCGTGCGCGTGCTGCGAGCCGGCCGGGACATGAAACTGGCCGAAGTCGCGACGATCCGGTCGCTTGCCGATGCTCCGAAGCTGCCGGTGCCGAAGCCACAGCTCATCTGGTCAGCCGAGCCGAAACGGATCAGGACCGCAATAGTCCTGCCGTCCTGGCACGAGCCCGGTTCGGGCAAGCTGCCAGTGCTCTGCGACCCCTATGGCGGCCCGCATGGCAAACGAGTTCTGGCGGCCGGCAGCGCGTACCTGAATCCGCAATGGCTCGCCGATCAGGGCTTCGCGGTCGTCATCGCGGATGGCCGCGGTACGCCTGGCCGGGGTTACGCCTGGGATCGCGCAGTAGCCGGAGACTTCGCCGGCCCGGTCCTCGATGATCAGGTCGAGGCGCTGATGTCGGCCGCTGAGCAGTGCCCGGACCTGGACATCAGCCGCGTGGGAATCCGCGGCTGGTCGTTCGGCGGGTACCTGGCCGCGCTCGCGGTGCTGCGCCGCCCGGACGTGTTCCATGCGGGCATCGCCGGCGCGCCGCCGACCGACTGGCGGCTCTATGACACCTGCTACACCGAGCGCTACCTGGGCCTACCGGACGAGAACCCAGCGGCGTACGAGCAGAGTTCGCTGCTCGCGGACGCGCCGAAGCTCACCAGGCCGCTGCTGCTCATTCATGGCCTGGCTGACGACAACGTCGCGGTGGCGCACACCCTCCGGCTCTCCTCAGCCCTGCTGGCAGCCGGCCGTCCGCACAACGTGCTGCCGCTGTCCGGCGTCACCCACATGGCTTCGCAGGAAGAGGTGGCGGAGAATCTCCTGCTGCTCCAGGTGGATTTCCTGCGTGTGGCGCTGGGCCTCAAGGCCCGGTCTGATACTGATGCCTGATGACCAGTCTGCTGATCGGCGGTTACACCGGCGACAAGGGAACGGGCACCGGGATCACGGTGGTCGATGACGACGGCGCCATCTCCACGGTTCCGGCCGAGTCGCCATCCTGGATCGCCAGGCATCCGCACCTGCCGGTGCTGTACGCGGTAGCCGAGATAGATAACGGGCGAGTGCACGCCTGGTCGCTCGAGGACGGTGTCCCGGCGGCCGAACTAGGCAGCAGCGAGACCGGCGGCGGCGAGCCCGCGCACCTGACTGTCGACAGCTCAGGCAAGTTCCTGATCACTGCCAACTACAGCGGCGGCAACATCAGCGTCCACCGGCTGAACGACGACGGCAGCATCGGGCCGCGCACCCAGCTGATCCAGCACTCGCGGCACGGCGAGCACCCGCGCCAGACGCAGGCGCACCCGCACATGGTCCGGGCTGTCGATGACGGCGTGCTTGTCGTCGATCTTGGCGGCGACGCGATCTACCGTTACCACCTCGGCGATGACGGCACGCTGGACCTCGAAGAGATCATCACCGCGCCGGCCGGCTCCGGGCCGCGCCATGTCCTGCCCGTTGCCGGGCGGTACTACGTCACCGCTGAGCTCAGCGCCGAGGTTCTGGTCTACGACGGGAACGGGCACTTTACCGGCGCTGTACCCGCAAGCAACTCAGCCGGGCACAATCAGCCATCCGAGCTCGCCAGCAACGGCCGCTACCTGTATGTCGCCAACCGCGGACCGAACACCGTCGCAGTGTTCGCACTCGACGGCGAACTGCCTCGCTACGTCACCGAAGTTCCGGTCGGCGACTGGCCGCGGCACATCGGGCTTGACGGCGACGAGTTGTACGTCGCCAACGAGCGCTCGCATCAGGTCATGGTGCTGCGCATCGACCCGGCGACCGGCATCCCGGCAGCAGAGCGGAGCATCGACGTCCCGAGCCCGACCGTCGTCTTGCTGTGATCGTCGTCCTGCTGTGCCGGTCATCTTGCTCTGAGCAGCGTCCTGCTGTGAGCATTGTCCTGCCATGACGCGTGACACCGCCGCTGACCGCCCGGGCGGCCATCCACCGGACCGGGCCCGGGCTCGTGAGATCGGGGTTGCCCCCGGCCGGCTGCCTACCGGGCCAGCCAATGCGATCACCGACGTCCCCGGCATCCGGGTCGGGCACGCCACCGTTATCGAGGGAGCCGGAATCAGGACTGGCGTCACCGCTGTGATGCATGACGCATTGCTGCCTCATGCTGCCCGGCTGCCTCCTGATGCCCGGCTGTCTCCCGGTGCTCTGCCCGATTATGGTCCGCAGCTGCCAGGCACCGGCACACTGGCGGCCGGGCTGTCGGTGTTCAACGGGTTCGGCAAGATGGTCGGCAGCACACAGGTGGCCGAACTCGGCACCATCGAGACGCCGGTGCTGCTGACGGCGACGTTGTCCGTTTTCCGGGTCGCTGACGCGCTGCTCAGCTATCTGCGCGACGCGAATCACCGGCCCGGCAGTGATCCGCCGGGCACGCTCAATCCAGTCGTGGCCGAAACCAACGACGGCTACCTGTCCGACATCTGGGCGCGCCCGATCACTGCCGAGCATGTCCGGATCGCGCTGGACACTGCCGCCGGCGGCCCGGTTGCCGAGGGATGCGTCGGAGCAGGCACTGGCACCGGCGCGCTCGGCTTCAAGGCCGGCATTGGCACGTCCTCACGGATCGTCGGCTGGGCGACCGGGCCGGTCACGCTCGGCGTGCTAGTGCAGGCCAACTTCTCCGGTGAGCTCACCGTGCTCGGCGTGCCAGTCCCGGCTGCCGGCAGGCAGCCGGTGCCTGAGCCGCCTGGCCACGGGAACTCGTGCGTCATCGTGCTGGCCACCGACGCCGCGCTTGACTCTCGTCAGCTCGAGCGAGTGGCGAGCCGGGCATTCGCCGGGATGGCGCGAGCGGGCTCAGACTTCTCCGGCGGCAGCGGGGACTACGCCCTCGCCATCAGCACGGCACGGCCGGTAACCGCGGCCCGGCAGATGGCGGAACGCGGGAGGAGCGCAGCCCCGGCTGAAACCACCGCGGCCGGGCAGTCGGCAGAGAGCGGAGCGAGCGCCACGGCGGCCGACATCACCGCGGCCGGGCAGTCGGCGGAGAGCGGAGCGAGCGCCACGGCGGCCGACATCACTGCGGCCGGGCAAGCCGCAGAGGACGGGTCGGGCGCTGCCGAGGCCGGTACCGCCGCGCCCGGCGCTGCTACCGCGCCGGCAGGCTACCCCGTTCCCGGTAAAGATCTTGATTTGCTCTTCCAGGCCGCCAGTGAAGCGACTGAGGAAGCCATTCTGAATTCGCTGTTCATGGCCGTAACCACGACGGGCTTCCGGGGCCACGTCCGGCACGCGGTATCGCTGGACGAGGTGCTAGCGCGAGTCGGCGCCAGGCTAACCACGACGTAGAGTTAGCCCGAATTTGTCGGGTTTGATGCTACTATGGGGCACCGTGCCTTGCCACTGCTGCCTCTCTGTTGCTGTCCTGTCACCGAAGTCACAGGGCACCTGGACCGGAAACGGTGCTATGTAGTGAGTCTCACATGCCCGGAAGCCCTGCCCGAGGCTCGCGAGTGATATTCAGTGGAATAGGGTTTCCCCGCGAAGGAGCCTGCTGTAACCGGCCGTTCGCCCATTAATCCGGGCGGCTCCCGGAAACCGCCAGCGGACCCCGGAGCGATCCCAGTGAGTTCCAGGGCGGAGACGTCGACGAATGACGCAAGTATCGGATGCGCCGGTCAAGACCAGGGCGCAGATCAGCCAGAAAACACTGCGCACCGATCGCTGGTGGGAGCAGCCGGCCCTGGTCGCCACGCTGCTGACCATCTGGGTCGCCTACGCGACAGTGCACGTCTTCATCGGCAAGTGGTACTGGGTGCCCAAGTACCACTACCTGACGCCGTTCTACTCGCCGTGCGTCAGCAGCGAGTGCGTGCCGGGGTCGTCCAGCCTTGGCCACTGGATCGGCAGCCTCCCGCCGATCATCCCGTACGCCTTTGTCTCGCTGCCGTTCGTGCTCGGGTTCCGGCTGAGCTGCTACTACTACCGGCGCGCTTATTACAAGGCCTTCTGGCGGGCACCAGCCGCCTGCGCGGTGCGCGAGCCGCACGAGAAGTACACCGGCGAGACGCGCTTCCCGCTCATCATGCAGAACCTGCACCGGTACTTCTTCTATATGGTGATCTTGATCTCCATCCTGAACACCTACGACGTGGTCCAGGCGTTCCACGGCGGCAACGGCGGCATCGGGTTCGGTCTCGGCACCCTGATCATGCTGGTCAACGTGGTGTTTCTGTGGGCATACTCGCTGTCCTGCCATTCCTGCCGGCATATCACCGGTGGCAGGCTTAAGCATTTTTCCTCCCATCCGGTCCGATACTGGATCTGGAACCGGATTTCCTGGCTGAACGCGCGGCATATGCAGCT
>Ga0335072_10006309_pt1 | contig 17355 bp, 15 predicted proteins | sample Lox_Sample_21_FD_206725 | JGI IMG/M metagenome (GOLD analysis project Ga0335072, IMG submission 206725) | Soil microbial communities from Loxahatchee National Wildlife Refuge, Florida, United States - Lox_Sample_2.1 | ecosystem: Environmental > Terrestrial > Soil > Wetlands | place: USA...
GAACGGCAGGGTTCGGACGGTTGATGAGATTTTAAAAGTATTTGAAAGGACAGATTTGAGGTTCAAGTTTAAGGAACTTCATATAGTCAAGGGGAGTTATCTTATGATCTGCGAGATGATCTGGGAGCCATGAGTTCACTATGTATAACAATGAATTACAGTCTACAGCATAAGCCGTATATTTATTTTAATTAGTTAAGAGGATGTTCTTTACTCAGCCGTCTTTAGGCTGTACCTATATACCGCACTCTTTAGTTAAACGTAAGGTTATACATATGAGCATATGCGCACAGGGCGCATCCTTCAACTCTTGACGGATGGTTGCAAACCCGACATTGTCATAGAGAGAGTAGTACAAATTACTTTAGAAAGCAACTATTCAAGTAGAGTTAGCTGAAGACATTGTGGTAGCCAGGTTTTAAACGTATAACTTAACTTTAATACTTTATAGCTTGATATTGTAGATATCGAAGGTGTCGAGGTATGCACGCCTAAAATTCAGAGCCACCTATCCTGTTTGTGTAGAGCGTGTCTCGATTTAGCAAACCCCCATCTTAATTATACAATATGTCTAGCCTCAGCAATAGTAGCCTTACATTCCGCGGTCGACCTCGCCGTAATTACATCCTCCCTATTCCTTCTTTACCTTGCAACTTGTCTACTAGCATACCATCGACTATGGTAGTCCCCCTCTTACATTTACCTACCTTGATTGGGCTCGGAGTCGCTCAAACTTATTCACCATCCATTGGATGTACAACTAGGCTGGGCGGTTCTTAGAACAGACTCATCAATTTTATTGCTACCACTATTGTATGTGTTCCTTAGAGCATTAAGTGCTCCATAGCTACTATATATATACCCAATTCTATTCGGAGTCTCCGGTGCCTGCAGCATAGAGCTGAATCGGGGTGTCCGAGTAATGAAAGATAACACAAACGCTAAATGATGGGAAGGGAACGTTATATCCAATACCATCTCCTTCCATTCTTTAGTACATATTTAAGCGCTAACGTAGAATTCTATTCCACCAAATAGTGCACCACATCATCGACAATCTCTTCACCAATGATATCACGAATCTCATATTCCTGGTTGCTGTCGAGGACTTCTGCTACCTGCTCAGATCTCTCTGGCAGTTGGGATGCTACGGCGGTTATTGCCGTCGCCTCTTCATTCGTACAAGCCTGAAGCTTGCCAGTGGTATGGCTGTCATCTTTTGATTTGCTCCCTTGCACTACGCAGCTAGAACTATCTATTTCTAGATCGACATCGCCAACAGCAGCATAGATGTTTAAGGATATGTCAAAAACGCTTTCGTCGCTCTGCCTTGTAACAGTAACAAGGCCAGTAGTCAAGTTTCGGATGCCATCTCTGCTATAGATCAGAATCGTCGTCAGCTATATGGTGGTCGGGAATACCTATTCCGACAGAGTGGTTTGCTTAGTATAGACACAGTAGTTTTGCTTAGAATCGATACACCTTTTTACTTGATATACGTTACTAACACTGTCGCCTGTTAGGCATCGCCACTTTAGCGATTGATGCCTAAATCTTAGCGACTTTGCCCCTAGAACTTACCGATGGTAGCCTAAAAATTCAGCGACTATAATTAGTAAATTTAGCGATCAAACCCTAAATTCTAGGGCCACGGTCGCTAGGATTTAGACATCATTGCTAAAAGTAGCGATGCTGAACAGTTGCCTAGTCTAAACAGTCGCCTAGTCATCTCTAAAGGTGCGAATAGCTTCAATTGATGCGGGTAAGTAAGTAGGCTACAGATACTAAAGTCAAAGTTGCAAATACATCGGCTGCAGTACAAATTAGTATGTGAAGGCGATGTACTGAAACAAGTTAAGCTCAGCGATTAGGTGTCACTCACTAAACGAGCGACACCTAGTGTCCCTGCAGTAGCAACCGACTGTAGAGGCAAAAAGCAAAGGCGATAGCGACGTGGTTAAGGGTGTAGAGGTGGTTGGTGGCGAGGGTCGTTAATAGGGTCGTGATAAGCATGAATGTATATACGTAAGTATATGCGGGGCGATGCTTAAGGCGTTTAATAATTTCTGACACTTCTTCATTGGACAAAGCACCAAGTATCTGTTCTAGGACGCGATTCCTCGCCTGGAGCTCCTTTATTGCTTCACCAATTCGCACTTCGCAAGCTTGATGTAGACTTTATAGACGCAAAGGGAAGACTTCACACGTGTGACGCAGTGTTTGCATGGCTTTTTGCCGTTACACTGCATAAATGTCGAGGGATTATACGATTAGCCTTGATAGGGATATAGGGCGACGACTCTATCACGAGGAGATGAGAACGCACCTTTGCGCGAGCCTTCCTGCAATTGAGAGAGGCATTCTGTTGAAATCACAAGTAGAATAGTGATATAATGCGCAGCATAAAATAGATTTTTAATTGCTTAAGGTACATATTGTTCTTACGGACCGTTGGTCCGTATCTACGCTTCCATTGCCACCATCCGTAAGCTTATTTGCCATCCCAAAAGAGAGTTTACCGCCCGTACAATGTCTGCTGAACATCCAGCTTTGATCGTCCGTAATTGCCACGCTGCCCAGCTGGGTAAGGTTTACGGTCCGCAGAGCTGTAATTCCAACACATTCTTGGTTCGCTCTATCCTCAAAACTTAAAAGACAACTATCTCCGTTATCTCTGGGGGCTGTATAGGATTTATACAGGTCCTGGATGTTTCTTTGAACAAGCCCTTGAATGCCTCGATTAAAGAGGTACAAACAATCATTGCGATCATCATATTGAAGAATGAAGGCAAGAAAAATTTAATATAGGGCTCTAATAAATCCAATCCTCGCTTCTTAGATGTGTTCTGTATTTGGATCCGTTAGTAATCTCTCATATTAAATGAAGATTGTGTATTATAAGGCACACACTCTGACTTCGTCAAGTCACATATCTAAATTAAGGTTGTTCACACTTTTCAGCATGCCGTCGCTGTCTCTACTTGGCCCTATAAGCTAATACGATAACCTATTTCAAATTAAGGTGTTTTTGCAGGCGTACGCCTGCTAGAATAGGCACGCTGTTAATGTCCAAAAACCAACCCCAAAAGCGGGCACCTAGATCTGCTCCAAAAGTAGTAGCTATAAGACAAAGGCAAATCAAGCACAGTTCTATAAGTTTAAGCATCATAAATAGACTAGCACAACTAAGACGGAGTGTCTATTTCGACTAAGGGCAATAATAGACAGTATAGGCAAATTTATCACTGTCGTTATCAATTTGAACTATAATTATAATATAATAGTCTTATTGTTAACATTACTATTGTAAAGGATACATGTGGTGTGTAATTTTAGTGGGCGGTAGTTGAGAAATAAGCAACCTAGGTTGAAGAGCAATATCTCCTAACACCTTAAGAGCCAAAGAGCTAACAAGAAGAAGAGGGATGGCCGAATCGTCTAAATCGTTTAAATTGTATAAGTAAAACTCTAGGAAAGGCTACACTATTAGCCTTCAGCTATGATAAAGAACTAAATACAGTATTATCTACTACATTCTAAAAGAACTATTCTTTTAGGTTACTTAATTTTGTTTTTTTTAAGGCTTAAGCTTCACTACATTATTATTATTTGTTGCTCTTACACTGAACTAGCTAACGCCATGGAGTACTTCTATCTGTAATAATCCAGGAAACCCTACCCTAAGGCGAGATGAAAACCTCGCCTGCTGATCTTTTAAAACACTCACTCGCGGTCGATGATATCAAGATAAGCAGCCTCACGCTGCCTATTTAGCTATAGATAAGGCGCTTAGCCAGTGATATTTACACTATCTGTTTACAGCTCTCTTTACCCCAGCCTTGCACTTTTGCACTGTAAGGCCTGAACCGACGCACTATGAAACGCACCGCATCAGAATTATTACCGTGACATAGTACCTAGCTAGGAAAATCTGATGTATTGGTTCGCCATTTCCTTATTATATTTCAGAAATAATCTCAAGTTCCCGGTATCTATGGGTGTCCGCTACCACGAAGGGAATGGTCTTGGAGAATACGCATATGATATCGCTGCATTAGCCGGTGGCAAACCAGACAAGGTCTCCCCTTTATCCGTTACTACCAAAGCTTCATTCTGATGAGAAAGAATTGTAGCGAACTTTACACGACTTTCTACTATATCTCGAGTGGTTGAATTGGTTACACAGGTTCTATTTTTCTATGTACTGCCCTTGCTAGTAAATTTAGGATTGAGGCACAGCTTCATTTGGCCTAATTATAGACATATAAGCTAGCGAGGCGTAAGCCAAATACATGCAGCACCTATGCTCTAATTCCTGCTCTATGCAAGCGCCATCTTCGAACTCTGGTGCTCAAACATTTCTCAGGAAGATGACCAAGCCAGGCGGCGCCTTTTACGCTAAGCTTATGTTCCTTGGAGAGGAGGGTATAGGAGTTACCGCAATCCGCACTCGGGTAAGGACCTCAATCTCTCATCACGTCCGCCAACATCTTACACAAATTATCAGTTCGTTGAGTTGACCTTCCTTGAAGCGTACGACCCTACTCCGCTATACTATTGCCGCAGAGAGATCGTGATAGATGATGAGGGGTTCCATGTTGAGGTCAAAGATCTGAACATGCTCCGAGATTTAGAGACGGCGCGAGACTTTCTCCTTCGATATTAAGCAGCAGTTGTTTTTGTATACAGCATCACGTCTCGATCATCGTTTGAGTATGTCCGTAACTGCTACGATAAAACCCACGACACCATGGACGAGCAAAATTTGCCTGTTTTGATTATTGGCGATATGAATGGCCGTGGAGCAGAGCGCCAGGTGACGACATTGGAAGGAGAGGAATGGGCTGCTATACACGGATGTCTTTTCAAGGAAACGTCTGCGAAAACGGGTATTAATGTTGACGAGACTTTGATTGATGTCGTACGTAAGGTAAGGAGACGAGTATGATCCCGTCCAAAGATCCTACAGATGAAAATCCGGGGACTAATAATGGAAAGAGCGACCAGAATCAAACGCAAAGAATCTTGGGGTGCATCAAGAAGGCTTTCTGGAAGCTGGAGTATCTTCGGCGTTGAGTATTGCTGGCATGCCATCAGATCGCTAGCAATATCTCGGCGTTAATGAATTTTGCTTTGCCTTAGATGGCCATAACCTCAATCTTGGCAGGTTTGAATCTTCACTGTACAGAATTTGTTGAGCTATTGGGCTTGTTGCAGCCGATTATATTGTTGTGCAACATTCACCGTGACAACTGGCAAGAATGGAGACGGCAGGGCTGGAAAATCGACATTAATCATAGTCTACAGGCAAGCGCGCAATTTTAAGACTGAAGACAATTCTAAGGTTAAGGTACATAAGGCAAGGCTCGGGGTTGACCATCCCTGAGGCGACAAACGAGCATGTATCATGATCACCTTGAGAAAGGCATAGTTAACCATAAGAACCTTCTCGTGGGCATCTACATCACTCAGCTCGTGGGCCGTGAAATGATGGTTTGCAGTCCATTGTATAAGTTTACCAATTCTCCTTTATCAAGGGCGGACACGGTAAATTTTGACTCGGCTTTATTACAGATCTTATTACGCGTAGATGTTTCTCTACAATACGCTAATTGGAGCCTCCTCGAGGGTGAGCAGAATGCGCGCCGAGAATGCGGATCCAGCCGAAATAGTGTATTCGTGGATATAAGATGATGGCCAGATGGCTGTGGTTCCCTCATTGGGGTAAGGGAACATCAAAGCTCCATGATTAGTGTGGCGCTTTCAGTATCTCTACTTCAAACCAAGCCCTGTAACTTGTATAGCTCCATTCAGCTAATACCTGAATACCAGCAATGATCCGATATATTCCCAAGACCGACGAAGTGTCGCCGAAGAGGTCGTTGCCCCATATAATCTATATATCATCGTAAGCATATGCCACATGGTGAGTTTATATTACTAACAATATCATCATTTTCTTTCTGGTACGCAATATATATCCGCCAGTCATGGCCCTCCACAGAGACAAGCGGTATCCCAATGCTAACCCGCTTCCCACTCAAGGCATTAAGCTTATTGAATTGCGCTGCAACCCAAATCGACAACTGCACCATCGTCTCGTTCCTACCTGCCCCGGGAAGCTTGACCTCGACATTGACCGTAATAGGCCTGTACCTGACAGGCGCAGCTCTAGTTTGATTGATATTCTGGTCCATCTCCGGCAAATGGCGCAGTAGCTGAAGAATCGATCGGTGAGTATCGTCGTCTGGAATCAGACACATAGCATAATCAACCATCTTCGAACCTAAAGGCTTGCCGCTTAGGTGCTTTGGACACAGCCATTTTGGCTCAATGCGTGCAGGGGTGATATTCTTCCACCCGACATGACCGGTACGTAGGGCCACCTTGAAAAGCTCACTATAGACCATTTCGCCCCATCCGGATTCGAAGTCACCATCTTCGTTACACTTTTGCGCAGCTTCTCTGATAGATGTGACTCTCTGCCAGACATCCAGTTCTTCTCGCGAATGTATTGTCGTAGCTTCGCTGCGCGCTTCGAAATATATGTCTCGTAGTTTCCGGATTTCGTATTGCGAGGAGTAGGACTGAATCTCGTGCTGCGACAAGTTAGCAAAGTCCTTATGTGGTACACGAACCAACACATACTTTTAGACTTCCCGGCAGCAGTTGGAAGCCTTCACAGACATCTAACAGCTCCTCGTATAGGCCAGATACTTCCTCCGGCGGCTCAATGGCTTTCATGCCTGCCTCGAAGAACTTAATTGGTGGTTCGGCCATCGCGAGGTCATCCATCGTCTTCACGGGGCTACTTGAGCGGCTCCGCGTTGACGAATTCGTGTTGGTGCTTTTGACTCCTGGCCGTAGGATCAAGTCGTCTGCGAGCTGAAATGCACTGGAAAAACTTGATGAGGATGGAATTCGGGCGCTACTGTATACAGTTACTTCTGTCTCATCAAATGCCACGCTATCTGGCGGTAATGCGGTCTCTCCGACCGGAGTCAATGAAGTCAGTGCTGCTTTTCGAGGAGACATCTTCAATTGGCCTTGATTTAGTGGAGAAGATCTCGAAGTTCTCTTGGCTATCGGTTTTTGGCCCTGGCCGCTAATATCCGGATCGAAGACATCTAAGGGAAGTTTTGGATTCATTGTGGTTTCCGCGAGCGGATTTGATGCTGGAAGTCTTTCCCTCTTGTTCAGGGGATCTTCAGTCGAAGATTTCCTTTTCCGCTTTCGGCTTGGTGACTGCTGGGATAGTAACGACTGTGATGGCTCTGAAGACGCGTCTTCATATGCATTAGGACTTTCCAGGGAATCAAGTCCATGCCGAAGCCAAGTCTTCACTTTGAAGTCGTTGAAATACTTCGGTGTCTTGTTCCAAGAAGCCATGCGACATTGTCTAGTGTATGTTAAGTCAATGTTTACTGTTGTGGTGAAACGCGGGGATTTGGAGAAATTTACGGCAAGCGATAATAATAGACGAACGGAGAATCGTTATTCCTAGTTTCTCCATCGCGCCTTGAAGTTGGATGGTTTGTGAGTTTTTTTATCATTCCAATTGCAGCAACCATGCCCACTACGCTTCCTGCAGAGCTTTGGATACGAATCCTCTCGTTAATAGGTGATAACGATAATGACCGTCCGAAGCTATGGGTATCCGGTCGGGCTGTCTGCAGCACGTTCAAGGAAGCAATCGAAGCGGTCTTCCGCGAAAAGCACCTCCCCAAAACATACATATCATACCATCTAGGGACCCATTATCCTGACTTCGACTCTGACAGCGACAGTGAAGAAATTTCAACCCCTAGTAAAGTTCTCCTCGACCTCCGCTTCGAGCTCTCCCATCTCTCTGAAGATAAATCTACTGCATTCTTTAAAGTCGACCCACCGGTCAACGCGAAATATAAACCCTTAGTCTGCAATGCGATCAAGTCCTACCTCCACGCGAACCAATTCGAAATGCCCCTGCACACAGTCCAAGTTCGTCACGAGCTTAACGACACGCCGATCCCAGGACTGCACATCGACTACGACACCATGGTTCTAAGCTGCGAGTGGCGCGGTCTATTCTCAACTTTCTTCGCTGAGGAGTTGCTGGTGCATAATCTGCGCGAGAAAGCGCTGGAGAAGTTTCAAGCGCAACGGGACGCCTTAATCGAGAATGTCCATTCTGGACGGGTGGATATGATAGATGCGATGCAGCAGGTACTGATAGCATGTGGCGATGAGAACGATAAAGCAAGGATGAAGGCGAGGAGAATGAGAATACGATGGCAGTATGAGGAGGAGAGTCCGGGGTTTGAGTGGAGGCCTGAGGAGTGGGATTTGATGGAGGAAGAGAGGATTAATAGGGAATTGAAGGAGATGATTTTCTTCGCGTCGATGGTGGGGTTTAGTGATGAAGGGGGTGAGACGGCTGACGAGGAGGATGACGAAGATGGGGATGGAGATTGGGAGGATGAGGAGGGAGAAGAAGATAATGGCAGGGAGGAAGGAGAAAATGACGACGGCGAAGGAGAGGCTATTACTGATAATCATACTACAGAAGAAGCCCAAATATAAATGGGTCCTAGACCTGTTCTTTTAATATCACTTAAAGTATAAGAGCAGGATATTTTATTAAGGATGGTACATGCTCAGGTTCGGTAGTCTGTTACGACGCAATTAGGAACAATAATTTCTCCGCCAGGGGTTGAAGGACCCTGTAGCAAAGGATGTTCAAGTGAAAGGATACACTAAAATAGCCCAACGCGTCACCCGTTCGCGCTGCGCTCCCACCGCATACCATATACAACAAGCTTAATACCGCATAAGCATTTGAACGTTTGAAAGTGCGAGCATAAAGTCCTTTTCAGAGATTAAGGAGCCTTGAAGAAGAACCATAGACGGGTGCCGGACTACTGACGATTAATTGCTTCGATAGAAATATCGAGTTGCGACCGAGAAGGCAATCCCCCCCATTGCGATTATCGAGTCAACGATGGCTTTAGATCCTTGGGAAGTTTATAACCGCAAGTTCAACCTCTTCGGCTGTTTACCGCCCGAGGTACAGAATATGATTTGGCATTTGGCCATCTACGACGTCAAGCCCCGCATCGTCAAAGTCGAGGAGGGAACCATTCCCAGCACACGACAAAGTACATATTTCCGTAGGCGGCAATTCATATCCACGTGTCATATACCAGGCGTGCTTCACGCATGTCGCGCTTCACGAAACTTGGCATTGAGGAGGTGGAAACTTTCCTTCGCTGCAGGTCGCCAGCCTCCAAAGATATTCTTCGACTTCTCCTGCGACACCTTGTTTATTCCAGAAGATTTCAGACTGGGAGATTTTGCGGAAAGGCTTAATCCAGTCGACCGCGTGAAACTCAGTAAGATGGCAATCAGCATCAAGGATTTAACCAGCAATGATTACGCACATAACGGTTTTGACTTGGCTTGGCTTCTCGTTAAAAATTTCCCATCTCTCACTCACCTCACCCTCCAGAGGTCAATATGGACGCAGTGCGGGCAGAGGAAGCTGAACGTCGTAATGCTAAGCGGCGCCTTGGAAAACCTTGTCCTTTCAGCAGTCGGCGGAAACGGACCAAGCCCAAACCTAAGCCAATGAAGAGGGTCATTCGGTGGTTTGATATAGACTTAGCATTCCGACAGGTTGATTGGCGCTTATTTGGAAATATGAGAATGCTGGAGAATGGTTATGGGTCATTGCGACACCCTTGTCCTAAGATGATGCGTGTGGATTATGGCACTTTGGACCTGGATCTGGTTGAATACAATGAAGATCAGAGGCGGCTTGACCGCGCGGAGGGGACGAGGCAGGTTGAAAGGGTGTGGGAACTGATTGAAAGAGAGCAACTAGCGGGGACAGAGGGCAATTCTGCCACGTAAACGTGGGGAGTAGCACTGAACCTTGGCGACTACGCAACTGTGCAGTAACCGCAAGTCCTGTCACACAAAGCGCCCAAAATTCACGACACCATTTATCTGCCTCCCTCCTCGCTGCCGACAGCAGATCTGCGTCAGGAATCTGATCGGCGTGTGCAAAGTCAGTCAGCCGGAAGCAGTATCCTTAGCGGATTGATGATAAAACATAACCTTGTTTCTTTCACACACTTGTTGGTTCCTCAAGGTCTAGAATCATCTTGAAGATCTACACCTTGCATATTGACCATGTCGAAGGTACAGTTGCTGCCTAATGCACGTGATACTCTATCGTTGTGCCGCTTGCGTCATCCGAGTCGACACAAATTTATCTTTCGTTTGCAAACCTATTTTGTGCGCATGCTAGTGATGATGGCCCCCAATTTTTCGGTGGTCTGATCATGTAGTGTAACCAATCACCTGTCCTCTTTTTTATGTCTAATTTACTTCTTGCAACCGGTCAGTGTCATAATAGTCATGGACATTTCCGAACGAATCAGTTGTCACCTCCTTTTAGATTTGTCCCACCTAGGATGCAACCCTTACACACACCAAGCAAATTCTCCTATACCTCGATCGACCAATGACCGTGCTTACAAGCCATGGAGCAGATTTTGCTGAATGATTTAACGTCCAGTTATAATTAATATCTCGGCCACGTGAGAGTGGATTCTGTGCATGGTAGGGCTTCATATTGTCTCCGAAACAATTCAGGAGGAAGGTAATACAGATTCTGTAGAATCTTTCGTATAATCATACAGGGTTCTCAGGTGGGTGCCCCTTTTCCGTGCGCTGTTTCTTTAATGCCTTAGGCTAATATTCCATAGCCCAAAGACTACATAGCTCAACATCTCATGATTGTCCAGTGGCCAAGTTTATCAGCTTCATTCATCTGCGCTAAAGATTTTCTTTCACCATGCTTTTATCGCATAGCCTTTGCTTCAGATTACTCTTCCAACTGTTTCAGGTTCACTTAGTCCATGCACTTGGCCCACCAAAGTACAAGCTTTGGTTCCAGGGATGGTTGGATGGATATTATGTCGGAAATATATGCGCCGGGCAGATTGGCACCTACTGGGCCGGAAACAGTACTTCTCCTTGGACATGTCAGCTTGCTCTCGACTGTATCATCGGAAATACATCCGGAAGCGCACTCCAAGAGATGTCAAGCTCTCTCGTCCTCTTGGGATTGACTCCCACAATGCTTTCGCAACTCGGACCGAAATTGTCAGAGTCGTCTATGCTATCTTATCGGCGTCCAGGTCTCTCTTTTCTGCTATCTATGGGCGCACCTACGGTTTTTCCAGGACGAATTTTTACCTATGAAAGCCCTTTTGAGACCCTCAAGGCTGTTGTCAAAGATCAGCCCCTTGCTCAGTATCTCTCAAGAACGAGGTTTATAGCTGAACGACCACGAGTTGTAGGCTTCATCGAATATGTCATTACTTTAGGGGCTATCTATAACATCGTCGATCAGAGTATTCAATTAGGCTGGCGATCTGTCCTAAGTTGGGCATGCACTACTACCTGGCTGCCAATGGCTTGGGTCCTTTTTCCGGGCTTGATCCACACTCTTGCGGCGGTAGCATTTTACCAAATCCCAAAGTCAGTGAAAGAACCTATTCCGCCTTCAAGGCTGAATGAGACGGGCTGGCGACTTCGGCGCCTCCGGCAGTCATCCGATGAATTCACTTCTTGCCAGGCGCACGATAAAAGGGCAATCATTGCGCGGTCACCGGCCCTTAAGACACTTTTACTGAACAACATAGCGCAACTTCTAGTGGTGTTTCACGTCACACTTGGTACAATAATATTCTCCAGCTGCCAATTTCTAAGGTTCAGAGACGCGGTCCCAGTAATTGCGAGATATGCTCTTTCAGCACTTGTGTGTAGATTCATTAACGCATACGAACTCCGTGGCATGAGCAACACTCTACAGGTCGAATATGAGACGCATCCTGTGAAGAGAAAGACGGCGGCTCAAACGCTTCCCAATACTATACCCAGCAATGGTCTCCCAGAGCAACAGTCGCCGTTAGACCAGGCATCGGCGGACATCTCCGTGTCTCCTGGAAGTCGGCCACTAAAGCCTCACACACCACAACAGCCAGGCGCTCGGCAATCAACACCGTTAAATAATGGACATGGACAAAGCGCAAGTGTTTAAACCCTAAGGCCGTCAAGAGATAGGACACCGGCACCGGGTCATTTTGGAGTATAACTTTGATTCCTCTATTGGCATGGAAGATTTTCCATCTCGCGATATGACTCCAGTATCGCGCACGTGGGGCCGAATAACCTATTTCCGGCCTTTGAGAGGGAGGCAGTAACTACTCGGCAGCCCAAGAGGCTACCTTTAGATTATTTGACGATTCACCCCTCCGTCTGGTCATACACTTGAGGCTATTATCAAATCTGATGAGATCGCGGGTGTGCAGATGAAAAAGTTCTACAATATCAATGCTGTAGCAATCTTTTGCTTTGTCTTCAAGAGACAGATTTGGAAGAAGGTCAAGTAAGCCAAAGACTTTATCTCTCAGATCAGTCGCCTCACGAAGGCGAAAACGCCATAAGCATTCCATAGGATCGGAATTAGAGCATCGACGGATGATATATATTGTGCTGACTTGGGTTGTAAATTTGTCAATTACAGACTGAGACTCAAGGGAAAGATTTTGACTTAGGTCAGGACAGTATTCGGTTCCATGTCGAATCAGATACATAGCAGCAGTTTGGAATGACTCCCATGACACAGACATGTTACCCCAGATCAATGTTGCGGCTAGAGGGAGCAAAACCTCCTGCACCGTCCAAACGCGTTGCCACCAAGGACTTTTAAGAAGCAAACTTAAGGTTCGAAAAGCATTCGCATAGATTAATTGGCCAGTGTCCTGAAAGCAGGGCAGTTCAGAGGCGTGTTTGTTGCTGTTGAGCGTCTCAATCACTTCGGTAAGTGATTTATCCGTTCCTTCAACGCCAAGTGATTGAGGGTCGTCCAACCATATCAAACATTGCTTGGTGCAGTGGCATATGTTGCCCATTAAGTGGATCCGTTGCGTCTTCTCCAAATTGTTGTCTTGGTTGATACATATTGCGTCAATCTAGAGAAACCTAGAGTCAGCTGGCTTCTTGATGTGCCGCAATGCAGTTTCCAAATTGACGGTTATCTCTAATGGACGCGAGATTCGCCCCAGACATACGAGAGGGCTTCATAGATAGGCTTATCATCAAGGCTTTCGATGCGGAAGGCACAGCAGATCTCATCTTGAGGGACTCCCGGGAGCAGCTGCCCGATAACCCAGATCTGTCTACGGTCGGCTTGTATCAAAGGACGTTCTAGGCAGACATTAGCGAGCGCGGCAAGTCACATGCCATACAACGGAAAAGAAAACTCGCTGCAGGTCTCGCTGGCAGCCATATGTTACTAGTTAAGATAGCTCAAGAAAGCAGGACCGAAATCAACGGTAAAGCATTGAGAAATTAGAGATAGCTTTAGATCGCAAACAGCCGATGAGGTCAACCATAAACAGAAACCTGAGATCCGGATCATGTACTTCTCCTGCTGTAGGGTCAGGAATCTGCCGAGAGGATATTCTCAAAATCAGGATCCTGAATCGAGCGTGTGTTCCATAATTAGATACTGAGTCCTTTGATTATCCACAGGGCTTTGCCGAGTCTTCCTATTCATTATACTAACTTCCTTGTAGGAAGATAATAATCATAAGGCAGAAATAGCAATTATATAATTGCTTGGATACTAACTGCAAATAAACGCAAGCACGTATTACATTTATCAATAGGTCTTAGGCGGAGCAAGATGTCCTGCTCACGCAATTCCCTATTACACCACACCTGTATTGCCTCCCTCTTCATAACACCATCGAAATAACTTTCACCAACCAGTCAATATCAGTCGCCATCCTATCATAGGACGATTGGTATTATGCCCTCGAAAATGACAGAAATTAGGTGATGGTCCTGCAGCACGCTTGGCTCAAGAGCTACATAGCCTTTCGTCGTAATATGGAGTTTGCTATTTCCCCCTCAAATTTCTAGCCGTGGCCATGAAAAGAGTGACGTTCCCCTCACTACAGTCATGATCCTGGTCGGCCAGCCAATCGCCCTACATTTCTGATATGATTAGGAATCTGCTCGTTCTCCCATGAAATTCCGGCAGTCAATCATGAACTATGCTCTAATCTACTGCTCTTCAGTGTGATAAATAAATCCCAAGAACTGTCGTTAACCTTTATTAAGTTTTCAGGAAATTCAGTTAACTTAATACGGCTAGAATTGTGCGAGCCGTGTTTCTCGACTGAAGTCCTCTTACGATAGGTGAAGATACTATTGAAGAGAAAATCGAGATTTCTAGCACTATATTACTATACACCAAGCCAATAACCTTGCCCACCCCTCCTTTGGGAGGCTATGTCCCACACACGAAAGGCCATATACCCAACCTTAGACAGATCAGGTGGGGTAATCATAAGAGGTGGAATCGCCTTCCAAATGCCTCTACCCTGTGTGGAGTTGATGCGAGCCTTTCTTTGTGGTAGGGCTATCTATTCATGTCGTTTAATCATGGTTTTCCGTGCCTGAAAGACACGCGACAACCCCCCAAACCCCGCACCTTAGTGTGACCCCACAAAGACAACGCTGCAAGCTCCGCAATTGACTGATAAGCTAGTAGCTACGTCAGGCTGCAGACCAAGAGGTACAGTAAGCAAGAGTAGATAAGTAAGACTCAGTAGTGCACGGGGCGCCTCTACTTTCTTTTCTTTGCAATTCAGTGATTGAGCGAACGGCCATAAAGAAAGAATAACCAGCTCTTATGCTTCTGCAGCTCATTTATGGCAATCACTCGGGATCTATACCTTCGATTAGGACATTAGAGCTAAGATATCGCTGAAAAAACTCGGCCTCGGTTGCAACATCACTGTCGTTTTCCCAGCGTCAAAGCTGTCGAAGAGTCACTTCAGCAAAAGTCTTCATATTCAGAGTTTCGTCCCAAAAAGGTGCAATACATAGTAAAATCCGCAGGTAAAATGGTAGCTGCGAACTCTGAAGCTCCGCCCACGAACCCCGCCTCTTCCACCACCATTCCAACTCGACGTCCTTACCACGGATCCTGCCATTGCGGCCTAACCCGCTACATCGCTTATCTCACTCTCCCACCATCCATAATCTCTGCCACGCCGCCTCCGGCGTCAACCATCCGCATCTACAAATGCAACTGCTCAACTTGCCACAAGATGTCCTTCTTCCACGTCCGACTCATAGATCCACCGCGCGATTTTATGCTCTTGAGTCCACTAAATCCTATGATGGGAGGATTGAAAGATTATACTTGCTTTGCAAAGAATTTTCATTGGTATTTTTGTGGAACTTGCGGTGTGAGGTGTTTTGCTGTTGCCGGAGAGGGAGAGATCAGGGAGGTGGATATTGAGGGGACGAAGAGGGAGGTTTGGACGGTGAAAAGCGAGGGGTGGGATGAGAGCGATGATAGCGGGTTGAGTTATTTGACTGTCAATGCAGCGACTTTGGAGCCCGGTCAGGAGGGGTTCAATTTGAAGGAGTGGACGGAGAAGGGATGGATCGCTTATTGGGATATTAAGGATTGGATTGGTGTGGGTAGGATGGGAGAGCCGCATGAGGGGGGGATGTATTGATTACAAGTGCTGGCGCCTATCTCGGCCGCTATACCTGTTCGGGTAGCCGCGGACCCAAGTCAGCCTTGCCAACACAGAACTTCCAAAAGTGGAAGACCATGCAGGTTACCGCCTAGAACCACACTTCAGCTTCTATGATAATGAAAACTTGTGCTGAAATGCAAAATGCCATTACTATTAATCCGTGGTGATTTCATGCTGTGATTTGGCTCACCGGCACCAGTGGCGTATATGACGAGGCTGTAAAACCAACCCAGGCTGTGCAACGGCAAGCTGATATGGCTCCGGTAGAGGTCACAGACGATTACTATGCCATTCTTGAAGTACATCAAACAGCAAGCGCTACCGATATCAAGAAAAGCTTTCGCCGATTAGCTATACTCCGGCATCCAGACAAAAACCAGAACAAGCCTGACGCCACAGCTTCGTTCCAGCTCGTAAGCGATTTCCTCTACCAAGAAATTCCAAAAGGCAGTGCACGACTAACTTATCGTTCCAGCTGAACAGGGCATACGAAACTCTAAAGGACGAAATTTCACGACGCAATTACGACGTCCAATGGCCGCAGATCGCAAAGACATATCGAACAGCGCAAGAAAGAGCAAAACGAGATGCAGAAGCAGCCAAAGCAGAAAGCGAAAAATCAGCAAAGGAGAAAGCCGCCAGAGAAGCTGAAGAACAGAAGAGCAGAGTGAAAATCGAGGGCTTAACGAAGAGGAAACAACACTTTGCATCCGAGATATTCGAAGTCAAACGGGTGATAACAAGACTGCAGTCTGAGTTGAAGAATATCCAGACAGAAGAGGAGAAAGCTCTTGCAGAGGAACAGGCACGTAACAGCTGGTTCACATATGCATATTCCTCTGTATTTGGCGCAACTAAAGAGCCAGAGGAGGCGAAGCAAGAAAGAGAATTGCAGCGTTTGCAAAGGCGGGCGAGCAAGACAATAAAGGAAAAAGAACTTTCACGGAAGGAAGAAAAGCTTAAAGAATGGAACGACCTGTTATCCGGCGTAGAGAAAGCTATTGCCGCGGAAATATCGAGCAGGCAGGAGAGAGAAAGGCGGGCAGAAATGGAGAAGGAAGAGGCCAGGCAACGGGAGGCGGTTAGAGCCTGGATGAAACGGCGGGAGGAATTCATGGAGCAAGAACGGGCTAAGCACGCTGCTGCCGAGGCTCGAGAAGCACAAGAGCGCGCTGCTGCCGAAGCATTTCGACGAGCCGCAGAGGAGCGGCGAAAGAAGGAGGAAGAAGAACGGCGCCAGAGAGAAGCCAAACAGGCGGAGCAAAGACGCAAAATGATGGCTGACTTACAGCGAAAGAGGCAAGAGGAGGAAGAAGAACGGCGCCAGAGAGAAGCTAAACAGGCGGAGCAGAGACGCAAAATGATGGCTGACTTACAGCGAAAGAGGCAAGAGGAGGAAGAACGTAAAAAGAAAGAGGCTAAAGAAGCAGAGGAACGGCGCAAAGCGAAGGTGAATGAAATACTGCGCAAGCTGAGTGGCACATCGCAAACCTCAGCAAAAGGGCAGAGCGGAACGAAACCGAGAGTGCCGCGGGATACAAAGCCAGCTGCTTCTTCGTCTGCCTCTGCGGCTTGCCAGCATGGAGGCTGGTGGGATAAGGTGGAGCATGGCAGCCTGCTGTGCGAGAACTGTTGTTCGACGCAGAGGCGGTTCTTGTTCCAATGTCCGGACTGTCGGATGAGGGCTTGTGCTGAGTGTCGCATTGCGCTGAAGAAGGGAGGCGGGAGGGGTCGTCAG
>Ga0335072_10006310_pt1 | contig 17352 bp, 16 predicted proteins | sample Lox_Sample_21_FD_206725 | JGI IMG/M metagenome (GOLD analysis project Ga0335072, IMG submission 206725) | Soil microbial communities from Loxahatchee National Wildlife Refuge, Florida, United States - Lox_Sample_2.1 | ecosystem: Environmental > Terrestrial > Soil > Wetlands | place: USA...
TTCCCGTGCCCATCGTATTCTCGAAGCCTATAAGTGTGCCAAGACTGGCTTGGTCAGCACATAAGGTCTTCGTGATGTGCAAGGTATCAGGATGGATGCCTATTACGTAGTATACTATTGATAGAGCTTGGTGGGCCCGAAAAGTCCATGGGCTGGGCTTCTATGAAAGCCTATCTGGCCTGGCCCATGGGCTCGAGCCCCCGGCCCAACAATTGCGACCACTGGAGACGGAGAATGTGGGACGGGAGATGATTTTTGATACACTCCACCTTGTGACACCGGACTTCCAGTTAGATCAGGCCGTGATCTTTCTCATACACATCTATGCGCGAGTCTCTTTAGCGCTCTCTATTTGAGCGATATCCTAGAAGATGCACTATCGCTTCCAAACCGAAGATGCTTACCCAACCACCGACAAGTCCGTACCCATGAAGACGTAATGTGTAGCTTGATGATCCTTGATCGCCGTGGCGCCGCCATGCCGTCACTCAGGCGTCAAGCCCCTAATTAGTCCCGATCATCACGCTTCGCTGGTAAGCCGTAGAGCCTATCTGTAAGTACGGCCGGCTGTTGGGGGAAGGGCAGCAGAATTTCGTGGTATTTGGCTGCAAGAGCCAAGAAAAAGCGGGTCACGGTTACGTGGTCAAAGATGGTAGAAGCAGCCCTCGGTTTGTGGCCTCGAAATCTTGGCGTGCTCCACAAAAGAATATGTTCCTTCTGCTCCTTAAAATGTCTAAACTACTGCTCGATCAGGCTGTTTCTCCACCATGCCTTCAGGCATTCGCAAGTCTTTGAGAATGTCCTCCAGTTGATTTCACTCGGGGATAATGAGCTTCTTTATGCTGCCGAGAACTTACTCGCACTCGGTTGATTATACCATCGTCGACTCGACGGGCGCTCTCCGCCGTGTTACCAGATCGTTAAGGCCTCTGAACCGTTACGTTGATTAGTAGTATGATCAACAATCATGAGCTATTGGCCGCGATTATACGCCTCATAACTGGGATCGTTGAAAGGGGGATTTTTCGGGGATTGTGGACTGCGGAGGGAACTCGAGACCCCCCGTTACTGCTGTCAGAGTCGTGAGGATCCATTTGGTTGACGGCGATGAGGTTTACTATCACATTTACAGGCAAGAAAGATGGGATAAGAGCACATTGACGCGCTGCGTGCCTCGATCTACCCCCCCGTACGGCTACCTTTACGACACAACCGCCCCTTCCGGCCCTTACCTGCCGCCTCGAGGGCCTTCGGTACCCTCGCCAAGTTGACCACAGTAACTGAGATCACTGGCTGGAGCATCAGTCCCAACAGGACGACCGATTTGATGTCGAAATCATTGGAGTCAACCACTGAATTGAACCTTGAAAGATCGCCGAAGAGGGTCCCACGATTGTTAGGAGAAGGAAGCAGACATGCTGTTGGAAGGATTTGCAAAGCTAGTATAAGGTCGAGCACTAGGTTCTTGAGACCTATGTACGTTAGAAAGTGAGCTACGGCAATTAAGCATCTCACCTTCGTCACAAAAAGCTGCACCATGTCTGATGAGCCATGGGAGCTCAAACTTGCGCAGTTTGAGTTAAACGAATCGCGAAAGGTATCTGCAGAGCAGTATATCTGAAGAGATGACTTTTTGGATATCAAAGTTGATTGGGTATTGGCGTAATGTCCTGTGCCCCCTTCTCGAGCAGCAGTTGGACGGTCTGCTCGTAGCCTCGATATGGAGCCGCCTGCAGCGCATTGCCATACTCTCCGCCTTGTGCGTTGACATTGGCCCCATTCTCGAGCAGCCGCTGGACAATCTGGTCGTGACCCTTACATGAAGCTGCATACAGCGCATTACCATAGTATCCGCCCTGCGCATTGACATCAGCCTCCTTCTCAAGCAGCCGCTGGACAATCTGGTCGTGGCCCTCATATGAAGCTGCATACAGCGCATTACCATAGTATCCGCCCTGCGCATTGACATCGGCCTCCTTCTCGAGCAGCCGCTAGACAATCTAGTCGTAGCCCTCATATGAAGCCGCCTGCAGCGCATTGCCATACTCTCCGCCCTGCGTGTTGACATTGGCCCCCATTTCGAGTAGATGCTGGACGATTTGGTCGTGGCCTCTATATGAAGCCGCATTGCCATACTCGCCGCCCTGCACGTTGACATCGGCCCCCTTCTCGAGCAGTCGCTGGACAACCTGGTCATGGCCTTCATATGAAGCAGCATACAGCGCATTGTCACAGTCTCCGCCCTGCGTGTTGATATCGGCCCCTTTCTCGAGCAGCCGCTGGACGGCGAGATCTCACAGAAGACTTTCGCTCTGCGTCTATGAGAAGAAACCCAGATCTTCGGCACTCGCTTCCAACCAAGAACCTGGATGAACTAAAGCATCGCCATGATTTTATCGCTCTTTGCCAGGAGATCGAAAATCTCTCCGTGCAGATCACGGCTGCCATCCCGGAGGAGGCGTGTAAAGAGCTTAAGGCTTTAGCGGCGCCATATCTACGATCGACGGCAAAAGCTTATTGACGAAGAGTTGGAGAACTGCCGCGGAGTTCAACAGCGAGTACACACCACCCAATGTGAGACAGATGACCAAGGCGAATGGCGCCGCAATTATTTTAACCGTGTTGTCCGCCACATAGTTCCTAAACGCGACAGCCTTACTCGGACTTTACTAAGTACAAAAGTGCCTGATCCCTCGCTTCTTTCCCTTTCTTTTCCATCCTCCCTCCCACCTCTCTTTTCTCTCCCTCTCTCGCTCCTGTGCCGCCCGTCGCCACCCTTACGATAGCCTACTGATATCACCTTCGCCCGACTTCGAAGCGGTATAGTAGTTATTCCCCCTTCAAATAATCTGCTCAATTGACTCGTTTGGATTCCATTTAGAGGTTGGAATTCCCATGACCTCGCGCAACGGGAACGCACACTCCCGTGCTTCCATTACATTGAAATTCAGGCAGTGTGGTAATTGTTCCGTCTTGTAATTGACGAGTCTCTAGCACGGCCACAATCAGCGTCGCCAGCGCTATTGCTGCAAGTACCATCGTAAGCACCTTATACCACATGGCGTGGATGCATGGGATTATCGTTGTGTGTGTGCGACCCAGTAATATATAGGTGGTTGTTATCAAAACGGCTGAGGTCGAGAGGGTAAAATACATGATCAGAGTGAGGAGACTTGTGAGCGAGAAATAGGGAAATGAGCGCGGATTGCTAAATAACGTGAAAGCTGTGTTGACAGCGGCGGGGACTAGGACGCCGTTGATGGAGATAAGCCACCAGATGCGGTAGGCAAGGGCGATTCTGGTGCGGGTGGAGTGGACGCGGGGCTTGTTGTCGGTAGTAGTAAGCTGCGAGAGTTGCGAAGGGCCGGCGGATAAAAGAGGGTCGGCTACGGTCGTAGTGGCCCGTTTCGAGGTGCGAGGGTCGAGTTCGAGAAGTGAACCATCGGCCTCCTCTATAGTTCGTACTAGCATTCCGGCATCATTTCGTTCGCTATCGCTCCCTTTATGAGATACATCCCAATATACATAATCGTCTGACAGCCACAAAGCTGCTGGCAGCCTAAACAAACTCATGACGGCGATGGGGACAAAAAGACTCGGCAAACTCCACCCCTCAAAAATTTGAGCTGCGGTTATACTTGAAAACGTGTATACGATGAGGCTGGCCTCGGCACCCTGGAAAGCCAATACGAGAGTGGTGAAGCTCGATGTTGACAGAAGCGATGCGTGTTTCTGTTCCGGGACCTTTATGATCCACGCTCTGGAGCGGAGCATGATGTCTTCCGAGCCGTCCCAACGTGCTTTCTTTGAGTCCCAGAAGACGGCGTTGCAGGCGGCCATGTCAGCACTGTCCCAGGCGCAGGCTCGTAGACGGCGATCAGCAATTGCGTACCAGCGCCAGATCACGGAGATGGGATTGAAATGCGGGAGATAGGCCCACCATGATGGTGATTTGGAGTGGGACGGGATGACGACCGGGGTTTGGACCCCACCAAGGAGATGGGCAATAAGCGGGGCGAAGCAGAGCGTAAAATTGTCGAACCAGCTTCGGTCGGGGATGTGTTGGGATTGGAGGGTGAAGAGGATGACAGGCTTCGATGCATGCGCGATGCTGGTGGAGAGGAGGAGGGCCAAGAGTGTGTAGATTAGGTGAGGCATGATGGGGTTTGGTAGAATGTAGATGAAGTACGACTTGAAATTAAGGTTCTACAAGCTGCAGCTGCGGCAGCAATTTTAATCGACGAACATATATCACGTGTTGACACAAAGCTATTTCAGCTAATGTTCCCTGTCAATGAGCGGGCGCAAAGTGGCAAGGAGATAGGGAAAGTAAACTGCGGTCTCTAGCAATAAAGGATTATATGTAGCATATAGAGGACTGGATGTAGTACATAGAGGAAGACACAACAACGCGAGCAATAATATCAGTGCACGCAGTTCAAGCAATGTTGCTTTACTACGTACTCTACGCTGAGGAAGAATAGTAATTTGATCTTGAATCTATTCTCGTTGATAGTGCAGAGCTCTATTCCGGATGTGAGGATGGTGGAGGAGCCAGATGGGTGGAGTGGGCGATGCGGTGGGGGAAGGTGCGGGAGCGATTTCAGCAAGTGAAGAAGAGGCCGGTGAGGCCGTTGGATCAGGCTATTGCCGATAGCGTAGACGCAGTGTTTGGGGTGGTGATTGATCGATTGCACGATTCCGCACAGGGATGGAGGGCGTAACGGTTATACGAGCAATCCTAGACTTCTTGGAATGACTGACGTGCTTTTTGGATCTTACTGAATTTGGAGGCCTTGTTGAAGCGTCGAGCGGACAAGTCTGATGACTGCTCCGACACCTTGATGTACCACGGAGCGAAGAACATCGGGAAAGAGAAAATCAGAAGTACAAGCGGGATAGAGACAGCAAAGTAGACCCAGAATTGTGATCCGCCGGGCGTAAACGAGCCAGCCATGCTGAACAGTCCCGACGTGAACGACAGCGGGAGGAACGTCATCCCAAGAATCGTCAGGAGTCGCACCGTCCGCGCCTCGACCAATGATTGCCGATTGCTCACCATACTAGCAAGGCCGCCGAATGAGGCTATCAGGTTGTCGGACTTTGCTTTCAGCTGCAGTAGGCGGAGCTCAATGGCTTTGAAGTCTTTCCGTGTGTTGACCCATTTTGCCGGATCGCCGGGTTCGAGCGTGTCGAGCACAACGTCGACGTTGCGTCGGTGGTTGTTGAGTCGTGTATGCAGGGTCCAGAGGTCACTCCAACGCTCTTCCACCCATTGCACATGCAAGTCTGCGAATGTCTCGCGCCGTGTTAGTTGCCATTCAAGGTAGCTTAGTTCAAGGTAGCTTAGTTGGTTGAATGTGTACTGTGCTAAGAGCAGGAAGTGTGATGCTATGATCTTTTGGGCGAATACCGTGGCTGAGCGAGGGTCTGGAATTACATTGAGAGCAGATGGATGATTTTCAAAGTAGTAGCATATGTCATCGAACATTGAGGTTCGTGGTGGTCCCTCGGTGGAAAGTGCTTCGGAAAGACCGTTATACTTTATGATGTCGGCGTATCCGCCTTCGTATGGATCTGAATCGACTTTGAAGACTTCAATGTGATCATGGGATTCTACAACTACCTGACTCAGAGGCTCATCAACAATCATGATTGCTAATGATGCGGCATCGGTCAATATGTGTCATAGGATGGCAGATATTAATGCTTACCAGTCCATCCTTGCTTGCCTCTTTCTTGTGACCAGAAGCGGAGTTTCCTTTTGCAAGACGCCGACCTGGTCAAAATCTCCATTTTGTCGGGAAAGACTGACGTTTCTCCCGTTCTCTGCACACCTCATTGCGAAGGTAAGGGTTTTCGAACGGAAGCGTCGCAATTCCGGATAATCAAAGACGAACTCTCTCCTTGAGCCAGACTAGCCAGCCTTGGGGTGTTACCAGGCTGATTCGAGGAACGTTCCCAGACGGATGTCCTCTGGTGGCGCATGAAGAGGATAGGGTCGATATCTAAGGCTGTTCCAAACAGAGACACATTCTGGGTCGAGACTTTGCAACAAGAAAAGACGTCGCACAGGATCAGTAGTACTCTGTGAAGGTGGAGTCTGCTCCATGAACGTACGCGCTTCAGCGGTATTCTGAAAGCGATTCATGACGACGTTATTGGGAGTTGTAAAGTCAAAACAGGCGATCTTTGGTGCGGATGCATGTCGTCGGTCATTCGCATATACGCTGTTATCCGGGTCTCTGAGATTGGGGTATTTCTTTTCCAGCTTCTCAATCGCATCTCTGTATGGACCTGGGCTAGAAAGATGAGGGCTTGGAACTGGGCCTTTATTGGAATTCATTGGGATCCATTCAGACATCGTGGACTGTGGTTTGCTTAGACTGCGCTGTCAACCTCAGCTTGTCGCTGGAAGGTTGCAAAGCTCCAGATTTTTTCCTGGCTGTGAAATCGGAGGGGCTGTCTCGGTCACTAAAAGATTGTCATTGGGTAGTTTTTGTAGCCAAAAATTCCCCAAGGTGAGGCTCTGCCTTCAGGGGTTGCCTTGCCTGCAGGTGTGGCTGTGTTCAGGGGTACCGGATATGAACGATGCGGGGGTCCGCGGCAGTGGGGCGAAATTTTAGGAAGCGTAAGGGTTATCTCTAACAAGAATCATAAAAACCGTAAAAATTCCGAATCCCGCATCGCTGCCCACTGCGAGCATGCAGTGCGCTGGTCTGTTCGATGGCAGGCTAGTGGGATGATGGATTCACACCTTCTCGTGGTATCTGGTGTGAAGTAGCTGGCGACGCGCATGCGCGTCGTTGGTGAAAACCAAGATGAATCCAAGCGGCCTCTCAAGCAGCGTCGCACGCGTCAAGAGACGCTGCGAAAGCCGTCAATCAACTATCAAAGTACGGACAACACACAGACAACATACACAGACAACACGTCCCGCCTTCGAAGAAGTCACCTCCCTCCTTAGAACACGCTGGAGAACGTGCGAAATGTGACCGTGATGCGTGATCCTACGATTCGACGGCTACTCGAGACGCGGCAAGACAAGAGAAGGACAATAACTACGGGAAACGGGCGAAAGTAACATGCGAGGAGCACGCGTGTTCTCTGGTGTTTTGACACATCTTCCATGGGGGTTAAGCTCTGCTAATCTACCGGATAAAGAGTCGCCTCTCTCTTTGGTGCTGCAGCTGCATTGATCGGCCCCTGGGCTTTTGCGAGGCGCTCCGTTGCTCGTCCATCGTCGAGTATTGTTAGTCGGCGATGCATTGAGATATCCTTAACCAGGATGGACCAGCCAAGGTACCCAACCTCGTTTCCCCATTGATCTCACACTCCAGTGCATTTCCCAGGTACAACCACCAGCATTTGTCGATGTCTTCTCTTGTTACCGCCAACTAATAATCTACTTACTCTCAAGGTCTTTCTAGACGTGCTCCTCAAGCTTACACCAGTTCTTCGTCTCTTCCCTATGATGAATGCAAACAAATCGACATCTACCTGCATTTGAAGCAGTAGTAGCTACTGCAAACCCCCTACTTAGGGCAAAAGCCCTGCAACCGAGCCAGGCACTCTTTTCCTGACTTGAAGACCTCCCCTTCTTCCGACGGCAACAACCACGCGCTATTAAAGGACTCGACAAAGTCCTCTACAACCCTGCAAAGACACGGAGGGCATAGTTAGTGTCCAACCAAAACAAGTCATTCGGAGAGGAAGAGTGAGGGCTAGACCTTTTTGCGGGCAAAAATCAACACCAAGGGATTTCTATACCGAGATTGGCGACAGCGGGATTGGTTGAGACGTCAGGACTACAAGGTAAGGTATCAATCATATGTGTGCTAACAAAATATACTTAGTAGCCCTACTCTGAAGCCTTATACCCTCAATGGCCGAAAGTCCTTGCGGGCGCAATGCTCTTGCCCCGAGTCATCCTTTGTCATGTTGCCCTCCATCGCAGCGGTTGCATTTCCAATATTTGTCAAGTTGCAGTTTGTCGATTTCTCTGTATTCGGTTCCATGATCCCAGATCTTGGACGCCTTTTGTTCAGAGCGCAATGTGGCACTGCGCTCTACCCTCAGGAACCTCCAGTGCTCGAAGATCTCTATAGGTAAGGATATCTGCCGAGGAACCCGGGGTGTTATCGAAGGGAGGGGTACTATGTCCCTACTCGCAAGGGTTTCGGTACCCAGGGTAGTGCGTAGGTCGTTATCGACCTCCGTTGGACGATACGAATCATCTGAATCGACTATCTTGCAATGCAGTCACATAAAAGAGACACAAGTGGAAAATTAGAAGAGACGGAGCGCAATTTACATGAAGGAGTGCCACGGACCCCGATTTATACCTATTAGGGAGGACCTACTCTATTCCAGGCATTAGGCCAGGTCACACAGGCCTTAGGCCAGGCTTTTTGTACGGCTTATTGGGACCACTGGCATCATCCGTTTGGGGGCCGCAGCTGACAATCCTTCGACTAGTTCAGTTTGCCGTTGTCAAGGCTTTAAATGGCATTGCAAATTGCCTGCCTAAAGGGTTGCTGGCCAATGAATAAAGCCACGGCCCATGTCGCAAGGCCGTGGACCGTGCAAGGCTATCTCGTCGAGGACTAAATTCACAAACAACGAAGAGAAGGGGCGAATCTTGGCTGGCCTCAAATGGACTGGACTGTTCTTCTCAGATCCCATCACACTGCGCAACACTCCTTTGGACACTCTACGTGCTATTGGAACAAAAGATGTAGTATGAGCTAGGTGAGATATGGTCATGTTGCAACACAAATTCGAGGCTGAACACAGTGATGGTAGAGGAGACTAGGGCAAGTACTCTTTGTGATTATGGGGATCCGAAGGGATATAGCTCATGGCGAGACTTGTAGGTGTGTTGCGGTGTGGCCTGCCTGCGTGTGTTGGATGGGTCGATCAAGGAGAAGGGCATACTGGCACAGTGACATGGGAATTGGCTGAGCCGTTGCTGGTTGAGGCCAGCGAGAAATGGGGAATCGAGATGGTGAAGACCCTCGTCTAAGATTCAACACTTAAGGTAACGATCTTGGAAGTGATGTATGCATGGTGCGTTCTCAATATCTACTGGATGAAACACGATTGGGGTCAAGACATGTTTAGCAGGTGAATGCCGTATCATTGAGCCAGACGCAATCGTAGATTTGTAGCTCTACAGCTTCTCATGGTCTAGCACGATGATGCAGGAACCTATCCAGATACTCTTGGTTCGTACACACTCGATATTCTAAACTCAAGGATCTTGACTAGGTCAAGTGTCGATTACTCCATGTAGGAGAATGCGGCGACCAAATCTCCGAGTTGTAAATGTGGTTGCCAGAGGTCGAATAGCTCGGCGGTACCAATGCTCTTTATAGCATCTACCTAAGCAAGTAGAGCCTCCCTTTGGGGCAAGTCATCAATCTCATACTCAATCTGGACACGGACAGGCTTTTTCCTCGCTTTCCGAGGGGGGGCTTGTCGCTTTCGCTTCGTCCCGGGTTTTTTGGTAGCTTGGTCACCTTCGCTACCTTCCTCGTCGCTGCTACCACTGCTGTCATCCTCGTCATTCTCATCTTCGTCATCTTTGTCATCTTGATCCTCATCAGCACTTTCTCCCCCCAGCCAGTCATCAAAGTCCTCCATTTCACCTTCCATCTCTACCTCACTCCCTTCGAGATCGCTGACGTATTCGACCTCGCCAATGCCATCTTCTTCCTCAAGTTCTTCCTCCTCGTCTGCCAGCTCTTCACCCTTTTCGGCCCGCTCTAGTCCTCGTAAAACTTTCTTCCACACGCCTTCCTCGACATTTAGTGGTCTGTCCCCATATGCACCACTCCGCAATCTCTCTATTAATTCTCGTTCGATAGCCCGTTCAACCTTAGCTGCACTTTCTGCCTTTCGTTCCCTTGTCTCCTCTCTCCTCTTGATTTTACTTGCGATCCGAGGCACAATCTTTTCACCTAACCTCTCATCCTCCTTTTGTATCCTCCTTAACCTAATGGCGACTTGTGTTAATCGTGTAAGTCTCTGTTTACACTTGTGTTTAAGGAACTTTGGCCAGTAAAGTAGCTTTTCGTCGATCTGCGCAAGAGCTTTTTCATAGTTGTTCGATAATCGTATTCTTTCCCACCATTGTGAAGGGAGATGAGCTCGCTCGACTGTTTTGAGGTAGAGGTGGAGGGCGCCAGTCTCGGGATCAGGACGAACTGTAGCGTAACGGGAGTTTGCGAGAGGACAGGACTGGCGGTTGCAGAATCCAGTGACGTTATATTCGTTGCGACAGAAGGTTTGAGTCCTGGTGTCGAGTCTGAAGAATGTTTTTAGCAGCTGTAAGATATTTGTGAGGAAGTGATGGCGGGACGCACTTTAGTTTGAACGAGCAGAATTGTTGGTTGATGACCTGCCAGACTATCTCGTCGGACGACATGGTGAAGGAGGTGTAGTGCGGAAATTTGTGCGTACGGCTTCGAGAAAATATGTCAAAGGCCGCGCAGGTCTGTGATCTTGTAGGTCGTCGAGGGATACCAAAGGCAAGCGTCTAATTGATCACTTATCAGGCATTTTGCATCTTCATTGTCTTGTGTTGGTCGGAGAGTTCTTTTTGGCTTCAGTCGCCCAAATTAAATTTCCGTGCTGCTCGAAAAATTAAGTAACGCCGGGGGTTTGGGTTTCGCCGCATTTCCGCCTTTCGATTTCTAACTGCGCCAGCCATACCACACACCCGCCTTTCTGCTCTTGCATAGCTCCTAAAATCCCACAATAGACTCGCCGAGTCACTCGTCTTCCTGTGTCCTTTTCGGCCTCTTTGAGACAAACCTCCCACCACCGTCATCATGCCTCGCGCTGAAGTAGGCTCCACGAAGTACATTTCGAATCAGATGAAGCAGAAGGGACTTACACGCCTACGCTGGTACTGCCAGACTTGTGAAAAAGCATGCCGTGATGAGAACGGCTTTCAATGTCACATCAGATCTGAGTCTCACGTGCGCAACATACAAGCTTTTGGTGATGATGCTCGAAAGGTTATTCAACAGAATTCAAATCAGTTCCTTTCAGACTTCATAAAGCTTTTGCGGACGTCACATGGCGAGAAGAAAGTCGATGCCAATCACTTTTACCAAGAATATATCCGTGATAAACATCACATGCATCAGAATGCTACGAAATGGGCAAGCTTGACGGAATTCGTGAAATATTTGGGTCGAGAAGGTATTTGTCGCGTGGAGGGCAAGGAAGAAGACTCTGGAAGGGATGGGCGTGGGTTTATGATCAGCTGGATCGACAATAGTCCAGAAGCACTGAGGAGGCAAGATGCTCTAAGGAGGAAGGAAAGACAGGATAAAGGCGATGAAGAGAGGGAGCTGCAAGCAATCAACGAGCAAATAAGGAGAGCCAAACAAGACAACATGGAGGAGGATGGTGATGAGGAGGAAAGTGAAGACGAAGCAACGACGGAGATTAAGAGGAAGGATGGGGAGAAGATCAAGCTGAGTTTTGGTATGAAGAAGGAGGATGCAGTGGAGAAACCACCTAGCCCGCCGTTGACAGACAAAGAGGATTCTATAGGAGGAGGCAAAGATGGGAACCAACATCCTGCAGTAGCGAAGCCTCCGAATGACTTGAACTCCAAGGCCGCACCTACGCCTATAGGTCTTACGCTGAACAAGACGAAGAATGTCTTCGCCACAGTTCCAAAGAAAAACATCTTTGCGTCCGCCAAGAAGCCCACAACTGCTGCGCCGCAGAAGCCTATGAGCGAAGCAGAGCGTATCATGAAAGAGGAACTGGAACAGAAGCGGTTGCGGGAAGCAAACGGAGGGAGAGACTTCAAAAGGCAGCGCGTCTCATAATATTGAGTATGATGCAGGGACTCCTTCATGACGTCCCCAGTTCATGATCTGTTTGAAGCTACATCCATTGAAGCCATGACACACCGGGATGAGAACTTCAGACGCCGTGACAGACACGCTTTATGCGCTGTACAGAGGACATTCTCGCTCCGCAAGAGACTACCGCACTACTCTAGGCTTGTCCACCCGATGACTTCACACGATTTCGCACTCGGCTATTCATCACTATATTTGATCAAGACAGTCATCAACAGCGATGCTCACCGCCGAATATTGAAAGCTTGCATACCTCAAGCCATCACAATAATTGCACAAAAGCTTCCATCCAACCTGCTCTGGTCCATCCTCGCCTGCAGCTCTATGGTTTCAAGGTCCATGCCCTTGGAACAGACACGCAGTGATGTCGCCATAAAAAGCTTGAGACACTTGCTCCGCTGCAAGTAATAGCAACGACACAAAAGGTCCCACCTCTAATATCCCCTCAGGGTAAGGCAGATACTAGTCGGAGCGATATGGATTGTTGCTTTACGCACCGATTGCCCTCGCCAACCCCCAATCACCCACACCACCCCTCGCCGTTTTACTCAGGCGCTACCCAGGACATGATCAAAAAGGTCACCCGGGTACCAGAAATGGACTCATTTGGCCCCACTAACTCCTCCCAGCCCTTGCAGCAGTGGTCTAGAAGTAACTGTCGACTCCTCCGGCGTCAATACTCCCCTGTCCTTGGTCTTTGACGTCGATTCTCTTCAACAGGTATGCCCGTCGATCAGGTCGATTTCATCACTATCTCTCAGCTTTGCTGATGGGCAGAACCCTGGCGTCAACGAACACGACATGTCTTCGTCCTGCTCTTCATCACCACCTAATAGTCCTGATGCGTGACTCGGCTGAGGGGAGAGCGTCTCAGGTTGAAGACACAGCACTGTCTCTCTGCTATGACATGTTTCAGACGACTCTCGAGGGTGCTCGGTCGTCCGTGTCTACTTTTCGAGGCCTATGCCGAGAGCTGCGGTGGGATGGAGGGACCGTTTTATCGAAATAGCTCCGAAAGAGGCTTTATATGCGAGCAACGTCCGCTCTTAAACGGTCGAGTTTTGCATTCACGTCCATGGTGGGCCCATGAATAGTGCGCAGCTGAACGATTCGCCGGGGAGCGTTGGACATTGGTGAGGTGGCTGCATCTGGGTTTGGGTGAGGGAGAATGGCGCGATGCTGGGAAATTCGCAGCCTTTTATGTCTGGTCGTGCCACCCCCGCACCGCGAAACAATCATCCCCAACAATCCCGATAAGAGCATTTTGCATGCGGCAGGACGGGACTCTCAAACACCCTTCAGGCCGTGTCTTCCAGGCTTCCCTGACCGTTAAGGCCAATGAGATTGATTGTCAGAAAAAGTACACAGAGAAGAGAAGCTCGAGCACCGAGGTCCGGTACAGGGAGTTCCGTAGACTTCTCGAAGAGATTGAGGGTGTCAACACGGAGCGCAATACACACAGAGGGCAACGAAAAGGCACGCAAATTCATGGAAAGGGAGTTGGATTGCACACGCTCAACAGAGGAGACCGATCAACGGTTGGTGGGAATATGACACCACCTCAGGCAATCTACAAAGTCGGCACTTTCATTCCTGTCACCATGGCTGCACGGAGGTGGCATGTGCCATGACTCACAATCCGCATATTGCCTTGAAGCAGACGAAGCGGACCAAAGTCTGCTGTAGATGCATGCTCAGCTAACACCGCCCTTGCCATTCAAGGAGCTGCCTCCAACATGCCACACCTTTGAAGATGATTAGGAGCGGTAAACATGCCCGCATCCAATCTCATGCAGAGCGAAGCGAAGAGTTACCTTGCCTTCGTAAGGAGGTGGTTGGGAGTGGGAAACGACTCTCGAGTTGAGACGGTGGACTCCCAATCTGCCTTGCCGCCAACCTCTAGTATATCATGGCTAAACTCAATCTCATAGTGGTGGACGTTGGTGATGATGAAGCGCCGCGGCTGCACCTACGAATGCGGCTGCAGATAGAAGTAAGCGAAGGCGATGATGCCGAGAAGAACCACCATATGGAGAGGGTGGGGATGTCGGCCGCACTGCCGGGGTCGATGCCTGAGGCATGAGGCATGAGGAATAGTTAGTTTGCTTCTTGGGGGAGGAGGTTCGTCTGTGGAGGTGACGAGGACGGGTTGGGGAAAGGCCAAGGCGGGGTATAGGGAACTTTTCTCAAAAACCCAAATCTTTTTTCTTAAAATCTGAAACCCTACAAAATGCATGCCCTATGAGGGCTGCACGCTTGTCTAAGACGTACCCCTGTGATGTATATACCCTGTGAGGGTCACACGCCTAAGTAAGACGTGCGCCTATGAGATGTATACCCTGTGAGGGCTGCACGCCTGTTTAAGACGTATGCCTGTGATAGGTATGCCCTGTGAGAGCTACGCGCTTGTCTATGACGCACGCTTGTGAGATATATGTCCTATAAGAGCTGTACACGTGTACAGACAGTCATAGGGTCTGCGATCCAAGCAGCCCAGAATGATGGTGGACAATTGCGATTGACGTGCCAGTGAGGACCATCTCGGTGACTAAGTTGTAAGTGAACATTTTCTCAACCCCCCTGGCTGCATCTCCACCTTTCTCCTGTGACAGAGATCACCAGTCTACCTTACTTTCTCACCCCAACTATTTCTTCTTTCCAGGGTGCTCACGAATGGTGAAGTAGTCAACTTGCAAAATCGCATCAAGCCAACCCCACAGTCATGGATCATTTACCGCATCCTGCAAATTCTGCACCACTAGATGTTCCGTTTCTCTCCCGTGCTTCACCGCTTGTCCATGTCAATCACGGCGAAACTCACACTACCTTTCCCTCCGAGCACAACTATCGTTCCGGCGCCAGTTTTCATGACCGTACCAGTCTCGAAATCGCGTCTTTTGCCCAGGATTTCCTATTCTTTGGCCTCTTGACAGACATTTTGCAATGTGAGGTCGATCCGAACCTTTTCCTCGTGAACAAAACAATGCCAGACGGGATAGTCCGGAGGACCCTGTCGCTTAGGAATCTGAAAGAATTGATCGTGTCGTTCAAATTGCAACACTCCGACAAGTTCGACAGCGATCGTGTGGGTCAGCTCATTCTCGATGCTAGCGTAAACTTGACACATCTGGAGAGAATACGCAGCCCTATCGACGAGCCCCTTCCTAGTGTACTTCTCTCCATTGGAATATTGATTGAGACACTGTCCTACGTTCTATTACCGCATTGGAGAGTAAATGAAGGGGCTCTGACGCCTCTTCTTCCGGGGGACCGCCACGAAACAATGACTTCATGGCTGCTCGAGTCGAGGATGAGGGAGAGGGGCTGGTGTCCAGCCCAGATACGCCAAGCGCTTTGCATGTTCCCCTACAGTCTGTCTTACTATCTCTCCGGTGTCCGAAGGCATCCACGACAAGAAGGAGAGCATGGAAACTGCTCTGCGCAGCGATGTAAGGCATACGATATCGATCATGGGAAGTACATACAAGCTCATGCGCCAAATTGCGACAAGGAATGTGGCGTGGTTGGTTTCGGTGAGGAGGTGTCCGAGCTTGTTGCACTTGGCAAAATCCCCGTCCTTTACATCAAAAGAAGCCCTGACGGCACCATGTCCCTCGGGGTGAAGGAGAGCAGTTACAACGATAACTATGTTGCTGTATCTCATGTCTGGTCGGATGGCTTGGGAAATGAGATTGACAACACCATGCCACGATGCCAGCTGGAACGAATCTCTGGCTACATCTCTGACCTTCCCCGGGCACCTGCAGGGTTGAACATTGCACCGACGATATTGTTTCGAGGAGAGAATATCTACGTTAAACCCAAGCTGTTCTGGATCGACACGCTCTGTGTGCCTCAGCCCGGGCCTACCCCTGACCCTAAAAACCCTCCTGACCAGGAACTAGAGAAGCGGCACGCGGAGAAGCGACGCCTAAGGAAGCTGGCTATCAATACAATGCCTGCAGTGTATGCTGGTGCAGCTCAGGTTCTTGTTCTCGATGGCGAGATGGAGCAAATCAACCGCACGGATGTACAGTGGCCGGAGATAGCCGGAAAGTTATTATTATCGGCATGGGCGGGGAGAAGCTGGACATTAGAGGAGGCCGGATTCAGTAATGCATGCCGTGTCAGAATTGCCGACGGCTATTTCGACCCTAAAGCGGCAGCCGAGCATCGAGAATTCATAGACATTTTCGGGAGCAACTCGATTGTAAGCAAGGAATTGTGGAAGGCCGTGGCACGGAGTGTTCGGAATGGCCTATACGATTTGCTGTGGCCCAACCCGAAACGCACAATTAGTCGAGAGTTCGACACTCGACTAAGTAAAATGATCCCCACCCCCCTAGAAGACGCTTTCGATTCGATTTTCACCCGTGGCGTGGAAAAAGCCGAGGAGTTAGATCGCATGGATCGGCTTACCTTTGTATGGAACTCTCTCAGCAACCGCCAGACATCTGTCCCACAGGACAAGTTAACCATCTTTGTTCATATGCTCGACATGAATCCTATCGAGGTCATGGGTGCGCCGAGCGCTCGGTCAGCCAGCACCACCAAAGATGGAAACCAAGCAAGCCAAGATGTCGAGCAAGGTTCCACAACATTACCTGACAATGAGTCCATAATGAAAAAGGCCTTAATGAGCTGCGACACCCTGCCACTGGCTCTTCTCTTCAACAAAGAACAACAACCTAGAACGAACGAAGGTGACGGTTACAGATGGCTTCCGGTCTCCCCAGGTGGAGAAAGACTTGCCCGAGATGAAGTTATGCGGTGGGTCGATGGGGGTCTTCATTTTAGGAACAACCAAACAACCACTCATGTAAATCCCCCTTCCCACACGTTGTCTTTGTTCAAACTCGATTCCGCCTGCATCAATGCCGATCGGCTAATCCTCGATGGGACGGGCAGCGTCTCCCAGGGAGGACTCGGGATGACTTTTACAAACCCAACCACCTGTGTGGTTGAGTTTTGCCGCACGACAAATGACAGGATGTCTAGGGAGCAATTCAACATAGCTGCCATCATTTCAGAATATACCTGGCTTGACGGCCACGAATTCCCCGGGGCTTGTCTGATGGTTTCCAGCGCGTCACAAGACTGTTCATGCCGGATAAATGAAGGATATGGCCTCACCGTTGGCAAACACTTATCCACGTGTAGTACCGGAAAGGCTACTCTGGAATGTGTTTACGACTGCCCTGTGCGGATCCGTTATATCCGTGACTACAGCGAACCAGAGCTCAAGGAAATTCCGAAGGCATCCTTTACAACCGTTGAACGCTACGAGGTGCTTCTGAAATGCGGTTCGTACTGCCTCTCTCTTATCATTACGAGAAACTTGCTGATAAATGGGGTACAGACACTCAAGAGTTAGCCAATCGCCCAAAGACGAGACCCCCCTTTAGTGAATGGCTCGCTCCAACTATTATTATGGCGGTGTTTAGTCTTCCTCATGTACTCTGTT
>Ga0335072_10006312_pt1 | contig 17350 bp, 13 predicted proteins | sample Lox_Sample_21_FD_206725 | JGI IMG/M metagenome (GOLD analysis project Ga0335072, IMG submission 206725) | Soil microbial communities from Loxahatchee National Wildlife Refuge, Florida, United States - Lox_Sample_2.1 | ecosystem: Environmental > Terrestrial > Soil > Wetlands | place: USA...
CCGTGCTTGCCGTCCGCGACGCCGCCATGTCATCGTTGCAGGTGCACCTCCCGTCGGCACTTCGCCTGACGCCGCTCTCCCCTCCGTCATGCCGCGCATGACGGTGATGCGGCGCTCATCGCCGAAGCGTCCGGCGGCGGGCGCGTACAGGGGGAACGAACATGCCGACAGAGAAACCGTCGCCACAACTGCGGCGCATGCAATGGATCGCGATCATTCTGGTCACCGCCGCGATCGCCTTGAACTACATGGACCGCTCGACGCTGGCGATCGGCAACCTTAAAATCCGCCAGGAGTTCGGCATCAGCGCCACCGCCATCGGCGCACTCGGTTCGGCCTGGGCGCTCACCTACGGTTTTGCCCAGTTGCCGTCCGGCTTTTTGCTCGACCGCATCGGGCCGAAGGTGCTGGTCGGCGCCTCGATGGTGGTGTGGTCATTGTTCCAGGCCGCCGGCGGCATCGCCAGCAGCTATTTCCTGCTGATGCTGTCGCGCATCGGCCTCGGCGCCACCGAAGCGCCGTGCTTCCCCTCCGCGACCCGCTCGGTCAGCGACTGGTTCCATGTCCGCGATCGCGGCACGCCCAGCGGCGTCTACACCTCGGGCGCCTATATCGGGCCGACCATCGCGCCGCCGATCCTCACCGGCATCATGCTGGGGTGGAACTGGCGGGTGATGTTCGTCGTCATGGGCGTGGCGGGCGTGGTCGCCGCCGGCCTGTGGTTCCTGATCTACCGCGATCCGAAAGCTCAGGCGCTGGGGGCGCAGGACGAAGCCTATCTGCGGGAAAACCGCCAGGCAAAGGCTTCGGTCACGCTGCGCGAATGGACGTCATTGTTCCGCTTCCGTGCCATGTGGGCGCTGATGCTGGGCGCGTTCTGCACCGGCTACATCACCTGGATGTACCAGACCTGGCTGCCCGCCTATCTCGAAATGCAGCAGCATATCAGCATCGCCAAGGCCGGCTTCCTGGCATCGGTGCCGCTGATCTGCGCGTTCTTCGGCGCACTCGCCGGCGGCTATGTGTCCGACCTGCTGGTCAGGCGCGGCGTCGACCTGATCGCCAGCCGGCGGCTGCCGCTGATCCTGGGATTGCTCGCCTCGGCGGCGTTCACCGGCCTCGCCGCCGTCGCGACCACCGCCGGCGCGGCCATCGCCGCGATCGCCATCGCGATGTTCTTCATGCAGTTCGGCATCACCTGCAAATGGATCCTGGTCACCGCGGTAACGCCGCAGGCCTATTGCGCCTCGGCCGCGAGCAACCAGAACTTTGCCGGCTTCCTCGGCGGCACGCTGTCGCCGATCCTCACCGGGTTCATCGTCGACGTGACCGGCTCGTTCGTCGTGGCCCTGGCGATCGGCGCAGCGATCACCCTGACAGGCGCGGCGATCTTCCAGTTCATGATGACGACGGTGATCGACGAGGCCGAGCTGGAGCGATACACGGCGGCACCGGCGCCCGCCTGAACGCGTCGTCGTGGGTGGTGGGCGGGCAGCATTGCCCGCCTACTCCCCCGACAGCTCCTTGCGCCTGCGGTCCAGCTCCTCGCTGTAGCGCCGCAGCGCGTATTGCTCGGTCAGCAGGCCGATCACGTGCCTGGTCTCGGGGCCGTCCACCACCGCCAGCACGTCGCTTTCCGCGTTCTCGAACATCGCCACCGCCTCCTTGATGGTCATCTGCGGCAGCAGCATCGTGTCGGCGTGGTGGGTGATATCGCCCACCTTGTGGTCGTCCTGCGCGTCGGCGTGCGCCTCGGGCGGGAAGGCGATGCCGGTGTAGCGGTCCTCCTCATCCAGCACCACGACGCGCTGGGTCGAGCCCAGCGGGAAGTCGCGCTTGAACGCCGGCAGCGGCGTGGCGGCGCGCACGGTGCGCACCTCGCGGCGCATCATGCGCCCGACGGTCAGGTTGCGCATCCAGCCGATATCCACCGCGCTGCGGATCACCTCGCCGCGCAGGTGGAAGCGCCAGGTCGCGAACGAGTAGCCGAACGTGCGCCGCACGGTCAGCGACGACACGATGCAGGCGGCCAGCACGGCGACGGTCAGTGGCAGGCTGCCGGTGCTTTCCAGAGTCAGGAAGCCCATGGTCAGCGGCCCGCCGATGATCGCGACGGCCAGGCCGCTCATGCCCACCAGGGCGCACAGCACGGGGGAGACGGCGTGTGCCGTGCTGACGATCGACAGCACGCCGCCGAAGGTCTTGCCGAGCACCGCGCCCAGGAACAGCGAGGCGAAGAACAAGCCGCCACGGAAGCCGGAACCGATGGAGATGGCGGAGGCGATCGATTTCAGCACCACCAGCATGGCGACGAAGGTCAGCGGATAGGGCGTGTCGATCACGATCCCCAGGTCGCCATGGCCCGAGGACAGCACCGCCGGGGTGACCAGGCCGAGCGAGCCGACGGCAATGCCGCCGACCGCGGGCCGCAGCCAGATCGGCACGCCGCTGCGGCGGAACAACTCCTCGGTCAGCGTCACGCCGCGCATGATCGCGATGCCGACCAGCGCGCAGATCATGCCCAGCGCCAGCACCGGGATGTAATCCAGCGCATCCACCGTGCTCGGCGGTTGCACCGCCAGTTCGAAGATGTGGCTGCCCAGCGCATGCACGACCGAGACGGCGACGATGGCGGACACCGCGACCGGGGCGAATGTGGCCAGGGTGTAGGTGCCGACGACCAGCTCGAAGCCGTAGAACGCGCCGGTCAGCGGCGCATTGAAGGCGCCGGCGATGGCGCCCGCCGCGCCGCAGCCCACCAGCAGGCGCAGGTCATTGCGGCGCACCCGGAACATGCGTCCCAACCGCGAGGCGATCGCCGATCCCATCTGGGTGTAGCCGGCCTCCAGCCCGATCGAGGCACCGACGCCATTCGACAGGATGGTCTGCAGCATCACCACCACGCTGTCGGTCAGTGACATGCGGCCGCCGTACAGGGCGTTGGCCTCGATCGGGTCCACCGCGCGCCGCTGGCGGTAGACGGCGACCACCAGGCCGAACAAGCCGAGCGCAAGCCCGCCGAACGTGGGCACCAGCACGGTGCGGTACGGATTCAGCGACGGCATGGCGCTGAGCCGCATGTTGTAGGGAATGTCGAACAATAGCTGGTGGCAGAGCTGGGCTGCCTCGGTCATCGCGCAATCGATCAGGCCGGCGCCGCAGCCGACGAAGGCGGACAGTGCGACCAGCCAGATTTCGTCGGCGCGCACCAGGGCGCGCAGCGTTTGCGGGGCATGCAGCACCACCTCGCTCAGATGCCGCCGCGGCCGGTGGACGGGGGGATGCGCGGCCGCCCGGGATGCGGACGTACTGCTCTCGGCGTGCGGGGCATTGGTTTTGCCCGCGAGGGTTGAATCACCAGAGAGAGTCGACATCAGCGACGTCCGGGCAGCACAGGGAGCCTGAAGCTGGTCCCCTTTTGGAACGACGCAATGCAGCATTCAACCGGAACGTGGCAGTTTTGCCCGATCCTGTGGTAAAAAAGTCAATTCCGGAGGCGGGCCGGGACGTGAGGGGCCCCGTTGCAGGCCCGTGGTGACCCGAGCCACCCCCACCCGCCGTCAACCCGGCAGACCCCGCTCCGCCTTCGTCGCCGCCAGATCGTCCTCGATGAAGGCACGCACGACGTCGGCGAGCGGTTCGTGCGGGCTGAACCCCAGCGTGCGGGCCGGCAGGGGATCGAACGCCGGCGGCCAGGCGCCGACGATGGCGGCAATCGCGGGATCGTCCACCCGGCGGATCAGGGCCGACGCGCCGGGCCGCACTGTGTCGAGCGCCTGCAACAGATGGGCGATGGTGGTGCTGATCCCGGGCGGGTTGACGCTGCGGTCCAGTCCCATCGGTGTGGTGTCGAGCTGGGCGGCGTGCAGCAGCCAGTCGATCGCGCGGCGTGGGCTGGCGACCCAGGCGGCGAAATCGTCCGGCACCGGCAAGTCGGCTTCCAGGCCGAGCAAGGGCTCGCGGACGATGGCGGAGAAGAAGGAGGAGGCGGCGCGGTTGGGCCGGCCCGGCCGTACGATGATGGTCGGCAGGCGCAGCGAGACGGCGTCCAGGAAGCCGCGGCGGGAGGCATCCGCAAGGATCAGCTCGGCGGCGGCCTTCTGGGCGCCGTAGCTGTTGGCCGGGACCTGGCGGGCGTCGTCGGACAGTACCGAGTCCTGCGTGCCGCTGAAGCTGGCAACGGAGCTGGTGAAGACCACCCGGGGCGGCTTGCCACCCGCCGCAACCAGCCGGCGGCAGGCGTCCACCACCGCGTCGGTGCCGCGCAGATTGACCCGGCGGCCCAGGTCGTAGTCGGCCTCGGCCTGGGCGCTGACCACGGCGGCGAGATGGAACACCACGCCGGTTCCCGGCGGGATGGCCGCCTCGGGTTGCTCCACGATGTCGCCGCCGAGGGCGTTGACGGGAAACGGCGCGGCGGATGGCGCCGGCGGCGGGGCGAGATCGAACAGGGTCAGCGCCGTGACCGGGTGCGGGCCAAGCTTGCCGCCGGCGGCGAGGCGGGCGGCGAGCTTGCGGCCAAGGAAGCCGCCGCCGCCCAGGATGGTGATCTGCATGGATGGGTACCCTCGCGTTTCTCGGGGCAAAGTGACACGGCCAAGGGCGGGTCCCAAGTCACTGCCGCGATTGTTGGCTTGGCGGGTCCATCGATGCGCCGTTCGTACTGTTCCGCTGCGTCATCGCCCACGCCCGTTGCGCGGCCAAGCCCTTGCCCGCGGGACGATCCAGCGTCCAGCCCCAACCACGTCGATCCCGACCAGTTTCAACAGTTCGTCGATAGCCAGCAAGCTGGCAACCAGAACGAACACGGCAAACACTGTTGCATCGCAGGACAGGACGAATTTGCCGAGTCGATCGAGGACGTCCGTGACGAACGCCAGTTTTGGGTGTTCGTCCAGTTACGCAACCAACAGTTCGATCGCAATTGCCGCCACCGCGGTGTACAGGAACCACTGCGACACCTTGAGAATGCGCCTTGCTTCAATCGAAGCGAATCGATCGAGGAGAGCGTCTACGTCTTTGTTCCGCTCACCAGGTTCAGGCTCATTCTCGTCGTGTTTGCCCGACTCGGCCATGAGCTCAAGGGTTCATAAGCTCACTTTGGGTCATGGAACAGAGTACCGAAGGCGGTGGTGACAAACGATAATGCAAACACCAGGAAGACCGCGATATCCATGACTTCAATAAGGTAGCGGAACGGCCCGCGATCGGCCTGCGCCTGAGGTGCCAACCGACGCCGGGCCGGTAAGCGGCGCCGCGCGTGTCCCGGGAATGGGCGCGGATCCGGCTATGGGGTCCAGGGTGGCCCGCGGCCACGCTCGTGCCGGCACATCAGCCTTGCGTGCTATGCGGCCGCCACCTCCGCCACGTGCTGCGCCAGGGCGAGCGAGGCGGTCAGCCCCGGCGATTCGATTCCGAACAGATTGATCAGGCCGGGGACGCCGTGGTCGCCGGGGCCCTGCACGACGAAATCCTGCGCCGGCGCCCCGCGCGGCACGATCTTCGGGCGAATGCCGGAATAGCCCGGCTGCAACGCGCCATCCCGCAAATCCGGCCAGTACTTGCGCACGGCGGCATAGAAGCTGTCGGCGCGGGCGGGATCGACGGCGTAGTCGATGTCGTCGATCCACTGCACGTCGGGACCGAAGCGGGCCTGGCCGCCGAGATCGATCGTCAGGTGCACGCCGAGCCCGCCCGGCACCGGCACCGGATAGATCAGCCGCGAAAACGGCGAACGGCCGGCCAGGGTGAAGTAGTTGCCCTTGGCGTAATACGCCGCGGGGACGCGGTCCGCCGGCATGCCCTCGATCCTGGCGGCGAGAAACGGGGCGTGCAGGCCGGCGGAATTCACCAGCAGGCGGCAGCGCAGGCGCATCTGTTCGCTGCCGCCCACGGCCACCTCCAGGCCGCCCGGCACGACATGCGCGCCGATCACCGGGCTGAGGAACACGCACATCGCGCCGGCGTTCTCGGCGTCGCCTTGCAGCGCCAGCATGTAGGCGTGGCTGTCGATGATGCCGGTGGCCGGCGAGTGCAGCGCGCTGGTGCAGCGAAGGTTCGGCTCCATGGCGACGGCTTGCGCCGCGGTCAGCACCTGCATGCCTTCGACGCCGTTCGCCTCGGCACGGCGCTGGATGCCGGAGAGCATGCCGTCTTCCTCGGCGTTGGTGGCGGCGATCAGCTTGCCGCAGTTGCGGTGCGGCACGCCCTTGTCGCGGCAATATGCATACAGCATGCGGCGGCCGGCGACGCAGAACCGCGCCATCAGGCTGCCGGCGGGATAATAGATGCCGGCGTGGATCACCTCGCTGTTGCGCGAGGACGTTTCGGTGCCGATGCCGGCGGCGGCATCCAGCACGATCACCTCGCGCCCCGCCAGCGCCAGTGCGCGGGCCACCGCAAGGCCGATCACGCCGGCGCCCACCACGATGCAGTCTACTTCGTCCACGCCGTGTTCCCCTTGCCGCGGGCGCCGGATTTACGCCGCGCGCGGCAGCCGCACCAGTGCTTCGGTGCTGGCGCCGGGGCGCGGGACGCTTGCTAACACCGCCGCCGCGACCCATGATCCACGCGGCAATGCCGCGCACCCGAACCCATTTCCCGCAATTTGAAAGAGCAGACCGATGAGCGACGCCGCCATGCCTGGTTCGGTTGATCAGTGTGCTGAACATTTCGATGTGCTGATCGTCGGCGCGGGAATCTCCGGTATCGGCGCCGCCTATCACCTGACGAAACAATGTCCGGGCACCAGCTTCGTTATCCTGGAAACGCAGGACCATTTCGGCGGCACCTGGTGGACGCATCGCTATCCCGGCATCCGTTCCGACAGCGACCTGTTCACGTTTGGCTACCGTTTCAAACCGTGGACCGGCGCACCGATCGCGACCGCCGCGGAGATTTTGGCCTATATGGGTGAGGTCATCGACGAGAACGACCTCGCGCGGCACATCCGCTACCGGCACAAGATCACCACGGCGGCGTGGTCGAGCCAGGACACGCAATGGACGATCGATGCGGTTCGCACCGATACCGGCCGGCCCGTGCGCATCAGCGCGAACTTCCTGCTGATGTGCCAGGGCTATTATCGCCATTCGGAAGGCTATACGCCGGAATGGGACGGCATGGCCGATTACCAGGGCAGCATCGTTCACCCGCAGACCTGGCCGGAGGACATGGACTACAAGGGCAAGAACGTATTGCTGATCGGCTCGGGCGCCACGGCGGCGACGCTGATTCCGGCGATCGCGGCGGAGTGCGGGCACATCACGATGCTGCAGCGCTCGCCCACCTATTTCCGCATCGGCCGCAACGCGATCGAGCTGGCCGACGAGCTGCGGCGCCTGCAGATCGATCCCGTCTGGATCCACGAGATCGTCCGCAAGAAAATCCTGTTCGAGCAGGATGCGTTCACCCGCCGGACGTTCACCGAGCCGGAGAAGGTGAAGCAGGAACTGATCGGTGCGATCCAGGCGCTGGTGGGGCCGGAATTCGACGTGGCGACGCATTTCACGCCGCGCTACCGGCCCTGGCAGCAGCGCCTCGCCTATGTCCCCGATGCCGATCTGTTCTTGGCCATCAAGTCGGGCAAGGCATCGGTCGCCACCGGCGAGATCGAACGCTTCACCAAAACCGGCGTGCTGCTGAAGTCGGGAGAGACTCTGGACGCCGACATTATCATCACCGCCACCGGATTCAATCTGTGCATGCTGGGCGACATCGCCTTCAGCATCGACGGCAAGGCGCTGAATTTCGCCGATACGGTCACCTGGCATGGCATGATGTTCACCGGCATTCCCAACATGGCGTGGGTGTTCGGCTATTTCCGCGCAAGCTGGACGTTGCGCGCCGATCTGGTGGCGGAGTTCGTGTGCCGGCTGCTGAATCACATGAAGGCGAAGGGTGCGCACAGCGTGGTGCCGGCGCTGCGCCCGGAAGATGCCGAGATGAAGCTGCTGGACTGGATCGATCCGGAGAACTTCAATCCTGGCTACATGATGCGCGGCATGCACCTGCTGCCGAAGCGCGGCGACCGGCCGGCGTGGCAGCACACCCAGGATTACTGGGCGGAGAAGGACGTACTGCCGGCGATCGATCTGGACGAGGCGGCGCTGGTTTACGGCTGATACCCCGTGTTCCGGGGCCTGTTAGGACTTCGGTAACGATTCCCGGTGAAGATGTACCCCTTCATGGCCGACACGGGGGCGGCCATCGGAAAGGTGGCACATGGGAATTTTCCGCCTGCGGGTGCGCACGCGCATCTATCTGGGGTATGCCGTATCGGTCGTCATCGCGCTCGGCGTGGCTATATTCGGCGCATACGAACTCTCTGGCGTCGGTCGCAATGTCGGTAGAATGGATGGGCTGGCAGGAAACACGCAACGTGTCCTGGAAGTGGCGCGCCGGCTGACGGCGATCAGCTTGGAAGAAGCGCTCTATCTGGCCGACCCGTCTGACGCCGCACTGCAAAAGGCACGCGAAGCCGCGGATCAGTCGGACGCGATGCTGGCGGACGCCGCGCGCCTTACCACCTCCGGCGGACGACGCGACATCTTTCGCAATGTGCAAGACGGGCTGCGTACCGCGCGTACCGAGCTGACCCGCTTTGGCGAGCTTGGCACGGCGTGGAAGACGCAGCGCGCCGCCTTGTTCACCGGTGGCGATGATCTGACCGCGGCAGCAGGGCGCCTCGTGCAGGCGGCACGGGCAGTCCATGATCCGGCCATGGCCGCGGCTGCCGCCGATGTCGAGTCCAGCGTCTTGCTGGTTCGCGTGGCGAACTGGCGCTTCATGGCCACGCTGGACAAGAACGGGACGACAACGTTCAAAACCAACGCGGAACGCGCCCATGCGGCGCTAACGGCGCTGCAGCGGATCGCCAACCCGGACGTTGCTGCACTGGCGACGCCGGTGCTGGCCGCGCTGGGCAATTATGAGTCGGCATTTGCCGCGTTTGCGTCCGCGCGACTGGAATCGGAGTCCTTCTACACCGGACAGGCCCGGCCGCAATTGCTGGGCATGGAGCAAAATCTGGGGAAGGCAATCGCGTCACTGGCACGCGACTTCCAGGATAGTCGCGGCGTCGCATTGGGCACGATCTCCGGCGCATCATGGCTGCAAGAGATCGCGGCGGTCCTGGCCTTGCTGCTGGGCAGCGCGTTGGCGTTCGCCATCGGCCGCGGCATCGTGGCGCCCATGCTGGCGATGACCGGCGTGATGGGCAAACTCGCGGCCGGCGACCACGGAGTGGACGTGCCTGCCCGCGACAATCAGGATGAGATCGGCGACATGGCGCGCGCTGTGGAAGTGTTCAAGGAGAACGCCATCGCCGCCGGGCGGCTCGCCGCAGAGCAAGCCGCCGCCCGTGCCGCCAAGGAGCGGCGGCAGGCCGCCATGGAGCAATATACTCAGGACTTTGGAAAATCGATTTCCGGCGTGATGGCGTCGCTCGCCGCCTCGGCCGATACCATGCGGCGTGCCGCGGATGCGATGGCAGAGGCGGCCACGGCCGTGCACACCGAGGCGCATGGCACCGCCGGCGATGCCGCGAAATCATCCGAAGACCTGATGACCGTCGCCGCGGCGGTCGAGGAACTCACGTCGAGCGTGGCGGAAATTTCCCGCCAGGTCGGCTCGGCGGCCGAGGTGGCGCGCCAGGCCGTGCAGCGCGCCGACGCCAGCCGCGGCACCATGCAGGGCCTGTCCGACGCGACCGCGCGGATCGGCGACGTGGTGCGCCTGATCAGCGACATTGCCGCGCAGACCAACCTGCTGGCGCTGAACGCCACGATCGAAGCCGCCAGGGCGGGCGAGGCGGGCAAGGGATTTGCCGTCGTCGCGGGCGAGGTGAAGGCACTGGCGGCACAGACCGCGAAAGCGACCGCCGAAATCGGCAGCCAGATCGATACCGTCCGCGCCGCAACAACCGACGCGGTGGCCGCGATGACCGAGATCGGCACTATCATCGGCAAGATGGACCAGGTGTCGGCGGCGATATCCGCGGCGGTGGAGCAGCAGAACGCCACCACGCGCGAGATCGCCGGCAGCGTTCAGGCAGTGTCCGGTGCGACCGCGGGCACGGCGCGGGCGATGGAGCATGTGGTGACCGTGGCGGACCGTGCCGGCGGAATCAGCCGGGACGTGCTGACCGGTTCGGCCGAGATCAGCCAGGAGGCGGCGACGTTGCGCACCGAGGTGGACCAGTTCCTGGCCGCGGTGCGAGAGGACGCAAGCGAAGAGCGGCGGCGTTACGAGCGCATCCCGTTGAACGGCGTTGCAGTGAGCGTGCAGGCCAAGGACAAGCCGGTCCAACGCGCCGTGGTGCGGAACATCTCGCGCGGCGGTGCCGCCTTGGTTTGCGATTGGAACCTGCCGGCCGGGACGCCAGTGGAAATCGACTTCGCGGAAGCCGACGGCCGTGTATCGGCGCGCGTCGCCCGTTCCGGTGGCGGTGAGCTGGGGGTGGTGTTCAGCACCGACCCTCGTGTCCGGGCACGGGTTGACCGGGCTTTGGAACGTCTGGTCCCGACATTGCGGGCGGCATGACGGCGCGGGTATAGCGCCGGACCAAAGCCGGCGGCGTGCGCCTGCCGTAATGACAAGACCGCGTGACGACCGGCCGGACGGTTATGCCTCAGGGCTTGGTCGAAAACAATCGAATCGGTTGCACGGTCGAACAAGCCCTAAGCCTTTGTTTTGATCGGCAGCTTTGTTGGCGTGCTGACGCACTTATTTGCCGACGCTGCCTAACCTCCCGGTGCGCCCTGCGTATTGACGTACAGCGAGTACAGTCCATGGCTCGCCGCCATGAACAACCGGTTGCGCCAGCGACCGCCGAAACAGAGATTGGCGCAGCGTTCCGGCAAGGCGATGTGGCCGATCGGCTCACCAGCATCGTTGAAGATGCGCACGCCGTCGAGTTCGGCCCCGCCCATGCCCCAGCCGCACCAGAGATTGCCGTGGATGTCGACGCGGAAGCCGTCCGGCGTGCCGGGCCCGGCGTCGATGAACACGCGCGGATTGGCCAGCCGGGTGCCGCCGACCACGTCATAGGCGAGGATTTTCCGGGTCGGGTGCCCGCGCGACGCGACCACGTAGAGGATCGATTCGTCCGGCGAGAACGCCAGTCCGTTCGGGCCTTCGATGTCATCGGCAATCAGCGTGGTTTCGCCGGTCTGGCCGTCGATGCGGTACACCGACGGCGGCAATTCGGGATCGGCTTTCTCGCCTTCGTAATAGCCAAGAATGCCGAAGACCGGATCGGTGAACCAGATGGAACCGTCCGACTTCACCACCACGTCGTTCGGCGAGTTCAGGCGATGGCCCTCGAAGTGGTTCATCAGCACGGTCAGCGAGCCGTCATATTCGGTGCGCACGACGCGCCGCCCGCGATGCTCGCAGGTGACCAGGCGGCCCTGGCGATCGCGCGTGTTGCCGTTGGCGTTGTTGGAGGTCTTGCGGAAGACGCTGACGGCGCCGGTCTCTTCTTCCCATTTCAGGATGCGGTCGTTGGGAATGTCGCTCCACAGCAGGTAGCGGCCGTCGGCAACGTAGACGGGGCCTTCCGACCAGCGGCAGCCGGTTGCCAATTGCTCCACCGAGGCGAGCGGCAGGCGGTACTGGTTGAAGCTGGCATCCAGCACGCGCACGGCCGGATCGGGATAGCGTTGGCTGGGTTCCCACATGGTGCGTTTCCTTTTTCTATAACCTCTCCCGCTTCGCGCTGCTCGCGCACACGCGGGAGGTTCGTTACCACCGACCCCCATCGACAACCCACAACTGGCCGCTGCACATCCGGCTGTCGTCGGCGGCCAGCCACAGCACCAGCCGCGCGACATCCGCGGGCACCACCTTCTGTTTCAAGGTCTGCACCTGCATCAGGTTCGCCTCCGCTTCCGGCGTCAGCCACATCGTCATCTGCCGCTCGGTCATGATCCAGCCGGGGATCACCGTGTTCACCCGGATGCCGTCCGCCCCCAGGTCGCGGGCCATCCCGCGCGTCAGTCCCTCCACGCCGGCCTTCGCGGTGGTGTAGGCCGGCATGCCGCCCTGCATGTTATGCCAGCTCACCGAGCCGAAATTGATGATCGAGCCGCCGCCGGCCTGCTGCATCATCGGTGCGACCGCCTGCAGCGCGAAGAACTGGTGCCGCAGGTTGGTCGCCATGCGTTCGTCCCAGAATTCCGGCGTCACGTCCTGCCAGTTGTGGCGCTGATCGTTGGCGGCGTTGTTCACCAGCACGGTGACCGGGCCGAGCTGTCGCGCCGCCTCGGCGATCGCCGCGCGCAACGCGGTAATGTCCTTCAGGTCGCAATGCTGGTACAGCGGCGCCGGATGGCCGGCCTCGCGCAGCTTCGCCACCAGCGTGCGCGACGGTTCATCGGCGATGTCGACGAACGCCACTTTCGCGCCCTGCGCGGCGAACTGCGACACCTCCTCGGCACCGATGCCACTGCCGCCGCCGGTGATGAACACCACGCGGTTGCGCAGGCTGGGATAGCTGGCGAACTGACTCATGCCGTACGCTCCTTCAATTGCCGCACCACCGCGTCGACGATCGCGTCCGGTGGCGGCGCGACGGAAACGATGACCGGACGTTCGTCCGGGCCCGGTTCCTCCAACGTCGCGAACTGGCTGTCGAGCAACGCAACCGGCATGTAATGGCCCTTGCGTGCCGCCATGCGCGCGGCGATCAGGTCCTTGTCGCCTTGCAGATACACCAGCACCACGTCGGGCCGGTCGCCGATCAGGATGTCACGATAGGCGCGCTTCAACGCCGAGCAAGCCACCACCGCCGATCCGCCGGCGGCGCGCACGTCATCGATCGCCGCGGCGATCGCATGCAGCCAGGGCCAGCGATCCGCATCGGTCAGCGGAATGCCGTGGCGCATCTTCTCGACATTCTCCGGCGGATGGAACTTGTCGCCTTCCTCGAGCACCCAGCCGAGGCGCCGGCTGATGCCCTCCGCGACGGTGGTCTTGCCGCTGCCGGAGACCCCCATCACCACCGCGACGGTCATTTCTTTTCCAACGCCCCCTCGACATGGCCACCGAAGCCGAAGCGCATGGCGGACAGGATCTTTTCCCCGAACGTATGGTCCTGGCGCGAGCGGAAGCGGGTGAACAAGGCGGCGGCCAGCACGTTGGCGGGCACCGCTTCTTCCACCGCCGCATCGACCGTCCAGCGGCCCTCGCCGGAATCGTCGACGAAGCCGGAGAATTTCTCGAGATCTTCATCCGGTCCCAGCGCGCTGGCGGTGAGGTCGAGCAACCAGGACGACACCACCGAACCGCGCCGCCAGGTTTCGGCGATGTCGCCGATATTGAGTTCGAAACGCTCGTCCGCCGGCAGGTTTTCCGCACGCCGGCAGCGCAGGATGTCGAACCCTTCGGCGAAGGCCTGCATCATGCCGTATTCGATGCCGTTATGGATCATTTTCACGAAATGCCCGGCGCCGACCGGGCCGGCATGCAGATAGCCATGCTCGGGACGGGCATCGCGGCCTTCGCGGCCCGGCGTGCGCTCGATCGAACCCATTCCCGGGGCCAGGGCGGAAAAGATCGGATCGAGGTGATCCACTGCGTCCTTGTCGCCGCCGATCATCAGGCAGTAGCCGCGTTCCAGGCCCCACACGCCGCCCGACGTGCCGCAATCGACGTAACGGATGCCCTTCGCCTTCAGCGCCTTGCCGCGGCGGACATCGTCTTTCCAGTTGGTGTTGCCGCCATCGATGATGATGTCGCCCGCACCCAGCATCCCGCCGAGTTGCTCGATGGTTTGCTCGGTGATTTTTCCCGCAGGCAGCATCACCCAGACGGCGCGCGGCTGGTCCGTGAGCGCCTTCACGACATCGGCCAGCCCGCCGGCGCCTTGCGCGCCTTCCTTGCCCAGCGCCTGCACGGTGGCGGCGTTGGCGTCCCACACCACGCAGGAATGCCCCGCGCGCATCAGCCGCCGCGAGATGTTCGCGCCCATCCGGCCAAGGCCGACCACACCGATCTGCATCGCTTCTCCTCCGCTGTCGAACGATACCTGCCACGCTGCCGCTGCGCGCCGTGCGGCGCCTGCGCGAGGAGAGTACTGGGCGGGCGGCAGCGGACGGTCAATCCCGCCAGGGGCAGACCTGATCAGGATTACGGCAGCATACCGGCAACCGATAAGTGCGTGCCGAGGCCGGCAAGCCGGTCCATGTCCCTGCGGAAAACGTGCGGGTCGTGCAGGAAGACCGCATCCTCATAGTCCGGCCCTGCATGGTCTGATTCTGCATAGTCTGACTCTGCATGGTCTGAATCTCCGGGTGAACCGCCACGGGCACGGGAACCGTCCAGCACGACGCGTCCCAGCCGCTCGCGGTAAATCCCGTGCAGCTTGCCGCGGAACCGCTGCCGCACCGGATCGCCGATTGCCGCAGCAGACGTGGCGTGCCCGCGCTACGCGGCTTCCGCCAACTGCCGCGGCCGGTAGATCGCGATATGCGTCACGCGGGCGATCGGCGAGCGTTCATTGGCCAGCACCAGGGCATCGATCTCCACCCATTTGTGGCCCTTGTGCTCATAATTCCTGCTCACCCGCGCACGCACATCCAGCGTGTCGCCGACGTGCGCCACGCCGAGGTTCTGCACCGTGCTGCCCATATGCATCCATGCCGGCAGCACCACGTTGTGCGACAGCGCCCAGTTGCAGCAGCGCAGGATGGTGCCGGGATGCACGATGCCCTCGGCGGCGTAGACCGGATCGGTCTCGCGCGTGTCCGACAGATCCTGCACCTGATACTCGGGCGTCACGGTCAGCGGAGTCATGCCCAGCCATTTGCCGACCGGCAGCGAGTGTTCGTCGGCCGGCGGGCGGGAATCATGCGCCGGTGGCGTCGCAGGGGCGAACTCACTTACGGACACGGATGGTGCGGCCGGCGCCAGTCCGGCGTGACCGGTGGCGCACAGCACGCCGCCGCTGGTCACTTGCAAAGTCAGTCCGTCGGCGTCTTCCGTCGCGGCAATTTCGGCGATGTCGCCTTCATACACCGGCTTGCCGAAGCGTGCTTCGCCGGTGCCGCGTTCCAGCCAGGCGCGGCCCCAGCGCTGCACCGGCAGGTGCGACATGTAGGCGTAGACGTGCACGCCGCCGACCAGGCCACCACGGAAGCCGAAACGCTTGGCCGTGGCGTCGTCGTGAATCTTGTTTTCCGAGGCTTTGGCGGTGTTGTACGCGGCAACGCGGTACGGCGGCAGGGACATGGCTGGCTTCCTCATGGACGGACGCCAGCAGCACCTGGTTCGGTACTGCTGGCGGCACCCTTACCTCCCGGCGCAAGCCGCCGGGTCCCGCCTCTCCCGCGTCGCGGGAGAGGGTTCGTACTCGCTAATTCGGCAGGGCGTACTGGCCCACTTCGTAGCCGGGCACGAAGTTGCGGTTGTTCATCTCCGGATTGCGGTTGACGTAAACCCGGTTGAACATCGGGTGACGCATGCTGCGGGTCTCGTGCTCGATCTGGAACAAGCACTTGTTGGTGTCCACATCGACGATGTCGACGAAGCGATACTGATGCTGATCGCTCTCCTCGGTGATCAGCCCGCGCTCCTTCAGCCTCTTGTGCGGGCCGGAGAAATCCGCGAGCGTGATCTGAATGTGGTGGCCGTCATACGGCGGCAACGGCTTGTCGGTCTCGCGATACGTCACCTTGCTCTCGCCCGAGACGCTGGCCCAGGCGTAGCAGCCCCGCTCATCCTTCGCCACACCGGCAATGCCGCCGAGGATCTCGGTATAGAACCGTGCGATGCCCCACAGCGAGGTGCCCTCCGGCACGTCGAATTCGACATACGGCATGCCGACGCGCATCTGGCCGAAGCGTGCCGGGTCAGGCGTGTGAACGCGGATGCGATTGCCCCACGGGCAAACCGTCTCGACGCCGTCATTGCTTTCGCAGAAATCGAATTTCGTCCCTTCAAGGTACTTGCGCACGCCGGACAGGCGGCGCAGCAACGCCTCGCGGTCAGGCATCACCAGCGCCGTGGTGCCGCGCACCACCTGCGCTTCGCGGGTCGGCAAATGGAACTGGCCGCGGCCGACATTCACCCACATGTTCTCGAGCCCCGCCATCAGATACGGGTCGCGGGTCAGGCCGAGGCCCATGAAATAGAATGCCGTCGCCTTCTGCTGGTCAGGCACGGTGACATTCACGTGGCCCAGCTCGACGATGTTGCCCAGGTCCTCGACCCGCCGGTCGAATTGCGGCATCGCCATCGCGTCATTCATCGGTCGCTCTCCCCTCTGCCGGAATTCCTTCCAATAGGGCATGTTAGCGCCCGAAGCCGGCCCTGGTCCATGCCCTCCCGGGACGGACCGCGCCGGCACGAGGAAACGTCACATGACGGCAGCATCCGGTCCGCCGACGGGCTGGGACGAGGACACGCATGACCCGCCCGCGGCGACGCCAGGCCGCGCCGGCAATGTGCCAGGCGATGCCACGTCGGCCGATAGGCCGCGCGATGCCACGTCGGCCAATAGGCCGCTCGATGCCAAGGCCGCCGATAGGCCGCTCGATGCCACGGCCGCCGACAGGCCGCGCAGTGACGCGACGGCCGACAGGCCAGGCGATGCCACGGCAGCCGACGCGCCGCATCGCACGCGGGCCGCCGGCGCCCCACCCCCGGCAAGGATCGGACGCAGCGCCGGCCTGCGCGCCTTGCTCGCATCCCCCGCCTTCCTGCGCCTGTGGTCGATCGGCGGCTGCGTCAACGCCATGCGCTGGTTCGAAGTCCTCGCCGCCGCCTTGTTCACCCTGGACGCCACCGGCTCCGATTTCGCCGTCGCCGCCGTCTCCGCGGCGCGCACCATGCCGATGCTGTTGCTCGGCGCCTTCGCCGGCGTGATGGCCGAGGCGGTGGACCGCAAGCGCGTCGTCGTCATCGGCCAGTGCGTCGCCGCCGCGTCCTCGGCAAGCGTCGCATTGCTGGCGGCGTTCGGACTGGCGCAGCCATGGCACGTGGCGCTGGCCGCGCTGGTCTCCGGCACCGTCTGGTCCACCGAGATGTCGACCCGCCGGCGCATGGTCGGCGAAAGCGTGCCGCCGGCGCTGGTACCGCGCGCCCTGGCGCTGGACTCCATGACCAATTCCGGCACCCGCATCATCGGCCCGGTGCTCGCCGGTGCGCTGTATGAATTTGCCGGCCTTGCCGGGGCCTTTGCGGTTTCCGCCACGGTCTATGTGCTGGCCGCGTTGCTCGCGGTGGGGCTCCGGCACCAGCAGGCGATCCGCCGCCTGGTACTCAGCCAGGTGCCGCGCGACCTCGCCGAGGGCGTCGCCTTCGCCCGCGGCCACACGGTGGTCACCGGGGTATTGCTGGTCACGATCGC
>Ga0335072_10006313_pt1 | contig 17350 bp, 13 predicted proteins | sample Lox_Sample_21_FD_206725 | JGI IMG/M metagenome (GOLD analysis project Ga0335072, IMG submission 206725) | Soil microbial communities from Loxahatchee National Wildlife Refuge, Florida, United States - Lox_Sample_2.1 | ecosystem: Environmental > Terrestrial > Soil > Wetlands | place: USA...
ATCGCAGTCCTGTCGCCATGTCGATCTCGCCGTGCGCAAATACGCTCAATGCCCGGCTCAGCGTGGAAGCCGCCGCGGGGCGTCCTTCCGTGACCTGGACTGAGAAGCCGTCTAGTAGTAGGTCGCTTGGGCGCGGAGCGCCGTGGGCCTGCGGGGCGGAGGTCGCGGCCTCGGAGATCTCACGCAGAGTTCCGGCCGGTGCGAACCGCCCGGCGAACCATGCAGCGATCCACGCATCCAGATAGGTCTCCCGCGCAAGCGCGGGATCCAACGATTCGAGCTGTCGGGCCGCCTTCAACAGCATCAGCGCTGGCGCCTCACCGCCCCAGCTTGAAGCGAACGCGATCTGGCTGCGCAACAGCTCAACCTGAGCACGCCCCAACTGATCCAATCGTGCTTCCTCCGCGCTCGCTAACAGCTGCAGAGCCGTATGAAATGCGCCTGCTTGAAAGTGCGTCTGTGCGGCGGCGAGCGCGCGCCTGGCCCGCCGCCCGGGGTCGAGCGTGAGCGCGACCGATCGCCTTAGGAATGCCGCCGCCGCGGCCACGCCACCGCGGGCCTGTGCCCGACCCGCCGAGCGCTCCAACTCCGCAGCGACGTCCTCATCCGGCCCCCTCGTCGCCTCGGCCAGATGCCATGCCCGACGATCCGGATCGACCTCCCGATCGGTCACCTCCGCCAACGCCAAATGCGCGGCCCTGCGATCCTCAGCCTCAGCCGACCGATAGACCGCCGAGCGCACCAGCGGGTGGCGAAATATCACTCGCTCGTCGATCGCCAGCAAACCCTCCTTTTGGGCATGATCGGCGGCCCCAGGCTCGATGCCGAGCTGCTCAGCCGCCTGCCACAGCAAGACCGGATCGCCAACCGGCTCCGCCGCCGCAACCAGCAGCAGAAGCCGCGTGTCCTCAGGGATCAGCGAGAGTCGTCGCACGAAGCTCTCCTCGATCCGCCCCATGAGTCCTTGCGCCTCGAGCAGTCCGAACCCTCCCGCTAGCTGCGTCGCCGTCAGACCACGCGGCAGCTCCAGTAACGCCAAGGGATTCCCGTGTGTCTCCGCGATGATCCGCTCTCGCACGCGTTCGTCCAAGACAAACCGCACCGCCGTCCCCAGCAGCGCGCGGGCGTCGCCGTTGCGCAGGCCATGCACCTGCATCCCCGAGAGGTTCTGAAGCTCGTCGCCGGGATCGCGCGCCGCGAAGACGATCGCAACCCGCTCCGCGAAAAGCCGCCGAGCCACAAACGCCAAGGTTAGGGCCGAAGCCTGATCGAGCCATTGCGCATCATCGATCACACACAGCACCGGACGCTCTTCTGCCATCTCGGAAAACAGACTGAGTACCCCCAGACCCACCAGCAACCGGTCTGGCGGCCCCACCCCTCCGATCACGCCGAACACGACCCGCAGCGCGTCGCGCTGCGGAGCAGCGAGCCCCTCCAGCCGATCGAGCACGGGCGCGCACAACTGGTGCAGGCTCGCGTACGCCAGCTCCATCTCGGACTCCACCCCGACCGCCCGCAAGACCGTCATATCAGACGCCGACTCGATCAGATACTCGAGCAGCGCCGTCTTGCCGATCCCCGCCTCGCCCCGCAAAACCAACGACCGACCCTCACCCCGCCGGACATCCGCCAGCAACCCATCCAGTACACCGCACTCCTCCACCCGTCCGCGGAGGGGCGCGCTCCACCCGGTTGCGGCAACACCGGTCTCCATAAGCCCGCGCCGATCCTATACAACGCCGCGACCCAAGCTGGCCGGTGGCGCCTCCCGCGCGCGCTCGAAGTACACGCGCTTGCCAATGACCACGTCACCCCCTTGGGCGGCTGCCGGAAGCGGGCAGGAGCGATCACGAACGCAGGAACTCGGTGCGCCACAGTCGCGCCACAGTCGACCCGGATTCAGCGCGGCTATGAGCCCCTCAGCAGCGGTTCCCGTCGAACCAGGAACCGTCCGATTTGCAGGCGATTCAGGCCAAGCTCACTCCTCGGAGGCGGGCTTCGAATCCCGGTAGCGGTACTTCAGAACCCCCGGGTTTTTGGGGGTTTCTTCGTTCTGGGGAGACGATTGTCGATTTCGTCGCGACGTCAGCCGCTGACGTTGCGGATCGGGGGAAGCTCGTATTGGCCGGTGAAGACGGCGGCGTTGGGTTCGTACGGGCACAGGATCGGCCGGAACCCGCCGTCGGGCGTCGGTAGCCACTTGGCCCGGCGTTCGGGCTGGGCGGGCTCGTCGTGCTGCATGACGATCGTCAGCCCGCCGTTGGCGTTGCGGTGTAGCCCGGGCGTTCGGTCGCCGATTGAGTAGCGGTTGATCGGGTTGGCGACCAGGAAGAAGTCGGTGTTGTCGTACATGGTGACCGACCAAAACGCGCTGACCGGTGGCTCGCGATCGAAGCGCAACTCGTATCGCTTACTGCCGTCGAGCGGGTCGCCGGCGGCGTCCAGATAGACCATCGCATACGCGGCTTCGTACCCGTGGTTGCCCCACAGGCCGCGTGTGCAGCCAGCGCGCGTTGCGCGCAGCGCATCGGCCCGTCCGCCAGCTTCCATGCGTCATCGTCCAAGGCGCCAATCTCGAAGAAATCGAGGTTGTAGTCGAACACGTGGTAGGTGAGGCTCCAGCCGTGCTGGATCGGGCTGGTGTCGCCCTTCAACGCCTCTTCCATTTTCTGCCTGGCGGCTGCGTGCGCTTTCCGCAGCATGTCCGCCTGCGCGCTGGCGGCGTCGGTGTAGGGCGATTGCGGATCGAGCAGGCCGAGCGCGGCGAAGCGCCGCTGGTAGGCCTGGTCGCGTGCTGATGGCGGGAATGCGCCATCCACACGCGCAGCTGTTCGAAGAAGTGCAGGTCTTCGGGGACCCGGGGGTCGCCGTCGGGCACGCCGTCGCCCGGTGCGGGTGGCGTGAGCGTCAGGCGTTCTTGCAGCTCTGCGACGTTCGGTAGGTCCGCTTCGCCGTCGACTGCCCAGCGTCCGACGAGCGTGGCAATGTTCGTCGGGAAGCGGATCACGCGCACGCCGCTTGGCGGCTCACCGCCCCAGTCGCGCTCGACCAGGAGGAACGATCCGGCCTCGGTGCCCGTGGCTCGATGGCCGACGTAGGCAAAGTTGTTCGTCCACGCGTCGACGAACTGAAGCGCGTAGTAGCGACCCTGGGTGTCGGGCACCTCGAGGCAGACAGGCCCACCGCTGACGTCCACGTTCGCGATCGAGCAGACGGTGTCGTTGTTGACCGAGACGAACGTCGTCTCGGGCCCCGCCAGGCGGTTTGCGTGCCCGAACTGGTTGTACGGGGTCGCCGGCACCGCACCGATACCCTCACGTTCGAACCGGCGGACCTGGCTCAGGTCGAACACGAGTGGGAATCCGTAAAAGAACGCCTCGATCGCCAGCGCGCCCAGCTCAGTCTCGGCCAACTGCGCGCCCTCAGTCATCAATCCGCTCCAGTTCGCAGGCTGTCCGGCCGTTTCGGCCCCGGTTCGACCAGCTTACCTATGCCTGCTACTCGCCTCGGCGCGTGACCCCACCCTGCTTCGCACGGAAACGCGTCTCCGCGGAAACGCAACTTCTGAGTTGCGCGACGTGCGAGGCGTGAGGCCTAGGACCTCACGTGCTCGGGCCAGGTTCGTCGGCACCGCTGATCGGCACACTGCGGATCTCGAGCAGCTCTAGGCCGAGTGCCTCGAGCTCGTGAATCACGCCGTACAAGGCGCACTGGTCGTAGAGCGAGCCGACGAGCACCGTGTCCTGGCCGCTCCGGCTCGCGGCCAGGGTGGGGAACGCTTGCATCATCGTCGGGCCGATCGGTCCCCGGACCCGGATCTCATAGCGCCGTGGCTCGCTACTGACCGTTGCTCTGGGTCTGGCTGCTCTGCTGGGACGTTCACGAGGCCACTCAGATGTGTGTGGGCGTGTCCGGCAGCCAGCGCTCGAGTTCCTTGATCGACCCCGCGTACATGCCGGCCGCGGTCTGCTCCTGATCGAGTGCGGCCATGTAGGCCGCGAAGCGCGGGGCCTCCTCACCGGCCGGTGCGATACACCACCGCCCATAGGTGTCAGCCACCGTGTCCGTGGCCTCGCGCCACTCGACGTACATGGCAAGCGCGTTATCGACGAGTGCCGGGATGGGCCACGCGGCCGTGCCCACGTCGATGCCCCTGGTTTGTCTATGTGAAGCTCGCATGAGCACATAGTTGGTGAGGGCCGGGTGAGCGGTCATCGCATGAATCGGATGATCGCCACAGACGGCTGCGCTCGCGCCGTGGCGGGCTGCGCGGGGAGAGCGCGGCGTATGCGAAGTCCGAGCAGCGGAAAGACGAGCGTCGAAAGGACGGCCGCGCCGACCAGGTCGGCCGCGATCGACGCGCTCAGCTGCCCGCCGGCGCTCGCCAGCGCGGTGATGGCGAGCACGAGGGGCAGCTGGGTGGAGCTCAGCAGCGCCAGCGCACGCCGCCCGGGAGCGTCCAGGTCACGCCGGTAGAGGAGCAGCGCCGGGGTGCCGCGGACGAACAGCATTAGGACACAGAACAGCCCGGTACGCAGGATGCCGCCGGCGCTTGCGAACGCGCTGATATCAAGCGTCATGCCGCTGACGACGAAGAACACCGGGACGAACAGTCCGAAGGCGATCCCGGCCAGCTTCGAGTCGAGCACCAACAGCTCCCTTCCGCGCATCAGCTCCCTCACGATCACGCCGGCGGCGAACCCGCCCAGGAGCAGATCGAGTCCGAGGCGGTAAGCGAGGAACGCGAGGCCGAACAGCAGCACCAGGACCCAGCGCACGGCGAGCTGGGAGCTCGCCTCGAGGGTGTGCTCGAACCAGAGCAGAGCCGGCCCCCGCGCCTTGACGGTCAGGACGCCGACGGCCACGGTGACGGCCAGGAACACGAGCAGAATCAAGCCGTTGTGCACCGAGCTCTGGGTAGAGAGTGCGAGCGTGAGCAGCAGGATCGGCCCGAACTCGGCGACTGCCCCAGCCGCGAGCAGGTAGGTGCCGAACGGCGTGTCCAGCTCACCGGCGTCGGACAGGACCGGGATCAACGTGCCGATCGCCGTGGTCGCCACCGCCGGCGCGCTGTACAGCACAGACACCGCGACGCCAGCCGAGCGCAGCAGCGCCACGGCTGCGAACGCGAGCACGAGCGACATGCCCCAGCCGAGCAACCCGAGACGGAGCGGGCGCCCGGCGATTCGCCTGGGGTCGATCTCATAGCCGGCGAAGAAGAACAGCAGGCCGAGTCCCAGGTTCTTGAAAAGGAGCACGGTCGTGCTCACCTGAAAGCCGAGCACGTGGGGGCCCAGCAGGATGCCGAACAGCAACTCGGCCACCACGACCGGCACGATGATTCCGGCCCTGCCCGCGATCGCCGCCAGCGAGCCGGCGAGCGCCACCGCGGCCATGATCGCGAGCAGCGTTTCGGGCGAGATCGAGTTCGTCGCAGCCTGCATTTCCCTGCGTCCCACCTTGCCGTAGGCAGCGCGACCGATCGTCAGTACCCGCGTACTGCACTTCCGAGCGCGATTACTTAGGCGCCCGCGCGACCCAATTGCAGTACCGCGCCACTGACGACGCGCCCGTCCCGCGGCGCCACGCTCCCCAGGCCAGGCAATACCTCACCCCTAAGGAGCCATTCAGCCATGAGCACAACCACCATGCAAGCCACCCGAGGGGCGATCTCAGCCGACCCTCACCGGACGGTCGCCGGCCGGGGACGCGGCGTCCTGGTCGTCGACTGCGATGCCTGGTTGCGCTCCCGGGTGTGCAATCTGGCCGAGACCGAACCCGGACTTCGGTTGGCCGGGGTAGCCGAGAGCCCGGAGGAGGCGATGCGTCTGGCCGAGCACGGGTCCGTCGACGTGGCCGTGCTGGGCCATCGCCCGCGGTGGCGCAGCGGGTTGTGGCTGTGCCGCGAGCTCAAGCGCACCGCCAACCCGCCCGCGGTGGTGATCTGCTCGGCCTATCCAGACGGGGTGCTGGCCGCCTCCTGCGTCGTCGCCGAGGCCGACGCCCTGGTCAGCATGTACGACTGCGACGCCGAGCTGTCCGGCGTTCTGCGCCAGGTCACGCTCGGGGCGCCGAGGTTGCCCGCGGTGCCGCCGCGCGTCGGCGCGATGCTGCACGAGCGCCTGGATCCTGCCGAGCACGCGATCTTCAGCATGCTGCTGGCGGGCATCCGGGCGGGCGACGTCGCGGAAGGGCTGAGGATGTCGCGCGCCGAGCTCGAGTCGCGCCGGTCGGCACTGCTGGGCAAGCTCGAGGCGCTTCCGCCGACCAGCGGGACGCGTTACTGATCGCCCGCCGAGCGATCGGTAACGGAGGACCGAGATGATTTCCTTTCAGGACAGCGAGTTTCAGTTCGGGTTCGAGCGCGCGCTTGGCGCCAGCTACCGCCAGGCGGCCGACGTCGGCGAGGTGCTGGCCACGGCGGAGCGGATCACCGACGGCGACGGCGACTCCTGGCTGCGCGAGTGGACGGCCACCGCGGGCGCCGCGTGGGCCTCGGCGGTCCGAGCCCGCGAGAGCGGACGCCGGATGAGCGCCCTCGCGCACTTCAGGCGCGCCGCCACCTACTACGCGACCGCGCTGTTTCAGATCTCGCATTCGAGCGAGCCCGACCGCCAGCTCGATCTCTGGCGCCGCCAGCGGGCGTGCTGGGAGCAGATCGTGGATCTGTGCCCGGTGCCGGGTGAGCGGATCTCGATCGCCTACGAGGACACGGCCCTGCCGGGCTTCTTCTTTCCTGCGCCGGGCGCGGCCGGCCGGGTCCGGCCGCTCGTGGTGGTCAACAACGGGTCCTATCAGGCCACGTCGGAGATGTGGGCGCAAGCGGGCGCCGCCGCCGCCGAGCGCGGCTATCACTGGCTTACCTTTGACGGACCGGGACAGCAGGCGACGCTGTTTGAGCAGCGGATCCCGTGTCGCCCCGATTGGGAGGCAGTGCTCACTCCTGTGCTGGACGCGATGCTGATGCGGCGCGACGTCGATCGCGGGCGCGTGGCGGTGATCGGAATGGGGCAGGGGGGCTACTGGGTAGCCCGTGCGCTCGCGTTCGAGCATCGGTTCGCCGCCGCCGTCGTCGATCCGGGGATCGTCGATGTCGTGACGGCGTGGACCGATCGCCTGTCGAGCGAGATGCGCCGCCAGCTGGAGGACCGTCGTCAGTCGGCGTTCGATCGCGAGATGCACCTGGCGGAGCTGTTCGCGCCGGCGAGCACCGAGACGCTCCGATTCCACGGCCAGCCCTACGGCCACAACGGCGGCTCGACCTTCCGGCTGCTCTTGACCATCGCCGGCTACCACCTGGGCGGCGAGCTGGCCCAGATCAAGACGCCGCTGTTGATCACCGAGTCAGAGGGCGAGGAGCTATGGCCGGGCCAGTCACGCCAGCTGTACGACGGCCTGACGGGCCCCAGGGAACTGGCGACTTTCACAGCGCGCGAGGGCGCGGGCGGACACGGTGAGCCGCTTGGCCAGGCCTTGCGCGAAACCCGCATCTTCGACTGGCTTGCCCGCCACCTCGGATAGTCAACCCCAACCCGAAATGAGACACCCGATGACGACAACAGCAACACTCACCCCGAACACCGACACGCAGGCCGCCGACGTTTACACCGTGGCGCCCGGGTATCACGTGTCGTTTCTGGCCGGCGCCGCGGGTGCCGTGACGCCCTTCGACCTCATCGAGGTCGTGGCGGCGCGGCCCGGCGGCCCGGCCGCGCAGCAGCATCAGGGCGCTACGTGGTTTCACGTGCTGGAAGGCCACCTGGAGATCTTCGAGGCACAGCGCGGTCGCGTGTGTCCGTCGATCCGGCTCTCACCCGGTGAGACGCACACGGTTCCGGCCGGCGCGGCGCACGCCGCCCACAACGCCGGCGAGGGTACGGTCAGGTTCCTGATCGGGGGTCAGCCCGGAACGATCGCCAGCTACCTGGCGCAGGTCGCCTAGCCACCAGCGACTACTTAGGTGCCCGCGAGCCGCCACTGCAGTAGTCAGCCACTGACGACGCCGGCGGGCGCTTGCGAGAGGCTCACTGTCATGGAACGTGATCAATATCAACTGCAGCGGCTTCTCAGCCGTCGTAGCTTCCTCGGCATCTCCGGACTCGGAGCCGCTGCGGCGCTCGGAATCTCACTCGAGTCGGCAAACGCGACACAGCACGTCAAGCGCCGGGAGGTGACGGCCGCGAGCACGGACTCCGGCTATCACCAGCCGTTCGCGCTGGACGCGAGCTCCGTGCTGAGCGAGGACCACTTCCTGGTCGAGGTCGGGAAGATCGACCCGACCAAGGACAAGGTCGTCGCCTACAGCCGGACCGACGGTCAGGTTGAAGCGGTCCTGCTCCGTAACGGGATCGTCTCTCAGGTGTTCCGCGACCCGGCCGCGGCCGGCGGCTGGAGCACCCGGGAGATCGCCGCCGGCGCGACCGACATGGTGGCCGGTGTCGCCGACAACAAGCAGGGCTGGCCCACGCTCCAGGTCTTCTACCGGACGTCGTCGGGAGATATCAAGCATCTGATCGAGGACCTGCCGGGCAGCAACGGGATCTCGAGTGGCACCTTCACACCGATCGACGACGTGAAGTGGGGAGCCGATTTGAAGGATCCCCCGCTCCAGATCACGAACGACCTGTACCGCAACCTGCTGGTGTTCTGCATCACGCCGGCCTCCTCCAAGAACGCCACCGACTCAAAGCTTGGCTTTCACTGGACGGGTTGGGGACATCCGGGCGGGCAGACCCAGTCCGGGGTCCTTAGTGGATTCGGCATGTACCAGGCTCAGGGCAAACTGACGACCGGTTCGGCCGTGGTCAGCTACGCGTTGACCGCGTTCCTGAACCAGCCGGCGTTGTTGCTGTACGTGCCGACGGCCGACGGCGTCCACGTCTATCAGCACGAGTTCCAGAGCGAGTTCCAGACCGAGCATCTCACCGTGAACGCGAAGCTCGACGACTTCTACGTGCCGCCGCCGACGTTCGCGCCACCGCTCACTCCCGAGCATGTGACCGTGGAGTCGATTGACTATCTGTTCAGTCCAAACGTGAACTACCTGCCGACGGCGATCGTGCGCGGGGTCAATCAGGAGCTCTACGCACTCACCGTCGATTACCTGAACAAGAAGTGGTACGCCCAGCAGCTCCAGCTACCCAAGGACGCCAAGCGGGAGGCCGGGAAGTGGGACTGGGAGCCGAGCAATCTCAACCTGGGCGAGGACAACTACCTCAAGACCAACACCCTGCTCAACCTGTTCCTCGTCAGCGGAGGGACGCTTAGCGTCGTGCGCCAGGTCGACTTGAACAATGCCAACAAGAACTCGGTCAACCCGGTTTACAACCCCGCGGTCCCGCTCCAGGGCGGGCTGGCCGGAGTGAGCAGCCAGACCCGGGCGTCGGCGAGCGACGAGTTGGTCGCGGTCGACCGGGACGGCAACCTGGAGGTCCTGACCAAGCGCTCCGACGGCGGCTGGAACGCCAATCAGATCCACCTGCCGGCGACCGAACCGGCGGAGGTCAGCACCTATCGGGTGCAGCTCACCCTCTCCGACGACTGGGGGACTCGCGTGGCCGCCAAGCCACTCCAAGTGACCTCGTCGGGTCCGGCGATCGCGTTGCTGAACGGCCGGAGCGTGACGTTGTCGAGCACGCCAATGACGTTCACCACCGATCGCTCCGGTCAGGTGACGATTCCGATCGTGGCCGACGCCCTGTCGGCGCCGAAGCTCACTGTCAGCGGAGGTGGGCTGACCGCCCCGGTGGTTGTCTCGCCGAGCGATGCCGTCAACGCGTACATGTCCGGGACGGTCACGCTCAACTACCTCCCGACGATGAGCGCCGGCACGCTGGCCGCCGCCTCGACGCTGAGTGGCGCGACGCTGTTCCCGCTGGCCAGGCAGGACAAGGACATAGCCGGCCAGGCGGCCAAGGTGTTCGCCGGCGCGGCAGCGGCGGGCGCCGATCCCACCGTGAACGGTCAGGTGGCCACCGAGGCTCACGCCGAGGGGCTGAACGGCGTCGGGACAAGAGGGCATAGGGTGCACACGACTCGGGAACCGGTCACGCTCGGCTCGCGGGTTGCGCTCGGCGTCGCCACGTTCAAGGTCGATGGCGTCGAGCTGTCCTTCAGCGACCTGGCCCATGACGCCCTATACGCGATCAAGAAGGGTGCGGCAAAGGTCAGTGAGGTGGTGCTGACGTGGGACAAGTCGCTCAACCGATGGGTGAGCACGATCACCGCCGACTTCGACGCGTGGGCACACCAGGTGCTCTCGGTGACGATCCAGGGCCTCGACGAAGCCGCGCACATATTCAACGCCGTCGTCAACAAGCTCGGGGCAGTGCTGACCGACGTGATCGACTGGCTGAAGGCGCACGTGCTCAAGCTGCTCGCGGACACGGTCACCCTGGCCTCGCGGTACGACGGATGGCTGCTGGCCCTGAGCGACGAGCTCTATACGCTGACCCAGAAGGCAAAGGGTGGCGCCGACCACTGGCTCCAGGGCCAGGAAGCGGAGATTCGCGCCGCGCTGGACAAGCTCAAGGCCCAGCTGGGCTCGAGATCGATCTCGTCGTTCACCGCACCCCCTAAGGGCAACACGGTGCTGGACACGGGCTCCCAGCCGGCGCCGCAGCAGCCAACCAGCGCCAACGCGAGCTGGCTGCTGGAAAAGGTCACGCAGTCCGGCCCGGGCCTCGCCAAGACGCCGGCCGTCGACGACGCCCTGAGCACGCTGGTCAACCAAGCCAAGAGCAGCATCGGCTCGGTCGGCCAGGACTTCATCAAGGCCGCCAACGACTTCCGAAACTCGCTGGCGAGCCTCGTCTCCAACCCGAAGAACTTCGGCACCGTCGGGATCGACAAGCTGATCGACGCGCTCGGCAACGTCGTCAAGGCCGCTCTGGACGCGGCCCAGGGGATGATCGACCTCGTGCTGAACCTGATCGCCGTGGCGATCTCGGTCTTCAAGGCAATCCTCAGCACGCCGCTGACCGCCCTACCGGTGCTCGGGCCGCTGCTCAAGGCGGCCGGCATGAGCAAGGCCCCAACGGTCGGTGGGCTGGTCACTCTGCTCGTCGCCTTCCCCACGGTCCTCGGCTACAAGCTGGCCCACCTCGACGCCGACGCGCTGCCGTTCAAGAACGACAAGAGCACGTCGGTGCAGAGCGTGGCGGACGCGGCGGACGATCTCAGCTACACGACGTTCGCCGCCGCGTCCTTCTGGGGGCTGATGGACACGATCGCGTCGTACTACGTCGCGGGTGGAAGCGAGCCGCCGGCCCTGTTCTCCTGGATCGACATGGCCGCCCCCGCGGTGATCAGCGCGCTGACGGTTCCCGCTCACGACGACGGCCTTCCGTTCACCTCCGCCATCCAGCTCGACGACAAGGCGGACGTGTACACCGCCGTGGCGTGGGGGGCAGGCGCCATGCCCGGCGTGTTCGCGGCGGTCAGCTACTGGGGCGGCGAGGGAGCGGCCGAGCCGATGCTGTTCTTGACCTCTCTAACTGGCCTGCTGGCCGCCGTGTCCGGCGTCATCGCCGCCCTGGACACGAGCCCGAGTCCCGCCGACGCCGCGGAACCGGCTGTCCTGGCCGTGCTGGCGAACGTCGCCCCCGGCCTTGCTTATGGCCTGGAGAAATCCGTGGTGGCATCCACCGACGGCCTCTCGGCGATCCTGGCCGGGACGATCGGCGGCGTCTGCACGTTCGTTGCCTCGGCGATGGATGGCTTCGGCGTCGAGTGATGACGCGATGAGCCAACGACACCCGCAACCCGACAAACGACAAGGAGACACGCATGCTGTCCGGCTTTGAAAACCCGTTTCACCTGCTGATCATCGCCGTGGTAATCCTGATGCTGTTCGGTGCCAAGCGCCTGCCCGAAATGGGCCGCTCGCTGGGCACCGGGATGCGCGAGTTCAGGGACGGCGTCATGGGCCGCGAACCGGGCGCGCCGGCTCAGGCCTCCCTCGAGTCCTCGGCCGAGTCCGCTGATCACGCCCGACATGGCGCCCCGGTAGCCTGAGTTCGGCGGGCGCTGACCGCGTTCGAGTCGCTTTCGGATCCGGCGTCCGGCAGGTAACCTGCCAGCATGACCGTCACCGGGGCGCGGGTCGGTTCGGGTGCGGCGCACGCGTGGCCGCTGATCGGGCGTGACGCGGAACTCGAGCAGATCGCCACCGCTCGGGCGAGCGCTGCGTGCCCGGCGGTCGCGGTGATCGCCCCCGCCGGCGTGGGTAAGTCGCGACTGGCTCGCGAGGCCGTGGCAGCCGCCGCGGATGCGGGGGCGATGGTGTGCTGGGTGCAGGGGACGCGGAGCGCAGCGGCGGTGCCGCTGGCCGCGTGTACGGAGCTCCTGCCGCCCGATGCGCGTGCAGATGATCCGCTGCTTCAGCTTCAGCGCACCGCGCGCACGCTGCGCGAACACGCCGCGGGCCGACCAATCGTGATTGGCGTCGATGACGCCCAGCGCCTCGATCCGGCCTCAGCGGCGCTGATCCTTCAGCTCGCCCTGACGGGCACGGCATTTGTCCTGGCCACGGTTCGCTCCTCGGAACCGTGCCCGGACGCGGTGGAGTCGCTGTGGAAGGACGCGGGCGCGGCGCGGCTCGAGCTCCAGCCGCTGTCGGAAGCATCGACCTCGGAGCTCGTCGAGGCCGTGCTCGAAGGACCGGTCGAGCAGCGGGCGCGGGACCTGATCTACGACGGCTCCCAGGGCAACGTCCTGTACACGCACGAGCTCGTGATGGCGGCGCTCGAGATGGATGCGTTCGTCAGCGTCGACGGATACTGGCGGCTGACCGGCCGCCCGGTCCCGAGCGCGTCGCTGATCGAGCTGGTCGGTGGGCGCCTGTCGGTGCTCGACGACGACGAGCGGCACGTGATCGAGCTGCTGGCGTTGGGCGAGCCCCTGCGCCTGCGAGAGCTTGTCTCGCTGGCCGGCGCGCAGGCAACCGCGTCGGTGGAGGCCCACGGGATGACGACGGTGGAGGGCATCGGCGAGGCCGGGACGATTCGGCTCGCCCATCCGCTCTACGGCGACGTGGTTCGCTCCTCGATGCCGGTAATCAGAGCGGCACAGACGAGGCGCGATCTGGCCCGCACGGTGCAGCGACGGCCGGACCGCTCGCGCGAGGACGCGCTGCTGGTGGCGCGCTGGCTCCTCGATGCCGGCGATGGCGTCCCCGCGGATCTGATGCTGGAGGGCGCGGCGGCGGCGATTGCGGCGGGGGACCCCGAGTTCGGCGAGCGGCTGGCTCGGCTGGCGCTGGATGAAGACGGCGGCCTCGCGGCCGCGCTGCTGGTGGCGCGGGCGTGCGCTGTGCGCCAGCGCTACGAGGAGGCAGAGGCGGTCCTCGCTCCGTTCGAGGGCGGGTGCCAGACGCAGGAGATCGGGGTCGCTTATCTGCAGCAGCGCGTCGTCGGACTGCTGTGGGGGCTCCGCCGCCCTCAGGACGGTATGGACCTGGTCACGCGGGCGCTGGGGTGGTGGGATGACCCGGGTTGGCGGCGCCGGCTGGCACCGCTCCGGGTCCGGGGCCTCGCGATGACGGGCGACTCCCGCACCGCCGCCGAGCTGTCGGGCCAGGTGCTCGCCGATGAGGCTCTGGAGCCGCAGGTGCGGCGCCAGGTCGAGGTCGTCCACGCCGTCCACCTGTTCGGCGCCGGGCGAGCCCGCCGGGCTTGCGAGCTGCTCATCAAGCTCCGGCCGCCGATACCACTGCGCGACGAGGTCGACGAGCTGTCGATGATCGCCTCTTCCGTAACCGGGATCGAATCGGGCTGGGAGATAGACGAGGTCGAGCGGTGGATGGGTCGCGTCTTGAGAGAGGCGATCCGCACCTACGACGAGGCGGCCGCCGGCATCAGTGCGAACACGCTGGGCGCCCTGTGCCTGCTTCGCGGGAGGTTCGTCGACGCCGCCCGTTGGCTGCGCGAGGCACTCGTGCATCAGGAGTATCACGACCCGTTCCGGACCCTCAAGTGCTCCTACGCGCTGCTCGCGGGAGTCGCGTATTACACGGGAGACCGGGACGGCGTGGCAGCAGCGATGGAGCGCTGCCGGGCGGCGATCACCGGCGACCTGATCGATCAGGAGCGGGCGTACGTGGTCCGCGGCGAGGCGTGGCTCGCATTGGCGCACGGCGATCCGCCACGGGCGCAGCAGATGCTCCTCGAGCGCGCGGACGGGTACGGCAAGGTCCCGCTGTACGCCGCGCAGCTGTATCACGAGGCGATGCGCGCGGGTGCGCCGGCGCGCCGGGTCCATCCGCCGCTGGCGGCCTTGCGCGAGAGGTGCGACGCGCGCCTAGTCCTGGCGTATGCGGATGACGCTGCGGCCCGGGCCGAGGGGGATGGGACGGCCATGCTGGCTTGTGCGGATGAGTTCGAGGCGATCGGCGCGCTTCGCCACGCGTCGGAGTGCGCGGCGGTGGCGGCCGAGACGTTCATCGAGGCCGGACGTCAGGATTCAGCCCGACGGGCGGCAGCGCGCAGTCGCGAGCTGCACGGCCTCTGCCAGGGAGGCTCCCCGCCGGAGGTGCGAGGGCTCGAGCCCGATTCCTACAGCCTGACCGAGCGGGAGCGCCAGCTGGTCGAGCTCGCAGCGCAGGGACTTTCCAACGCGGAGATCGCCGATCGGTTCGTGCTCTCGGTTCGGACCGTCGAATCGCATCTGTACCGCGCGATGCAGAAGCTCGGGGTTAAGGATCGCCGCGATCTCCGGGTCGGACCTGAGGCCCGACCCTAATCGTTAGCGTTTCGGCTAACTGTAGACTCCGCGGCGACCCACCGAGGAGGACGAACAGATGACCGATCATCGGATCGCGACGCAGGAGGAATGGCAGGCGCAACGAGACGCGCTGCTCAAGGAGGAGAAGGAGCTCACGCGGCGGGGCGACGAGCTGACCCGGAAGCGGCGCGAGCTGCCGTGGGTCGCGGTCGAGAAGGACTACCGGTTCGAGACCGAGAGCGGCACGAAGACGCTGGCCGAGCTGTTCGCCGGCCGCTCCCAGCTGATCGTCTATCACTTCATGTTCGGCCCGGACTGGACGGCGGGTTGCCCGGTTTGCTCCTCGATCGCCGACACGCTGGCTCCGCAAGTGGCCCATCTGAAGGCGAGGGACACGACGCTCCTGCTCGCCTCGCGCGCCCCGCTCGAGAAGCTCCTCGCCTACCGGGAGCGGATGGGCTGGCCGATCGAGTGGGTCTCGAGCGGCGGCAACGACTTCAACCGCGACCTCGGCTTCCTGTACACGCAGGAGGAGCTGAAGGAATTCCTTGAGGGCGACATCCCGGTGACCGTCGAGCTGAACGCTCGCATGTGCGGGACCGACGCGGCCCACTACGTGGCGCAGGGGCCCGGGATCAGCGTGTACGCGCTCGCGGACGGAACCGTCTACCGGACCTACGTGAGTTCGGCGCGCGGCCTCGAGGCACCCGGGATGGCCTTCTACGCGCTGCTCGACCGGACGCCGAAGGGACGCGACGAGAGCGCCGCCGAACCTCTGTGGATCCGGCGCCACGACGAGTACTGAGAGACCCGCGCCTAGCTTCTCAACCCGTGGGTTGAGCCGCCGCGAGATCTCAACCCGCGAATCGACCCGCACGCCGATGTGAGAACGGGGTTCTGAGACGACGATGCTCGCATGTCAATTACCGATTACCTCATCGACTCAGCCCTCGTCCTCCTCGTCCTGCTCCAGATCAAGGAGCGCCCGCTCACCACCAAGGCCCTGATCCGTCCGATGGTCATCGTCGCCGTCGCGGTGGCGAACTACCTGCACGGGATCCCGACCGCCGGCAACGACCTCGTCCTGATCGGGGTGCTCGGCATGCTCGGGCTCCTGATCGGCGTGGCCAGCGGCCAGACCGTGCAGATGCGCCGCAGCGCGAACGGCCAGGTGCTCGCCCGCGCGCGCTGGCTGTCGGGCTTCTTCTGGGTCCTCGGCATGGGCTCGCGGTTCGCCTTCCTGATCTGGATCAACAACGGTGGTGCCGCGACGATCGGGCACTTCAGCGCCCACCACTCGATCACCGGCGGCGAGGCGTGGACGGTGGCGCTGCTCGCCATGGCCGTGTTCGAGGTGTGCGGTCGCAGCCTCCTGCTGGCCACCCGCCGTCAAAAGGCTCTGGGCTCCCCGGTCGCCGAGCTTGCCTGACTCGACCATCCATCGGTGCAAGAGCGGGACCCGCGATAACGCGGGTCCCGTTACGTCGTACCTTCCCTGATCAGACCGTGCTGTTCTATCGCCTCGACCCGCGTCTCGCCGCGGCGATCCGTATCGCCGGGCTGCTGGCGATCGATTTCACCGTGGTGGGCAGCAAGCACCCGCCCGGGACGAGCGGACGCGGGCTGCTCGTGACCGTTCTGCTGGTCATCGCCAACCTCGCGTGGCTGACCTGGACGATCTGGCCGCTTCGCGAGAATCGGCTCACGCTCGACCTGTTCACGCTGGCGATTGCCGGCGGCGTGCTTGTCGGCGCGACTCCGGGCAGTGGGGCCAGCGCGTTCGTGTTTGTCGCCGCCGTGGCCGCCGGATTGCGCGTGGAGCTGGGACGCGCGCTTGTGCTCGTGGCCCTGGGTGCGCTCGCGGTGGGGGTTTCCAACCTGATTTACAACGCCAGCGGGGTGGGTGTGATCGCGTACGCGCTGGGCTTCTCCGCCGCCGCGCTGGCCGGGTCCAACAGCCGGCAGTTCTCGCAGCGGGCCGAGCAGGCGGAGCTGCTGCTCGCGCAGACGCAGCGATCGCAGGAAGAGCACGTCCGCGCGGCACGCCTGGAGGAGTCGACGCGGATCGCGCGTGAGATCCACGACGTGCTCGCCCACGCGCTCGCTGGTCTCGCCATCCAGCTCGAGGCGACGAGCGCCCTGCTCGAGCAGGGCGCCGACCGCGAGGCGATCCTGGCTCGGATCCAGCGTGCCCACGCCCTCGCCCGCGAAGGTCTCCAGGAGACGCGCCGCGCTGTCGGTGCGCTGCGCGGGGACGGTGTGGAGCAGCCGGCCGCGGTCGAGGCGGCGGCCGCGCGGGCGGCGATCGAGGCACTCGTGGCGGAGTACCGCGCCGGCGTCGACGCCTCCGTCGAGCTGACCATCGACGGAGACTCGGTCCGCCTGAGCGGACCGACCGGGCAGGCCGTCGTGCGCGTGGCGCAGGAGGCGCTGACCAACGTGCGCAAGCACGCACCGGGGGCGGCCGTGTCGGTGGCCGTCCACGCCGGCGAGCGCTCGGATGAGGAGGTCGTGCTCCGCGTGGACGATCACCCGCTCGAAAACGGCCGGCCGGCCCCAACCGAGAGCCTGGCGGCCACGGGTGGCGGCTACGGCCTGCAGGGCATGCGCGAGCGGGCCCACCTGC
>Ga0335072_10006314_pt1 | contig 17349 bp, 11 predicted proteins | sample Lox_Sample_21_FD_206725 | JGI IMG/M metagenome (GOLD analysis project Ga0335072, IMG submission 206725) | Soil microbial communities from Loxahatchee National Wildlife Refuge, Florida, United States - Lox_Sample_2.1 | ecosystem: Environmental > Terrestrial > Soil > Wetlands | place: USA...
GTCAGCCAGCCACCGCGCGGCCAGCCGGTGCAGCCCGGTGACCTCACCGGGCGCCGTGCGGCGCAGTTCCAGCTGTAGCAGGTCGGCGAATAGCCGGTGGCAGCGGAACCAGGACCGCGCCGCGTCCACCGACACGACGAACGCGTTGTCCGCCTCCAGCTCCTGCAGGATCCGCTCACCGCCGGAATCCCCGGTCAGCAGGTCGGCGAGCTCACCGTTGACCTGGTCGAGTACCGAGGTCCGCAGCAGCAGCCGGCGCGCCTGCTCGTCTTGCCGGTTCAGCACCTCGGCTAGCAGGTACTCGGCCACCGTGCGCTCGCTGCCGCAGAATTCGGCCGCGAACTGCTCTGGATCGCGGTGCCTGGCCAGCGACAGCGCGGCCAGCCGCAGCCCGGCTGCCCAGCCCTCGGTTCGCTCCACCAGCGACGCTAGCGCCGGATCGGCGAGCTGCGCCCCGGCCGCGTCCAGCAGCCCCCGCGCCTCGGCCGGGGTAAAGCGCAGGTCGGCTGCGCCCAGCTCGGTCAGCTCGCCTTCCAGCCGGAGCTGGTGCAGGCCCAGCCGCAGTCCGTTCCGGGCGGCTAGCACGATCCGCAGCTCCGGCGGGGCGCGGTGGAGCAGCATCTCCAGCTGGGCCAGCGTGGTGTCGCAGTCCAGCTCGTGCAGGTCGTCGACGATCAGCCAGACCCGCTCCCCCAGCGAGCCGAGGTCATCCAGCAGCTGCCGCACCATCGCCCAGCCGTCCAGGTCCGGTGCGGCCGTCAATGGCCGCACGAGGCCACTGCCCGGTGCCGTGCCGCGCAGCGCCTCGGCGACGCGGGCCCAGAAGTGCCGCGGGCTCCGCGCGTCCGGGCCGGCCGACACCCACGCGGCGCGATCGGCTAGGCCCGCCTTGCCGATCCACGAGCGCAGCAGGACGGTCTTCCCGCTGCCGGCCGGCGTTGACACCAGGGCAACGCGGCCCGCGCGCTCAAGCCGCCCGAAGAGCCTGCCACGCGGGACGAGCCCAGAATCCACTACTCGTGCAGCAGTATCGAACATGCCGCCAGTCTGCATGGCGGCGACCACGGCCATGAAGGTGGTAACTACCTATAGGACTACCTACTGACTACTACGTACTGGATCACCCACAGACCATGCCGTTGAGGCGGAAGGTATCCGGAGCGGGACCATCAGACCTCTGGGCACCCAGGAACCCGAGCGCCTGGGTGGCGCCGCTGCGGATGGTGGAGTCGAAAGCCATGCTCCTGGCCGAGACTTCCGCGCCCGTCTGGGTAAACGTGGCGTTCCAGGCACTGCTGATCGCCTCATCACCGGCGAACCGGAAAGTCAGCGTCCAGCCGTGAATGTCCGTTTTGCCCTTGTTGCTGATAGTTACCTTGGCGAGGAACGAGCCGGGCCAGTGCACGGGCGTGTAACTGACCAGGCAGCCGGGACCGGCCGCCACCGCCCGCCTGGTGCGCAGGCGGTGCTGGCCTGGCGCGTGCGTGGCTGTCCCGATGTAGCGCTGCTTGGCCCAGTCCGACTGCACCGGCATCAGCCCGGCCGTGCGGTGAGTGCTGGCCGTGCCGGCCGACAGCGCGATCGCCAAGCCGACCGCGGCTCCGGCGGCGGCAACCGGAACGGCCAGCACCGTCCAGTGCGCCGTGAACCATGGTTTTTTCAGCATCCACCAAGTTCACCCTGGCGACCGGGGCACCAGCATCGGGGCAACGGACCAATTTCGCGACTACGCAGACGGCCAGCCGGCTATGCAGGAACCGGCGGGTCGGCGCGATGTCTCCGAGATTTCGCCTGCTGTCGACGCGATAGATCGTTCCTGGCTGTCTCGGCGGCCTAGCGTTGCGTGATGCTCACGCGTCGCAGGTTTCTCCAGATCGCGGCCGCATCTTCTGGCCTGGCCGTCACTGGTGCCGACCTCCTGTCCCAGGCGGTCGCCAACGCTTCGCCCGCGATCCGCCCGCACGGTTCGGGCGGCATCCGCCACATCGTCATCCTCATGATGGAGAACCGGTCCTTCGACCATTTCCTCGGCTGGCTGCCCGGCGCCGATGGACGGCACGACCTGAAGTTCGTGTCCGCGGTCGATGGCAATACGTACCCCAACTATCCGCTCGCCCCGGACTTCCAGGGCTGCGGCTACAGCGACCCGGACCACAGCTGGGAAGGCTGGCTCGTCCAGCACGACTACGGCAAGATGGACGGCTTCCTCCAGCGGCCGACCACGCCGACGGGCATCCCGGGCGTGACCCTGGCGGCGGCGAACACGTTCCCGATCGGCTACTACACCAACCTGAACCGCGACGGGACGCGCAAGGCCCTGCCCGACCTGCCGGTCACCGGGGCGCTCGCCGAGCACTACACCACGCTGGACCGCTACTTCTGCTCGTTCGCCGGGGAGACCTACCCCAACCGCTTCTACCAGCACGCCGGCCAGACCGACCGGGACCACAACTCCGAGGTGCCGTCCGTCCTGCCGACCATCTGGGACCAGCTGTCTCCCATCCCGAACTCCGACGGCATCCCCACCGGCGGCTACTACTACCGGGACGCGCCGTTCCTCGCCCTGTGGGCCGACCCGGCGATCGAGCCGGGCGCGACCTTCAAGTACCAGGCGTTCTTTCACCCCTTCGCGGACGCCGACGCATCCACGGCCGCCCTCTCGGCTGGCACCTCATTCATCGCGGCCTGCCAGAACGGCACGCTGCCGAATGTCTCCTACATCGACCCCGCCTTCGACAACGAGGGGCTGGGGACGGCCGCGGACAACCACCCGCTGGCCGACATCCGGCTCGGCGAGCGCTTCATCGCCGACGCGTACCACGCCCTCGCCGACAACGGCTACCTCGATGACACGGTCTTCATCGTGACGTACGACGAATGGGGCGGCTTCTACGACCACGTGCTCCCGCCGCAGGTCGTTGACGACACGAACCCGGCCGACGTGATGCACGCGGGCGACAGCAGCACGCCCACCGACGGGCAGCTCTACCCGAATTACCGCCAGCTCGGCTTCCGGGTCCCCACCCTTGTGGTGAGCAACCTGGCCCGGCCGCACCGGGTCGTGCATTCCGGGCCGTTCGAGCACACGTCCAGCCTCGCGCTGATTGAGTCCACTTTCGGCCTGACCCCGCTGACGGCCCGGGACAAGAATGCCCGCAACCTGCGGGAAATCCTGCTCCCCGCGCCCGTCCCCGCTCGCGAAGCGGTGCGGCCGTCGGCCATCCCGACAAGCTCGGACGTGATCGGCCCGGCGATCAGCCCGCCGTCGGAGTCGCTGCTGCAGGTGCTCGAGGGCACGGCGGCCTTCGATCCGGCCGACATCTGCTCGGCCGACAGCGTGCAGTCGGTATCCCCGGCACCAGTGAACCACCCGCCCCGGCCGCAGACCTTCGGCGGCATCTCCGGCCTGACCGGGACATCCGGCCTGGCTGACCTGCTGAAGTCTTACCGCTCGAACGACGCCGCGGGCGGCTAAGCCGGCGCGGCGATCGCGCAATCGCGGTGCCCTGGCTACGGCACCGCGATTGCGCATGGCGTCACGCCACAGGCGAGCAGCTGGTAGCTGGCCAGCCGGTCGGCGTGCGCGAAGGTGGCCGTCGTCGCCATGAGCTCGTCGGCCCCGGTGTCGGTCAGGAGCCGGTCAAGCTGGCCGAGGACCGTCTGCGGGTCCCCGACGACATGCGAGGCGGTCAGCTCGGCGATGACGTCCTGCTCGGCGGCCGAGTAATGGTACTCAGCCGCCTCTTCCGGGCTAGGCAGCGTGGCGGGGCGCCCGGTGCGCTGGCGCAGCGCCGACAGGCGGGCCGGCCCGTGCAGCCACCGCGCTGCCTGGCCGTCGCCCGCGCACAGCACAAAGACGCTGATCAGGCTGTACGGCTCGGGGAGCTGCGGGGAAGGCCGGAAGGCCCGCCGGTACAGGGCAAGCGCGGGCCTGGCATTCGCGGGGCTGACATGGTGAGCGAACGCGAACGGCACGCCGAGCTGGCCGGCGATCTCGGCGCTGTACCCGGTGGACCCGAGCAGCCACACGGCCGGGGTGTTGCCTTCGGCCGGGATCGCGCGAACCTCACCGTCCGGGCTGGCCTGCGCGGCCGGGCCGGCGAAGTACCCGCGCAGCTCAGCCAGCTGGGCGGGGAAGTCCGGGGTAGGCAACCCCTCGGCACCGTCCTGGAAAACCTGGCGCCGCAGGACCCGCGCCGTCACCCGGTCGGTGCCCGGCGCCCGCCCGATCCCCAGGTCGATCCGGCCCGGGTGCAGCGCCTCCAGCGTGCCGAACTGCTCGGCCACGGTCAGCGGCGGATGGTTCGGGAGCATCACCCCGCCAGAGCCAACGCGGATCTTCGACGTGACCGCGGCGATCTGGCCAGCCAGCACCGCGGGGGCCGAGCTGGCGATGCCGGGCAGGTTGTGGTGCTCGGCGACCCAGAAGCGCCGCAGACCCCACTGCTCTGCGTGCCGGGCCAGGTCAACGCTGCGGCGCAGCGCCTCGCTGGCCGGCTGCCCGGTGGGTACCGGGCACAGGTCAAGAACCGACAGGGGAACGGGCAGGGAGCCGGTCACCACCGCGGGTGGCGCAGCGGCGCCAGCCCGGAGAAGTCCCGGGCGGCAACGTGGTTGCGGTCGGTCAGCGCGCCCAGCGTGTACGCCGGGTACAGGCCGAGGTACTCCCCGCTGGAGGTCTGGCTCCACTGCCGGGCCAGGGCACTCGAGGACTTGTAGAAGTTCGCCATGTAGCCGCCCTCGTATACGCGCAGCAAGACGAACCCGCCCGGATACTCCTTGGTGGCGGCCACCTCCAGGAAGTCCACCCCGGTCGCGACCGCCGACGTCGTGCGCAGGTTGCGGTGCGTATGCCCGGAATGATGAAAGAACACCCCCGGCGTCGCCGCGTACAGCGCCTCCAGGCGAGCGGCGTCGGCCCGGTCCAGGTCGAAGTCCGGTCCGGCGATCGTCGAGTAGGCCGACTCATCGGTGACCGGGTGGTGCCCGAACACCAGCGTGGGCTGGTCCGGACGGTGGGCGAGCACCTGCTGCAGGGCGTCGAACTCCTCGTCGCTGATGGCACCGCTCGGCGTGTTGAGCGTGGTGGTGTCCAGGCCGACGAGGCGCAGGCCGCCCACCTCGGTAGTGGTCAGCGTGCCCTGCGGAAGGTCATACACGGCGGGCAGGCAGTCGTAGTAGCCGGTCGTGCCGACAGGGCTGCAGGCCGCGTAGGCCGAGCCGTTCTGCGGCTGGTCGTGATTGCCCCTGGCCACCACGTAGTCACCGCGGCGCAGCCGCCCGGACAGGGTCAGGTTCCCGAACCCGTCGAGCAGCGACTTGGAGTCGGTGAGCTGATCAGGCAGGTTCGCGGCCGTGAGGTCACCGGCGACGAGAAGGACGTCCGCGCCCCGCGCGGTGGCGTCGGCGGTCATCGACTCGGCCATCACCACGGGATACGGGGGCAGCCCGGCCGCCTGCGAGAACCCGGGCGGGAAGTCGCTGATCGCCAGCCCGCTGACGGTCTCGCCGGTGTGGATGTCATTGCTCAGGGCCACCGTGAACAGGTGCCTGCCGCGCGGCGGGACAAGTGTCGTGACCGTGCCCGGGGACGCGGACAAGACGACGCCGGAGGAGAGCAACTCGGCGAGGAGACCCTCCAGCTGGGCGGCGGTGGGGCTGGCCGGGATGACCAGCCCGCCGGGCGGGAACGTGAGCTGCGGGTACAACCGCGGCGCGACCGCCACCCCGGCGGAGTACGCCTGGTAATAGTAGGTCGTGCCCGGGCGCAGGCCAGTGACCTCGACGTAGTGATAGGCGGTGCCCGCGCCGGATTCCCGCGCCTCACGGTCGAGGCGGTTCGGGTCGATGCCGTAGCGGACCACCCCGTCGGTGACCACCGGGGCCGGCTCCTGGGCCGGCTCGTACGGGACGGCCGGCGCCGGGGCGCTGGCCGTGTACCAGGTGAGCACGAAGCTCGTGTCGGTGACCGTGACCAGCTCCAGGTCCTGCGCGTACAGGCCGGAGCCGTCGGTTCCGGTGGCGGCGGAGGCCCGCGCCGCCTGGAGCACCGGGAGGACCATGCCCCCGGCGACCGCGGCGGAGGTCAGGCGGAGAAGCTGGCGGCGGCTGAGACCACAGCAATCATCCTGCATGCCGCTCATGATGATCGACACGGATGAACAGAGAGTGGCATGAACGCAAATGCATCGCATCAAAGCGTTGCCAATACGTCAACTGCCTCATTACACACGTTTAATCAAATTAGGACACGATGGAGCGCATGGATTGCTGTGGACCATCTCGCAGGCAGGCTCTGCTCTGGGGCAGCCTCGCCGCCGCCGTTCCGGCCCTCGTGGGCGGAATCTCCGTCGGGACCGCAAGCGCCTCGACCCCCGACGTGCTGGTCACCGACCTCGAAGTCGCCACCGTCACCGACACTAGCGTCATCATCACCTGGTTCACCGGCTCGACGAGCGCGGTGGACACTTACGGGTTCCCGCTCCCCGTCGCGACCGACACCGAACTGCAGCTGGGCCAGTGGGACCCGACGACGCTAACGCTCGTGCCAGGGACCCTCCAGACCGTGTTCCAGGACCCCACTCCCACCCCGTACCACTACGCCGAGGTCACCGGCCTGCAGCCCGGCACGGCGTACGCCTACGTCGCCCTGTCCAACGGCCAGCAGGCACAGCAGAGCTCGATGCAGTTCCCGGTGGGCGTGGGCGGCTCGCTCGACTACCCGGGAACGTTCACCACGCTGGCCACTCCCCCTGGCCGCTACCTGTTCACCCTCGCGCTCAGCAACGACCTGCACTTCGGCGAGGGGACCAGCGGCATCATCGAGAACAACTGGCCGCCGGCCTTCCAGCAGACGGCTGGCCTGCCGCCGTATCCGCAGGTCATGCTGGAGGCGATGCTCGGTGACCTGCGCCAGCCCGACCGTGGCGCCGACCGGCTGCTCGTCGCCGGCGACCTGACCTCAGACGGGTACCTGTCCGAGGCGCAGGGCGTGCGGCAGCTGCTGGACGGCTGGGGCACGCTCGAGCGGGATTACTTCGTCGCGCGCGGCAACCACGACCGGTCACGGAACGGCTCCGACTGGGACACGTGCACGGTCGTAGCGAACACCAGCCCGGTGCACTACGACTGCTGGGGAGACGTGTTCCCGTACCCGCTGCAGGACCTGCAGCACTACGAGGTGGGCGGGCTTCGCATCGTCGGGCTGGACACCACCACGCTGGACAACGCCGGCGGCACCATGGACACGGCCCAGCTCGCGCGCCTGCGGGAGGTGCTGGACGCGGACAGGGACCGCCCGACCCTGCTGTTCGGGCACCACCCGGTCACCTACGAGTCCGCCGCGACCACCGAGGCAGGCCCGTCGTTCGACATCGACCGGCCCACCGCGATCACGCTGCAGCGGCTGTACCAGCGGGCGCCCGGCGTCTTCTTCCACCACAGCGGGCACACCCACCGCAACAAGCGGACGTTCCTGCTCGACGACCAGCAGAACCCGGTCGAGTCCGTAGAGTTCCTCGAGGTTGGCGCGACGAAGGAATACCCTGGCGGCTACTCGCTGCTGCGCCTGTACACCGGTGGCTACATGGTCAGCTACTACAAGAACCGCACCCAGCTTGCCCTGGCCTGGGCGCAGCGCACCCGGCACGAGTACTACACCCTGTACCCGCACTACATGCTGGGCACCATCGCTGACCGCAACCACACGGTGATCCGCGACCTGTCGGGCCTCACCCCGCTGGGCTAGCGGCCCTTTTACGGGCCTATGCCGCGGCGCTAGGCCTGCTGGAGGGGAGCCCGCTGAGCGGACGGCCGGAATGGATAGATAAGCATCTTGTGATGCCCGTTCCGGTACGCGTACGCGAGGTAGAGGTGCAGTTCATTGAGCGCCTCGCTCTCCAGCCGGCGGGCCAGCCGCGGCAGGTCGTCCTCGGCGTATCCACGGATGTGCTGGGTTGAGGGGTGCATCTGCAGCGTGGTGCGCAGCTGGTCCTGGGCGGCGTCGACGGTGATCATCCGGACGATCTTGACCTTGTGCTTGATAGAGCTCTCCCAGCCGTCCAAGTCGGCCTGGGCCCGCGCGTTCTTGAGCCGAGGCGACACTTGGCGGTGGTAGTAGATCACCGCGTCTGATATCCACCGCGGTTCTGGCGAGGCGGCCCGCACCCTGATATCGCACCAGGCCTCCATGTCGTCGCCTATCCGGTCGTACACGTGGCTGAACGGCAGCGTCAGCACGCCGGACAGTGTCCTGGGGAGCAGGTCACGGTCGCGCTGGGGCGGGAATTTCCTGAACACGAGGCCGCAGGGCACGATGACCCCAACGAAAACATCGTGCCCATGATGGCTGGCGGTAACAATGAGCAGCCCGACGCCAGTAGAGACGATCGCCGTGGCCACGACGATGAAAAAGGACCAATACCGGGCGCGAGGCCCGAACGGGGGACCGATCTTCCGGCAGCGCAGCCGCAAAAGCCCGTAGGCCAGGATGAGAGACAGGGCGAATGTCCCGACGGCGTCCACCACCGTGCTCAACATGCACCCCCCTGCCATGCCCGCTGTTGAGAGTCCAGGCGGCTGCCCTTCGTAACTTATCTAGGCTTTGTCTACTTTAATGTCAATAAGGACGGCCCGGCAGCATCATCAGCACCGCTGCAGGCAGGCACGCCGACCACGCGGAAACCCGGCTCCAGGGATTATCTTGAACGCTTTTCTGGTTGTGAAGACTTTTATACGCCATAGCGTCGAAAACTCTTCATAAAAGGAAGAGGCGCGGCGGGGCCAGGGCCGTCGGGCCCCAGGAGTCCAGCCTGGGCGCATGGGCAACAGCGCCGCCAGGGGCCAGCACGGAACGAGCGATCGCGATCGCGCGGCCGGGCGCTACATCCGCCGGATTGAGATAACTTTTTGATAACAATCGACAGCCTGATGTTGCCTGGCCCGATACTGGCGCAGACTTTAGCTATAGCTACACGTTTAGCTAAACCTAAGCTAGCCACGCAAGCTAGCCACACCTAAAGCAGTGTGGAGGCACCCATGGGCCTTGGACGCGGCGTTCCGCCGGAGCGGCGGACTACGGAGACCCAGGTCGACGAGGAGATGCTCTCCCTCGTCACGCGCCTGACGAACGAGATCACCTGGTACATGCGCGAGCGCGGCCTCACCCGGGCCGACCTCGCGGCCCGCATGGGCGTCTCGCCCGGGCGGGTCAGCCAGATCCTCGGTGGCGGTGAGAACCTCACGCTACGGACGCTAGCCGCGTTGTCGACGGCCCTGGACGCGCGCTTCGGCATTGAGCTCGGTGCCCTCAAGGCCGACGATGCCTACCGGGCCGACCACCCTGCCTGAGTGCCCCTGACCCGTTGGCGCCACCGCTGTCCCGAAAAAGCACGCCCGTTGGCGGTTTCGCTGCTCTCACACAACAGCGGAGCCGCCAGCGCGTACCAGATCTCCCAACAGCGCTGACGCCAACGCGCACGAGAGCGACGCGGACGATCAAGCCAGGCGCCCAAGCCCGTTATGCGGCAATGCCCCGGACGCCACCGGTGGCGAGCCCGGCTCGTGGCGCCCGGGACCTCATCGTCAGCTAGCACCAATCGCGAAGACGCCGATGTCGCCGCCGGTCCCGGTGGGCAGCGTGACGCTGGCCACCGTCTTGCCCGCCTCGAGCGCGGCGCTCGTCGCGTACAGGTAGGTCGTGACCGGCTGGCGAATTCCGCTGGTCAGGTCGCGGTAGGGCATCGTGGCGACGACCGTGTCGGACGGCGGCGGCTTGTACGCGCCGGCGCCGAGCGTCCAGTCGCCGAACGTTACCGGTATCTGCTGGGTTGTCCCGTCCGTGTACGTGACGGTCAGCGTCCCGGTCGCGCCGGCTGACCCCGCGTCGATGGCGCTGCCGAGCAGGCCGATCGTCGTCGAGCCGGCCGGGAGGCTCACCGGGATGACCTGTCCCGCCGACCAGATGCTGTCAAGTGCCCCCGGCTGCTCGTCCGGCCAGGTGTAGCTGACGCCGCCCGCGATGATCGTGGCGCCGGCGGTGATGCCGAAGTCCGCCAGCAGGTTCGCCGAGTAGGTGTAGCCGGACCCGTCGTAGCCGTCGGACACGTCCTGCCCGTCGGACGACACGCCGATGGCGTTGTAGTACGGCCACAGGTCGCCCGGTGCGGCGACGTCAACGCTGAGCGCCGACGTGCCGCCGCCAGCAAGAGCGAACTCGACTGGGTAGCTGCCCGTCGTGGTGCCCGCGGTGACCGTGACGGTCGCCGTCGCGGAGCTGTGCGGCGCGACGGCCAGGGTGCCGGCGCTCGCGCTCAGCGTCACCCCGGAGGGCGGGCTGGCGGTCCAGTCCGCCGTCATCGGGCGGGCAGTGACGTTCTCCACGGTGAAGGACGCCGCACCGGAGGTCCCGGGCGCGAGGATGAGCCCGCTCGCCGGGCCCGCGGAGGCCAGCGCCCGCTCGGTGCCCAGCGGGTCAGAAGGCGGCGCCGAGCGGGCCGTGGCGGCCCATCGCGGGTCGGCGCTGCTCGCAAGGCGGTAGCTGAGCGTGCCGCCGCGGCTCAGCGGGCCGAAGTCGACGTAGGCGTCGTTCCACGGCCTTCCGTCTACGGTGAGCCCGTGCACGTAGGGGTTGCTCGCGGCGACCCCCGCCACCGCCGGGTTACCGCCGGCGCCCGGCGCGTTAATCCTGATCCTGCCGTCAATAACGATGTAAGGGAAGGCGGGGCTGGCGAGAGCCAGGACCCCGGTGCCGGGGATCTCGGGATAGAAGCCGAGCTCGTCCCAGACGTAGGCCGCGCTGAGGGTGCCCAGGTCGTCGTTGCCTGGCTCGCCAGACGGCGTATCGGAGTACAGTTCCTGCTCGATCTCCCGGACGTCGGCCTGGGTCTGGTACGGGGCGCCCGCGAAGTCGAACTCCCAGGGGATCTCCAGGCTCGGCTCGTTGCTCAGGTCGGCGTTCTCCGGTCCTGGGCTGGTGATATCGCTCATCAGCCCGTTGAGGCGGGTGACCCAGTTCTGGTCACCCCCGGCGGCGGTGATGACCGTCTTCAGCGCGAACGGAACCATGGGCGTGTACTGAGCCGAGGTGCCCTCGACGAAACCCGACGGGGTGGCCGGGCTGAAGTCGCCGAGCCAGGTGCCGTTCGTCATTTTGGCCTGAAGGTACCCGGTCTGCGCGTTGTAGACGGCCTGCCAGTTCTGTGCCCTGGTCGCGAACGTCCGGTAATCGGCCCGGTCGCCGGTGCTCGCGGCCAGGGCCGCGATCGCGTAGTCGTCGGTGTCGTACTCAAGCTGGGTGGAGACAGGGCCGTAGAAGTTGCAGCAGCCGTAGCTGCCGTCGAACGGCAGGTAGCCGCCGGAGTCGAGCAGATTCTGGCCGGGCCGGATGTCATTCGTCGTGGTGGCCTCGGCGATCATGTCCTTCAGGGCCGTGGCGACGTCGAAGCCACGAGCGCCGAACGCGTACGCATCCGCGATGATCGCGTCGGCGGGATCGCCGGCCTGGGCGTAGGTCTCGCCGTTGCCCAGGGTCCACTTGGGCAGCGTGCCGGTCTGGGCGTAGTCGTTCAGCATTGAGGTGACCACGTCACTGACCTGCGCCGGAGCCACCATCGCGGCCAGTTGCACCTGCGCGCGGTAGATATCCCAGCCGGAGAAGTTCGCGTAATCGGCGTGCCCGTCCGGGACCGTGTGCGTTTGCCCGTCGAAGCCCGCGTACTGGCCGTTCACGTCGCTGAACACGCTGGGGGACAGCAGCGAGTGGTAGAGGGCGGTATAGAACTGCGACAGCTGCGCCGCGGTTCCGCCGCCCACCGCGACCTTGCCGAGGATGGCGTTCCAGGCGGCGGTGTTCGCGTCCCGTACCTGGGTGAAATCCCAGCCCGGTATCTCCGTCTCGCGGTTCAGCGCGGCGTTGGGGGTGCTGGTGAACGAGATGCCCACCTTCGCGGTGACCGTCTGGTCGGTCGTCGTGTTGAACGTCAGCGCTATCCCGCCCGGGATCGTCGCGCCGGTGTCGCTGGCCCCGTTCCAGGTCGAGGTGGCGGTGAACGGCTGGCTGAACACGATGTCGAAGTGCAGGGTGTACGAGCGCTCCAGGGGATCCGGGTTACCGCAGAAGTGGCCCGCCGTCACCGCGCCCTGCACCTCATCGTCGCCGATGACCTGCTCCTGGGCGTCATCGACGTAGTCCTGGCTGTCATCGAGCTTCAGCAGCAGGTTGGCCTGCGTGGTCGCCGGGAAGGTGAACGTCCCGATCCCGGCGCGGGTGGTATCGGTCAGCGCGACGGCGACGCCGTTGCCCAGGGTGTCCTCGTAATAGCCGGCCGCCGCGGTCTCGCTGGCGTGGGAGAACGTCTCCGTCGTGGCCGTGGGGTTGGCGCCGATGGCGCCGACGGTGGGAAGGATGGGCACGTCGCCGTAGGCCCCGCAACCAGGGCCCGACAGGTGCGTCAGGCTGTACCCGGTGACCTGGGTAGCGCTATAGGAGTACCCTCCCCCGTCCGGGCGGCTGGGCGAGGTGTCCGGGCTCCACTGGATCATCCCGAACGGCATGTCGGGACCGGGAAACTCATTGACCCCCCCGGCCGTGCCGATCAGCGGATTGACCAGCGAGGCAGGGTGGGTGACCAGCCGCGCGGTGGTGGACGCGGTGGCGGGTGCGGCTGTCGCTGGCACAGCGCCCGCCGCGAAGGCGCACGACGCAGTGACACAACAAGCAGCGACAATTGCCCCGAGCAGGTAACGCAGATGCCTGTACGAATCCCGGCGAGCCATAGGCTCACGCAATCATCAGGCAGTGATTGCGTCCACCCACGTTCCTTTTAGGCGCTTAACCTTCACCTGACGGTCGTTGCCGGTTAAGCTCCCCATTTCCGCTAGCCGCCACCTGACTCGCTGGGCCGCCGCGATCATGGCACCGGACGCGGGCACCCGTGCGCCGGGGGCGAGATCCGCCATCGTCGCTGCGATCACCCGGCCGTCCGGGCTGGTCAGCGCGACCGGGCGGCCCGTCGCCAGCAGCGCGGGCAGCACCTGGTCCTCCAGGTTCGACACCAGCACGTCGGCGGCGGCTACGCCAAGGAAGCGGCGGCCGAGCCGTACCGGGACCGAGAGCGTGATGGTGTACTCACCGGTGCAGAAATAGTCGACGTAGGGGCCGGTGGCCTGCGATGTGCCAAGCCGCTCGGTTGCCGTGTACCAGGCGGCGGTCGTGTAATCGAAGAAGTCCGGCGCGGTGGGGTCCAGGTTCACCCGAAGCTGTTCCGGGCTGCCCGCCGGCGTCGTCCACCACCATTCCAGCCAAAGCGGCGCGTCGGCGAGTACGTTCGGTGCGGTGAGGACGCCTGCCCCGGCGGCAAGGTCGCGGTGGCTGGCGAGCACGCCAAAGATCGCGGGGCGCAGCTTGGCCAGGTCGTCTCGCTGGAGCGAGCCGCCGGCGCGCGAGCCTGAGGCCGTGGCCAGATCGGTCAGCCGCTGGCCGAGGTTTTCCAGCACCCCGAACAGGCGCTCAAACGACTCCCCCACCTCGCCCAGCCTCGACTGGCCGTCGGGCTGCCCGGCGGGCGGGTCGACGAGATAGGCCCGCAGCCGCAACCCGGCCAGCCGGGCGGTCTCGGCCGCGACCTGCTGCTGCGCGATATCGGAAGCCTCGGCGGTGTCGTGCCGCTCAATCGCGGCCACCAGGCGCGCCCGCACCGCGACGGCCGCCTGGTGGTCATCCTCGCTGGCCCGCAGCCACAGCAGGTCGCCCACCTCCGCGGACAGCCGCAGCTCCTCCGTCAGCAGGCGGGGCGACTGGGCGGCGGCGGCGACCGCCACGCTGAACTGCTGCGCGGCCCGGCGCCGGTCGCTGGCGCCGCGGGCCGTGCGCAGCCGGTCGAGCTGGCCCTGGAGATCGGCCACCTCGGCCGGAAGGGCACGCTGGGCGGCCAGCCTCGCCGTCATCGCCGAGATCGCGCCGCGGTGATCGCCGAGGTCCCGCAACCGGGCGACGCTGAACTCGCGCAGCCGGCGCCCGAGCACGCTGTCGAGGTCCGCCGCGGTCACGAACGTTCCGCCACCGCGGCCGCGCCTGGTGGTGACCAGGCCCTGCTCGCGGAGCACCGCGAGCGCCTCGCGGAGGGTGACGGTCGCGACGCCAAGTTGCTCGGCCAGGTTCGCTTCCGGGGGCAGCCGCTCCCCGTCCAGGAGGATGCCGAGCTGGATCGCCTCGCGCAACCGCTGCGCCACCTGGCCCGACAGGCCGCTCACGGCCCCCGCGGCCTGGCTACTTGTCCTGGTCGTCAACGAAAGCACGGCCCGCGCGGCCGCCGTCGTCAGCCCGACGGACTTCGCGCTCATGTAGTGTCCCCCGCTCGCTGCAGTCTCCCCCGCACGCTCACAGCAGGGACCCTTCGGTCATTCCGCCACAAACCTTGACATAAACATATGGATCCATATTTTATAGCCCTACCACGCGCGCCGCGAGTGGCAACGCGCTTTACATGCGCACCTCTAACAGAGCCTGAGGGAGGACTGATGCGAGAGACCACGCCGCAAGCGGCGGACCCGGTCGACGATGACGACGCCCGGCTGCGGAGCCTCGGGTACAGCCCGCAACTGAACCGCGTGCTCGGACTGTTCGCGAACTTCTCGGTTGCGTTCACGTACCTGTCGCCTATGGTCGGCATCTACTCACTGTTCGTGCTTGGCCTAGGCACCGGCGGTCCGGCCTACGTGTGGCTCACCTGGCTGCCCGTCGCGGGCATGCTGCTGGTGGCCCTGGTCTTCGGCGAGCTAGCCAGCCACTACCCCATCGCGGGCGCGCTGTATCAGTACAGCAAGTACAACGTCGGCCGGCGATACGGCTGGTTCGTTGGCTGGTTCTACGGCATCGCGCTGCTGGTGACGGTGGCGAGCGTGGACACGGGCGTCGTCAGCTACGTGACCGCGCTGCTGCAGAACTGGTTCGGCTGGTCACTGAACCCGGCGAACCACGTGGTGATCCTGGTCATCACGATCATCTTGCTGGCCATCCAGTCGATCCTGAACATCACGGGCGCCAAGGTCATGGGCCGGGTCGCCCAGTTCGGGGTGTACGTCGAGATCCTCGGCACCATCGGCATCGCGCTGATCCTCTGGATTCACGGCTTCCACCACGGGTTCTCTTACCTGTTCACCACCCAGGACGTGCAGCACGTCGCGCACAACCCGCTGAGCCTCAACTTCGGCGGCAGCTACCTGGGCGCCATGGTGATCGCCGTGCTGGCCCCGGTGTACATCTTCTACGGCTACGAGTCGGCTGGCGACATCTCGGAGGAGACGAAGGACGCCGGGCGGCAGGTGCCGCGGGCCATGCGGCACGCGCTGATCTGGGGCGGGGTCGCCTCGTTCATCCTGACCGCCGCGCTGCTGCTGGCCATGCCGGCCTCGAACCCGCTGAACACGGTCGTCACCAAGGGCGGCGGGATCGCTGCCATCCTTGGCCAGCTGCCGAGCGGGCTACAGGACTTCCTGCTGCTGCTGATCATCTTCGCGTTCTTCTCCTGCGGGACCTCGGTCCAGGGCGCGGGCAGCCGGCTGATGTTCTCCTACGCCAGGGACGGCGCGCTGCCGGGGGCCACGTGGATCTCCACGGTGCACGCGAGGTTCAAGACCCCGGTCAACGCGCTGCTGTCCGGGGCCATCGTGACCGCGCTGTTCATCTTGCTGGAGTTCGCCTCCCCCAACCACAACGTCAAGATTGGCTTCATCACCTACCCGGCGAACACGAACGTCCTCGTCTCGCTCATCTCGTTCGGGGTCTCCGGGATCTACCTGTCGTTCCTTCTGACGGTGATCGGAGTGATCATCGCGCGGGTTCGCGGCTGGATTCCGGCTGGCAAGTTCCGGCTCGGCAAGTGGGCCTGGCCGGTGACGATCATCGCCGGCGTCTACCTGCTGGCGATGCTGGTCAACGTGGTCGCGCCCACCGGCTTGACCAGCCCGCGCGGGTACTTCAACCTTGACTGGATCACGCTGCTCGTGATGTTCGTGGTCGCCGTCATCGGCGTCGTCCTCTTCCTCCTCGCCCGCAGCGGGAAGGAGATCGACGCTCACATGCGCGATGACGTGGAGGAGGCCATCACCGGGCACGCCGTGACCGGTTCGCCGGCGCAAGACGCGTAACGGCCGTTAACGCGGGCCCCGGCGTGCTCGGCACGCCGGGGCCCGCGCGTTCGTCGTGGCATCCGCGGGACCAGCCGGGGTAGGGGTCCGCGTATGACAAGCCTCGTGCCCTCGCCTCGCGTCATTCACCGGGCATACCAGGAAGAACTCGGGCCGGGGCAGCGCTCGGCCCTGCTCAGCTGGCTGGCCTTCACCGGCACGTTTGCCGGGCTGCGGGCGCTGACTTACAGCATCCGGGCTGGTCGCGGGCCGTTCAGCAATATCAGCGTCGGCGGGGAGCACGTTCATCACTACATGTGGGGCATCGGCCTGCTGTCCGGCATCGGGGCGGTCGCCGTCCGCGGCGAGGAGCACCATCGTCGCCATCCCGCGGTCGCCGTCGGCTACGGCAGCGGGCTGGCCCTCATCGTTGACGAGTTCGCGCTGCTGCTTGACCTCAGGGACGTCTACTGGGCCAGGCAGGGCCGCATCTCGGTGGACGTCGGCATTGGCGGCATCGCGGTGGCCGGCTGTTACTTCGCGGCGCTGCCGGTGCTTCGCAGCCTGCGCAAGCAGCACAAGCGGCATCAGCCATAGGACGCTGGCGGCTGTCCCGCGCCGGTGATATCCGGCAGAATCTGACCGTAGGCACGATGACGCTCAGGTACGGAGGTCTCCTCGTGACGCTTGCGGCCAGCGGACGCGGCCAGTCAAAGAGCCTGGTCTTGACGGCGATGATCTTCGCGGTCGCGATGACGTTCATCGACCAGACCATCGTGTCAATCGCCGCGCCAACTGTTCAGCATGCCCTGGGGCTGTCGAGCAGCGGCATGCAGTGGGCGGTCAATTCCTACCTCCTCGCGCTGGCGGCGCTGTTCGCGTTCGGCGGCCGGCTCGGCGACATGTTCGGGCACCGCACGATGGTGGTGGTCGGGGTGATCATCTTCGCCGTGTCGTCGGCGCTGTGCGGGCTGACGCCGGGCGGCGGCGCGGCGGAGGCCTGGCTCGTCACGTTCCGCGCTGTCCAGGGAGCGGGCGGAGCGATCATGTTCCCGGCCGCGATCGCCATCGTGGTGACGACGTTCGACCTTGGCACTCGGGGCCGGGCACTAGCGCTGTTCTTCGGCATCGCCGGGGGGCTGACGGCGATTGGCCCCATCGCCGGCGGTTACCTGATCCAGTGGACATGGCGGGCGATCTTCTGGATCAACGTCCCGGTCGCCA
>Ga0335072_10006315_pt1 | contig 17344 bp, 16 predicted proteins | sample Lox_Sample_21_FD_206725 | JGI IMG/M metagenome (GOLD analysis project Ga0335072, IMG submission 206725) | Soil microbial communities from Loxahatchee National Wildlife Refuge, Florida, United States - Lox_Sample_2.1 | ecosystem: Environmental > Terrestrial > Soil > Wetlands | place: USA...
CGCGCGGCGTCCTCCTTATCCGCGCGTGCGGCGGCTGCCTCCAGCGCGGATCCGACGACAGATCGCGGGACGACCACGACGCCGTCGTCGTCGGCAAGAATCGCGTCGCCTGGCTTTATCTGCTGGCCGCCGATGCTCACCGGAACATTGACTGCTCCCGCGGTGGCCTTGACCGTTCCCTGCGCGGAGACGGCCGCGCTGAAGACCGGGAATCCGAGTGCGTGCAGCTCCGCGACGTCGCGCACGCCCCCGGTCGTGACCAGACCGCGGACGCCGCGATACTGCAGCGCGGTAGCCAGCAGCTCACCGAAGGCGCCGTCCGCAGACGGTGAGGTGGTCGTGACGACCAGCATGTCGCCGGGCTGGCACTGCTCCACCGCCGCGTGGATCATCAGGTTGTCGCCGGGCCAGCACACGACAGTCACGGCAGTGCCGCCGACGCGCGATCCCAGATGCACCGGGCGGATGGCCGGGCCGAGGTAGCCCGTGCGGCCGATTGCCTCGTGGACTGTCGCCACGCCGAACTCAGCCAGCCGGGTGACGTCACCGATGTCGGCGCGAGGGCAGCCGGTGACGATGACATTCCTCACCGCAGCTCCCGGGTCACTTGCGGGTACAGCCGCATGAAAGCCTCGGCCTTTGTAGCGTGCGAGAGGCCGAGGTTAGGGCCGGCATTGCGCTGGAGCTGGGTCCCGCGCCGCGCCGCGAGCTCGGTGTAGTAGGTCCACATGTGCGGCTGCGCCTGCAGGCACTCCATCGCCGCGCGCTTGGTATCGAAGACCTCGGTGATGTCCAGGAGTACCTGCGGCTTGAAGTCGCATTGCTCAGGCTGATGCGGCTCGAAGAAGAACACTGGCGGGGCCCCGAGTGGCTCGCCCGGAGCGTCGTAGCCAATCGCCTGCGCAAGGACGCGGGCCGCGAGCGCCATCCGCGCGGCGGCGGGGTGGTCCTGGTTGTAGGGGTCGGCCAGCGGATGAGTGAGGACGACAGCCGGCTCGACGCGGCGGTAGCAGCGCACAAGCGCGTCGACAACCTCGTCAGATTCGCGCAGCGGGTAGTCACCGGCATCCAGAAACTCGATCTCGGCACCGAGCACCTCGGCGGCCCGGCTCGCCTCGTCGCGCCGGATGGCCTTGATCTCGTCAAGCTGCTTGCCCTCACGCCAGGCCTTCGCGGACTCGCCGCGCTCGCCGTAGCTCAGGCAGACCACTGTGACCGGTGCGCCGCGGGCGGCGGCAAGAGCCATGGCACCGCCGGCTCGCCAGACGAAGTCGCCCGCGTGGGCGCTGATCACTAGTACCGGGCGGGCGACCTGAGCATCGTCGGTCGCGCTCATCTGAATCTTTCTGTCATGGGTGCCTTCCCGGATCGCACCGCCCTGATCACGCCGGATCAGTGCGGCTTCAGTCACATTGACTTGAAAGTGCGTTAAGCTCCCGACCGGAAAAGTAATGCCGTGCAAGCGATATTGTCAACGATCCCCCCGCGGCCTGGGCACGGTCCTGGGCAGCCTGCTTCCGGCGCCATCTCGTGGCGAACGGGCGACCAGCAAAAAAAGCTGCAAAATTGTTGACATTGCTGTCACCCGAGTCTAGTTTCTCGGCACAACAGCCTCGCAACCGGACACGTTGCGCGACAGGTGCACTGGAGGGCGGACATGGACACCAGGGCGCAGTTGCCAGGACCGGGGCCGGCATCCCGCACGCCGGCTGCGAGAGCAAAGTTCTGCATTGCGCATAGCCGTACGCGAAGCGCACACTGTCAATGCTCCTTGCCGCAGTGCCTGACGCGGAGCTGAGTGCCGGTTCGAGCGGAGCTCGTGCCCGGCGTCGGGCAGGCGCTGACGTCGAGGAGACCGAAATGGAACGCCAGGAAGCGAGCAGTGCAACCCGGCAGCTTCTCGTCGGCTGCGCTCTCGCCGCGGAGACCAGACTCGGCGGTGCGCCGGGCGGTACTCCTCTGTATGCGCACGACTGAATGCGGCACGACCTCACAAGGAGATCGATGACAGATGAGTGACCAGACTGTGCACGCCGGCGGTGCTGTGCACGCCAGCGGTTCGGATCCGGCAGGCCTCAGCCGGCGCGGCTTGCTGCGAGCCGTCGGGGCTGGCGCGGCTGTCGTAGGCGCGGGCGGGCTGCTGCAGGCCTGCAGCTCCGGAATCAAGGGCGCCAGCTCAGGTGGCACCAAGGCGATCACCATCGGCTGGATCCACCCGCTGACCGGCGATCTGGCCGGGTTCGGTGCGCCGGACCTGTGGCTGATCTCCAAGATCAAGCAGACCAGCCAGTTCAAGAACGGGATCAAGATCGGTGGCAAGACCTACCCCGTCACCATCAAGTCCTACGACAGCCAGTCGAGCGTCAGCCGAGCCGGCGACCTGGCCAGGACGGCGATCCTCAGCGACAACGTGGACCTGCTGTTCGCCACGTCCACGCCGGAGACCGTCAACGCGGTGGCGAGCCAGGCCGAGACACTCGGCACGCCGCTTGTCTGCGCGAACTGCCCGTGGGAGTCCTGGTACCTGAACCTGTTCCCGAAGGGCAACCCGACCAAGGCCACGGAGAAGGCCAAGTACGTCGTGCTGTACTTCCTCGGCGCCGAGCATCTGGCCGCCTGCTTCATCCCGATGTGGAACCGGATCCACACTCAGCTGCACACCAACAAGGTGGTCGCCGCGGCGTTCCCCAACGACCCCGACGGCGATGCGTTCCGCGGGGTGTTTCCGCCGATCGTGGCGGGGGCGGGCTATACCCTCAAGATGTCGTCGGCGTACCCGGACGGCACGACGAACTACACCTCGATGATTTCCCAGTTCAAGGCGGACAAGGCCGATTTCTTCACCAACGTGCCGCTGCCCCCCGACTTCGCCGCCATGTGGAAGCAGTCGATCCAGCAGGGCTTCCGGCCCAAGCTGGCAACCGTCGCCAAGGTGCTGCTGTTCCCGACTGACGCCTACGCGATGGGCTCCGAGGTCTACAACGTCGCCACCGACACGTGGTGGGTGCCTACGCTGCCGTGGGTGTCCTCGCTCACCGGGGAGAGCTGCCAGCAGGTCGCCAACCAGTACGAGGCCGATGGCCTGGGCCAGTGGAACGCCAACATCAGCAACTACAGCCTCTTCGAGGTTGCCTACGCGGCACTCAAGACGGTGAGCGACCCGCACGACCACGACGAGGTGGCCGACGCGATTCACAACGTGAACATCCACGCGCTCGCCGGGCCGCTCAACTTCACCAGCGGCGGCGGCTGGATCAAGCCCTTCGGGCCCGCACCGGGCGTCGCCATCACCCCGCCAGCCGGCGTGCAGTGGCAGAAGGGGACCAAGTACCCGTTGGAGATGCAGATCGTCGACAACACACTGCTGCCTGCGGCGAAGATCACCGCCGACCTGCTGCCGACCAACTCGTGATCGGATGACTGACTGCCTGCTCGAGCTCGAGCACGTGACCAAGCGGTTCGGCCGCGTGGTCATCGCCGAGGACCTGTCGCTGGCCGTTGGGTCCGGCGACACCGTCGGGATCGTGGGGCCGAACGGTGCTGGCAAGACCAGCCTGTTCGGCCTCATCTCCGGCGACCTCGCGCCCGACGCCGGGGAGGTTCGCTTCCGCGGCCGGAGTGTGACTCGGCTCGATGCCGCGGCACGCTGCCGGCTCGGTATCGGCCGCACGTACCAGGTGCCGCGGCCGTTCGGCGACATGACAGTGTTCGAGAACCTGCTCGTCGCGGCCCAGCAAGGTGGCCGGCTGCGCCGCCGGGCCAGTTACGCCGCGGCGCTCGCGGCGCTTGAGCGGACCGGAATCGCTGCCCAGGCGAACACGCCCGCGGACCGCCTCGGCTTGCTGCAGCGCAAGCGGCTCGAGCTCGCTCGTGCGCTGGCCACCCAGCCTTCCCTACTGCTGCTGGACGAGGTAGCCGGAGGCCTTACCGACCCTGAGGTCGCCCAGCTCGTCGAGATCGTCCGCGGCGTCAACGCCGAGGGCGTCACGGTGATCTGGATCGAGCATGTGGTGCGCGCGCTGACGCCAGTTGTCAGCCGGCTCGTCTGCCTGTCGGGTGGCGGGTTCGTCGGCGACGGCGATCCGGCCGCAGTGCTCGCCGACCCGGTCGTCCGTGAGGTCTTCCTCGGCACGGCGGTAACGGCAGCGCTGGCGGGCGGCTCACTGGATACCTCCGCGGCGGGCGCGGAGCGGAGCGCGCCATGACGGACGGCGTCACCGACGCGGCACCACAGGCCGCTGCCAGGCCCAGCCCGGCGGGGCGGCCAGCGAGCGGCCCGCCGTTGCTCGAAGTCCGCGATCTGGTCGCACATCACGGGCAGCTGCGGGCGCTCAACGGCATCTCGCTGCAGGTACATCCCGGCGAGGTGTACGCGATCATCGGCGCCAACGGTGCGGGCAAGTCGACGCTGCTGCGCAGCATCGCCGGCCTGCACCAGCCGACGGCAGGCTCGGTCCTGCTGGACGGCGAGGACGTCACCAGACTCCGGCCCGAGCGCCGGGCGCGGCAGGGCATCGTGATGGTGCCCGAGGGCCGGCGACTATTCGGGTCGCTGTCGGTCGAGGAGAACCTGAAGGTCGGCGCGACCTACGCACGGCCTGGCCCGTGGGGGCTCGAGCAGGTGTACGACATGTTCGAGTGGATGCGGGAGCGCCGCGGCCAGCTCACCGCCCAGCTTTCCGGCGGGGAGCAGCAGGCTGTCGCCATCGGCCGGGCGCTGGTCGCCAACCCGCGCGTGCTGCTGCTGGACGAGCTGTCGCTCGGGCTGGCGCCGGTGGTCGTGCAGCGAATCTACGGCATGCTGCCGCAGATTCTGGCGACCGGCCTCACGGTGCTGCTGGTGGAGCAGGACGTCAGCCAGGCGCTGGCGGTGGCCTCGCATATTCAGTGTCTGCTTGAGGGCCGGACCACCCTGGAGGGCAGGCCGGCCGACGTCACGGCGGACCGGGTGGAGGCGGCCTACTTCGGCCTGGCCGGCGCGACCTCCGCGCCGGGCGGGGCGGCCGAGGGGAGCAAGTCATTATGGCCTGGGTAAACGCGATCATCCAGGGTGTGCTGACGGGAGGCCTCTACGCGTTGTTCGCGTGCGGGCTCTCGCTGATATTCGGCGTGATGAAGGTCGTGAACCTCGCCCACGGCGACCTTGCCGTCGTTGCGGGCTACATTGCCATCGGCGTGATCACCGTTACCCACGTTCCGGTCCTGTGGTCGGTGGTCATCGTGGTGCCAGTGATGGCGGTACTCGGCTACGTGCTGCAGCGCACGCTCATCCAGAGCGCGCTCGACCGCGGCGTGCTGATCACGCTGATCGTGACCTTCGGGCTCTCGATTGTCATCGAGAACGGGCTGCTCCAGTTCTTCACGGCCAACAGCCGCGGGATCGGCGCCGGGATGAGCCTGGTGACCGGATCGTTCAGCATCGGATCGCAGATCCAGATCGCGTGGCTCCTCGTGCTGATCTTCGCGGTCGCGGTGGCCGTACTGCTCGGGCTCCAGTACTTCCTGTCCAGGTCCCGGTACGGCCGCCTGATTCGCGCGGTCGCCGACGACAAGGAGGCGGCTCAGCTCGCCGGTGCCGACTACCGGCATGTGTTCGGGATCGCAGCGGCGGTCGCGTTCGCCACCGTCGCGCTCGGCGGCATCGCGTTCGGCATGTACTCCGACCTCGACCCCACGACGGGCACCGACACGATTCTGCTCTTCGCGTTCGCGGCGGTGGTGATCGGCGGGCTCGGCTCGCTGTGGGGCACTCTGCTCGGAGGTGTAGTGCTCGGCGTGGCCCAGCAGATCGGCGCTCAGATCAACATCTCCGACGAGCTGCTCGCCGGGTTCATCGTGTTCCTGGTCGTGCTCGCGGTGCGCCCGCAGGGACTGATCAGCCGGAGGGCGGGATCATGAGCGTTGCCACCCAGGCTGCTGCGCGCCCGGCCGAGCAGTACCGGGTCACCCGGTCGCGCCGGAACGTCGCGTGGACCGGCGCGGGCGCGCTGATCGTCGTCGTCGTACTCGCATTTTTCCCGTACGTCGTGTACTCGGGCACGACCGCGATCCTGGTACAGGGATTCATTGTGCTGACGCTGGCCAGCATGTGGAACCTGCTGGCTGGCTACGCCGGGCTCGTGTCGGTGGGGCAGCAGGCGTTCGTCGGCCTCGGTGCGTACTTCGTGCTGATCCTGGCCCTGCACGGCACTTCGCCGTTCGCGGCGCTGCCGGTGGCGGCGATCGGCTGCGGCGTCGCGGCGCTGCCGCTGTGGTGGCTCGTCTCCCGGCTGCGCAGCGGCTACTTCGCGATCGCCACGTGGGTGCTCGCCGCGACCATCATGCTCGTGATCGAGAGGTTCTCCTCGATCGGCGGCGGCAGCGGCATGCCACTGCCTGGCTTCGCGGGGCTCAGCTCGACGCTGCTCACCGCGTACACGTACTGGGCCGCGCTGGCCGTGACCGTCGTCGCGTTGCTCGGGATCTACCTCCTGCTGCGCAGCAGGCTCGGGCTGGTACTCACCGCGATCAGGGACGACGAGGTAGCGGCGCGCAGCTCCGGGGCCAGGGTCGGCCTGGCGCGGCTGCTGGTGTTCGTGGTGGCGGGTGCCGGCTGTGGCGCGGCCGGCGCAGTCCTGGCGATCAGCCAGCTTCAGGTCCAGCCGAGCGCGGATTTCAGCATCCAGTGGACCGCGGAGATGGCATTCGCCGTCATCATCGGCGGGCTGGGGACGATCGAGGGGCCGATCCTCGGCACGATCCTGTACATGGTGCTGCAGCAGACGCTCGCGTCGTTCAACGCGTGGTACCTGATCATCCTCGGCCTGGTCGCGATCGTGGTGGCGCTGTTCGCCCGGCGCGGGCTGTGGGGCCTGGTGGACTCGCGCCTCAACCTGCGGCTGTTCCCGGTCGGGTACTGGCTGCGGCTGGACGGCGAGCGGCCGAAGGGCCGGCTCGCGCTTCCGCGCCGTCGCTGACGTATCCGGCTGTCTGCAGGCGACCGCGGCCGGAGCACGGTCGCCCGCCTGCCGCGCTACGTCCCGTCAGGCTTGACGCCTCGCTCTTCCGGAGTAGCTGAAATCAGCCCGAAGGCTGACGCATGAATCGCGGTCAGGTGACAGGGTGGGGTGCGCGATCGGGGTGCTGCCTTCGGGCAGATGCGGAGGACACCATGAGCACAGTCCTGCCGGAGGCGGGCGAGCAGGCCCGCCGGGCCGGGCCGCCTGCTGTCATCGAGGCGCTCGGGCTGACGAAGCGCTACGGCGCGACAGTGACCGCGCTTGACCAGCTGACCGTGACGGTCGAGCCCGGTGTCACGGGCCTTGTCGGCGCTAACGGGGCCGGCAAATCGACACTCATCAAGATCCTCCTCGGACTGCTGGAGCCGACCAGCGGGCGGGCCGCAGTCTTCGGGCGCGACTGTGTCACCGACGGGTTCGCGATCCGGACCCTGACCGGCTACATGCCCGAGCATGACTGCCTTCCGTCCGACGTCACGGCGACCGAGCTGGTCACTCACCTGGGCCGGATGTCGGGTCTTCCGGCCACCGCGGCGCGCGAGAGAGCCGCGGACTCGCTCCGGCATGTCGGTCTCTACGAGGAGCGGTACCGGCAGATCGGCACTTATTCGACCGGCATGAAGCAGCGAGTCAAGCTCGCGCAGGCACTGGTTGGCGATCCGCGGCTGCTTCTGCTCGACGAGCCCACGAACGGGCTCGACCCAGCGGGCCGGACCGGAATGCTGGAGCTGATCGCGCGGATCGGCGCGGAGTTCGGCATCTCGATCGTGGTCGCGTCCCATCTGCTCGGCGAGATCGAGCAGATCTGCGACCATCTGGTCGCCATCGATTCCGGGCACCTGCTGCGCGCCGACTCCGTCAGCTCGATCACGCAGGCAAGCGCCGTTCTCCTGGTCGAGGTCGACGAAGGCCTCGCTCAGCTGGCAGCCGAGCTCACGCGGCGCCAGCTGCGGGCGCTGCCCTACCAGCGCGGACTTCTCGTGCAGCTATCCGGGGAGGGCACCTTCGACGTCATCCGCGACGCGGTCGCCGACCTCGGCCTGCCGCTCAGCCGGCTGGAGCAGCGAAGGCACCGGCTCGAGGAACTGTTCCGCGAGGATCCGACGATCGGGGCCAGCCCGGCGCAGCCGGGGACCGACGAGACGACGGGAGCAGCGGATGTCCGCTGACGTCACCGCTGGCGGGCACCGGCTGCCCCGGCAGGCCGCTGGCGACAGCGGCGTGATCCACAACATCGGATACCGCCGTTACGACGCGCAGCGCCTGGGCCGGGGATCCATCGTCCTGGCGCTGACCTGGCACAGTCTGCGTGCGGCGTTCGGCATCGGCCGGGGCGCACGGGCGAAGATCTTCCCGGTCCTGCTGTTCGTGCTGATGTGCCTTCCGGCCATCGTCAACGCGGTCGCCCTGGCGGCCGATCCGGCCGGCGGCTCGATCATCGGCTACGACGACTACCAGCCGGCGCTGCGCATCGTCGTGATGCTCATCTTCGTTGCGGTCGAGGCGCCGAACCTGGTGTCAGGGGACCTGCGCAGCCACAGCCTTCCGCTGTACTTCGCCCGGCCGATCAGCCGGATCGACTACCCGGCAGCGAAGCTCGCAGCGTTCGTGCTGGCGTGCCTGGCCGTGGTCGACATCCCGATCCTGATCCTGTACGTCGGCAACGTGACCCAGGCCCACGGCGCCCGTGCTGTCTGGGCACAGACCCGGCAGCTTGGTCCCGGCCTGCTCTACGGAGCTGCCTGGGCGGTACTCCTGGCGAGCATCGGGCTGCTGCTGGCATCCCTCACGGGCCGGCGGGTCTTCGCGATCAGCGCGGTGGCGGTCCCGCTGTTCTTCACCTACGTGCTGGCCCAGGTCCTCATGCACGTCGGCAGCGTGGCGTACGGACCGGGCACGAACGGGCAGCCGCCGGCGCTGGCGAGTCTGGCCGGACTGATCAGCCCGTTCACGCTGCTCGGCGGCGTGCTGCGATGGCTGCGGGCACGGCCCGCGCACGGACATCCGGTCCGGCAGGTGCAGGCCACCATCATCGGGCATTTCGGGCCGGTCTACGGAGCGGTGTTCGTCGTGCTGGTCGTGCTGGCCGTAGCCGGTCTTGTGGCCAGGTACCGGAAGGTAGGCGTGGCGTGAGCACGATCGAGGCGCGCGGTGTCTCGCGCTGGTACGGGAATGTGGTGGCGGTCAACGACATCACGATGAGCATCGGTCCCGGTGTTACCGGCCTGCTCGGCCCGAACGGCGCGGGCAAGACCACCATCATGCACATGATCGCTGGCTTCCTGCCGCCCTCGCGCGGCGAGATGACCATCGCAGGCCAGTCCACCTGGCGCCGGCCGAGCATGTTCCGGCAGGTGGCGCTCGTCCCGGAGCGGGACTCGGTCTACGCGTTCCTCACCGGCGCGGAGTTCGTGACCACGACCGCGCAACTGCACCGGCTGAGCAATCCGCAGCTCGCCGCCCGCCGGGCGATCGAGCTGCTGGAGATGACCGACGCGCAGGACCGGCGCATCTCGACCTACTCCAAGGGCATGCGCCAGCGGATCAAGGTGGCCGCGGCGCTCGTACACGACCCCGAGGTCGTTCTCCTCGACGAGCCCTTCAACGGCATGGATCCGCGGCAGCGGCTGCACATGATGGACCTGCTGCACGCCGAGGGCCAGCGCGGCCGGGTCATCGTCTTCAGCTCGCACATCCTCGAGGAGGTGGAGCGGCTGTCGGGGATCATCCAGGTCATCGTCGGCGGGCGGCTCGCGGCCTCGGGCGATTTCCGCGCCATCCGCCGGCTGATGACCAACCGGCCGCACGTCTTCATGGTCCGGTCGTCCGACGACCGGGCACTCGGAGCCGCGCTGATCGGCCGGCCGGCCGTGACCGCCGTCGAGCTGACTGCGCAGGGACTGCAGGTCCGTGCAGGCGACTACGGAACTTTTACCAGGGAGATCGCCCGCCTTACCCGCGACCACGGCATCCGCCTCACTCAGGTGCTTCCGGCCGACGAATCGCTGGAGAGCGTCTTCACTTATCTGCTGGCGGCCTGAAATGACCCCGGAGCGAGAGGACGGAACGCCTGTGCGAGGCATGCTGAACGGGGTGATCATGCGGCTGACGGTGCGCGCCGTCCTTGGGCGCAGGCGCGCGCTCCTCCTCGCCGTTCCCCCGATTATGCTGATCGGCCTCTCGGCGCTGCTCAAGGCAACCGCACACAGCAACGTGTGGCCACCAGAGTTCCTCGGTACCTTCGGCTACACCGTCATCCTGGCGCTGACCGCGCTGATCATCGGTGGCAGCGTTATCGGAGCCGAGGTGGAGGACGGCAGCATTGTGCACCTGCTGGCGACGCCGGTCACCCGTCGTAGCGTGGTCCTCAGCAAGTACGTGGTGGCGGTCGGCCTGACGGCCGCGTTCGCCGCCGTGCCCGAGTACCTTGCCGGCGCGATCGCCACCGGGCCGGGCAGCAAGCTGGCAATCGGCTTGTTTGTCGGGGCGCTGGCCGGATCGGTCATTTACAACGCACTGTTTGTCATGGCGACCGCCGTCTTCAGCCCGGGCCGCGCGCTTGCTTTCGGTCTGCTCTACGTGGTGCTGTGGGAGGCGCTGCTGGCGAACTATGTGCCCGGGGTCAGCCTGCTGGCTGCCGGGCACTACTCCCTCGCCATTGCGAACTCCATCGCGCACTCCGGCGCGCTGCACGCGAACCTGACTGCCGGGACTGCGATCGTCATGGGAGCGGTCGTCACCGTCGCGGCCCTCGTCCTGTCGGTCCGGCGGATGTCAGCGTTCTCGATCAAGGGAGACGTCGCCTGACTGTCTACGGGGATGCCCTTCGCCTGCCACGGCAGTCCACTCGGCTACGCTGAGTCGCGTATTCCGGAGGCGTGGCGCGTGCCGAGTGAGAGGGATCAGCGAGGTGCCGGATCTGTCCTCAGCCACCGCGACGGTGGCCCGGGTTGTCGTCGGCATTGATGACGGTCAGCTGGGCGCGGCGACTCCGTGCGAGGGCGCTACGGTCGCCGACCTGCTCGATCACCTCGACGGACTCGCGGCTGCCTTCACGTTCGCGGCGCGCAAGGATCTCGCCGAGGGCAGCCAGGCTCCGTCGCCCGACGGCTCGCGGCTGACACCGGACTGGCGCACCCGCATCCCCGAGCGGCTTGCGGGACTGGCGAGCGGCTGGCGAGACGCCGGGGCCTGGACCGGGATGACCCGGGCCGGCGGAATCGACATGCCCGCCGAGGTCGCGGGGAGCGTGGCCATCAACGAGGTCGTCGTGCACGGCTGGGATATCGCGGTAGCCACCGGCCAGGAGTACACGGCCGAGCCGGAGATAGTGGAGGCCGCCCTCGCGTTCGTCCAGCCGACGGCGGCGCAGAGCCCCGACGGCACTCCGGGCCTGTTCGGCCCTCCGGTGCCAGTCCCGGACGACGCGCCGCTGCTCGCCCGGCTCCTCGGCCTGACCGGCCGCGACCCGGGCTGGAAGCGGCCCTAAGCCTTCGCTGACTCGGCCAGGCTGGCGAGCCAATGCGCGAACGCGACAGTGTCGGGGAATACCTGGTCCGCGACCTCGAGCAAGCGGGGATCAGTCTCGTCGCGGTGATCGACGACAAGCGCGTAACCGCCTGCCGCGCGAATCACCTCGAGCGCGGGCAGGTCGCCGACGTCATCGCCGGCGTACGCGGCTGCACCGACATTGTTGTCGCTCAGCAGTTCCGCGATGGTCGAGCCCTTGTCGATGTCGATGGGCGGCCGGAGTTCCTCGACGAGCTTTCCCGGCTCGATACGGAGGCCCGTCGTCGCGGCAATCGACGAGGTGACCCGCCGCACCTCCGTGGCAGCCGCGTCCTGATCGCGGGCCTGGCGCCAGTGCACGGCCACCGACACCGCTTTGTCCTCGACCCGGACACCTGGCCAGCGCGCAAAGTGACCGGCGAGCTCGGCATTCGCCTCGCGGACTGACTGCAGCCAGCCGCGGGCCGCAGGCACCACGTACGGCCGGTCGTCGCGGTAGCGCTCCATTCCGTAGGAGCCGAGAAGCTGCACGCCTGGCACTGGCACGCGCTCGCGCAGGAATTCGAGCGGACGCCCGGACAGGACCGCCACAAGAGCGAGTCGCCGGGCCAGGGCGCCGAGCGTGGTCGCGACCGCCTGCGGCAGCGCGCTGGCTGTCGGGTCGGCAACAATCGGAGCGAGTACGCCGTCGAAATCGCAGATGAGCCCTGCCCGTGCCGGGTCAGCTGCTAGTGCCGCGGCGGCGGACGGCCGACCGCTCATCAGCGCCTCCTCGGATCCGGCCAGGCCAGCATAGTGATCAGACCTGTTCGCGCGGGCACCACCAGGTCGTCCGGCCGGCCACGGTGCCATGCGTCATCAGTGTCCCGCACCGCGGGCACGCCGAGTCCTGCCTCCGGAACGCGATCATCGGCAGCGTGTGCACGCCACCGTCGGCCACGGCGGCCTGGACGCTGCGGCGGACTGCGCGCCCGAGCCTGTCTACCTCCGCGCGGCTGAGCTCGCCGACCGGACGGGCCGGGAGGATCTTCGCCTGCCACAGAACCTGGTCAGCGAGCAGATTGCCGATGCCGGCGATTGCCTCCTGGTCGAGCAGGCGCGCTTTGACGGGGGCGGTCCCGCGCGCGAACGCCGCGCGGAACTGGGCCGGGGAGATATCGCGAGCGTCGGGGCCCAGCTGCTCGACCGGCGGGTCGAGGCGCACCCGGCCCAGGCGGCGAGGGTCGATCAGCATCAGCGAGCCGCCGTCGGCAAACGCCAGCGAGAACCGGGTATAGCGGTAATCGCCGCTGGCCCGGCCGCGCTCCCAGTAGTCGCCGCCGTCGACCTCGGTTCCGCGCCCGTCGGCTATGACGATCTTGCCGGACATGCCCAGGTGGATGCCGAGTTCCGGGCCGCCAGAGTCGTCCGGGCCCGAGTCGAGGACGGCGGAGGTGTCGCACCACATGCTCTTGCCGCGGCGGTACACCGCGGTGAGCTGCCGGCCGAGCAGAGCCGCGCGGATCTCACCCGGAGGGTGCGGCCTGCACTCGTAGGTGTCGCTGTCGTCGACATCGGTGATCACGCGCCGCAGCGCGGTCCGCTCGATCACAGTGCGGGCCGACTCGACCTCGGGAAGCTCAGGCATGCCGTACCTGCGGGCGTGCTTCGGCGGGCAGATCCGCCCAGGCCACGGTCTCGCCGTGGCGCACGGCGTCAGCCGCGTCGAGCAGCTGGCAGCGACGGATCACCCAAATCGGGGAAACGCCGGCGAATCGCGTGACCATCTGCTGCAGCGTACGCGGCCGGGGGCCAGCGAGCTCGCAGAAGGCCAGGCAAACGACCGACGTCCCGGTTCTTGTCGGCCCCGCCCGGCGACTTCGCCGACAACCCTGACCCGTTAACGGGGCATACCTCACAATCGGCGAACTCACCTAGAACCGGGGGACTTGGCGCGCCCGGCCCGCCCGCTGCAGCAGCGCCGGGGACGGCCGGCAAACATGATCCGATGGGACGCCCACGGGCACTGCCGGGTTCGCTGCCGGGTTCGCTGCCGGGTTCGCCGTCCAGTCCGCCGGTCCAGGCGGACAGCCCGCGCCGGGAGCTGCCGCCCGGTCCGCTGGCCGGGCGGTATGGCCCCACGGCGACCATGGTCGTTCTCTTCCTTGTGCCGTACCTGGGCCTGTCTGCGGCGCTGCAGCCGGTCGGTCCGATCATCGCCAGTCAGCTGCACATGAGCCTGCAGACGATCGCGCTGGCCGGAGGGCTGGCCAACGGCGGTTATGCACTCGGTACGGTGCTGGCCGTGCAGCTGGCCCAGCTCCTGCCGCAGCGACGCCTGCTGATCGTCTACGCCGGCGTGCTCGTCCTAGGCTCCGTGCTGGCCGCCGCCGCAGTCGATCCCGCGATGTTCATCATCGGGCACGTACTGCAGGGCCTGTGCACCAGCATGCTGCTCATCGCCGCCGCTCCGCCGCTGTTCCTTGGCTTCCCGGCGGCGAAGCTTCGCTGGACCGCCGTGATCTTCAACCTGTGTATCTTCGGCGCCGTGGCCGCCGGCCCGCTGATCGGCGGCGCGCAGGCGTCTTTCCACGCCTGGCGCCCGCTGTTCTGGATCGTGGCCGGCATCGCCGCGGCTGGCCTGGCGTTCTCGCTGCTCACGTTCCAGGACGCCCCGCCGGCCGATCGCTCCGCTCCGCGGGACGGCCTGGCAATCGGCCTGGCCGCCACCGGCGCGGTCGCGGCTTTCTGGGGCGCCTCGGAACTGCTGACTCACCCGTTCGGAAGCCCCGTCGCCGTCGTGCCGCTGTTCGGCGGCCTAGCGCTGATCATCATCTTGTGGATCTACCAGTACCGGTCCCGGCACCCGCTGCTCACGGTGCGCGCGCTGGCCAGCACAATCCCGGTCAGCGGCATCGTGGTGGCCGTCTGCGCCGCAGCCGCGTCCACCTCGGCCATCGCGCTTACCGCGACTGTGCTCGCGTCCCGGTATTCGCCGCTGCACCTGGGGCTGCTCTTCCTGCCCGAGCTCGGCGCGGCGATCGTCACCGCGTTCGCTTTCGGCGCTGTGTTCAGCAGGCGCCTGATCCACTATTTCGCCCTTATGGGCCTGATACTGCTGGCCGCGGGGGTCGCCGTGCTGCGCATCAGCGTGCCGCCGTCGTCCACCGCGACGCTGGTCGGCTCCGGCCTGATCGGCGTCGGGATCGGCGCGTCGGTCACTCCCGCGCTGTTCCTGGCTGGCTTCTCGCTGCGATCGGCGGCGATCCAGCGGGTGTTCGCCATCCTTGAGCTGCTGCGCGCCGTGGCCGCGTTCATGATCGCGCCCATCCTGCTGCACTTCGCGACAACGCTGGCCGGCCTGGGGACGCCGCAGCTCGGCACGGCACTATGGGTGTGCTTCGCGCTGGCGGCGGGCGCGGCAGTCGCCGGCATCCTGCTGTACGTGCTCGGCGGCGTGCGCCCCGCTGCTCCCGAGCTCAGTACCTGGATGGGCGGTCAGGAACCGGCCTGGGACTCGCCGCCTCTACTGGCCCGGGTGCGCCGCCGGGCCGCCGTCGTGGTCGCGCCAGCCGCGGCGGGCGCGCAGCGCAGTGCCGTCAGCCGCCTGGTCCGGGCCCCGGCTCGCCGCCGCGGCGGAGAGGCCGGACCCGTGCTGTTCGCCTACGACGGCTCGCAGGAGGCGATGGCCGCGATCACCGAAGCTGCTCGTCAGCTTCCGGTGCGCCGCGACGCCCTGGTCGTCACCGTCTGGCGGACCTTCGGCGTCGGCTTCGTGCCAGAGCCGGGGGATGAGTTCGACGCGGCATGCGCGGGCGCCGTCGGCGAGGCTGCCGAGCACACAGCCGAGCACGGGGCCTCGCTGGCGGAGGCAGCAGGATTCCGGGCGCAACCGCACGCGGTTCAGGGCACCCCGGCCTGGGAGGCTGTCATCGAGACCGCGGACGAATGCGACGCCAGCCTCATCGTGGTGGGCTCTCATCACCATGCCGGGCTTGCCGGCCACATCGGCAGCAGTATTGCCGCGGACATCGCGACCAGGTCTGAGCGGCCAGTGCTGATTGTCCACGACCACCAGGACGGCAGTTCGTCGGAGGCGAAACTCGCCTCATAACGGCCGCCGCAGTCTGCGCGGACCTGGCAGCTGCGGCTTCGCCGGATACCACGTTTCTGATCGCCTGACGGGTCAGGAACCGGGTCTCGTCGTGCCGCCGTCCAGGCGCATCGCCAGGCGATGCCACTGGTCGGCCGTGATGTCTGCGACCGGCGCGGTCGGCTCGAGGCCTGCGGTCAGCAGGAGGCGCCGGGGGAGTGCCACCACGCGATCGACCCGGTCGCCGGGCCGCCGGTAGGCCGACGCGAGAACTGCGCGCAGCTGACGCTGGCCGCGGGCCGACAGGAGGCCGGGCCGGCGGCGCAGCGTCAGCCAGGCAGCATGGGCGCGCGGCGGCGGAACGAAGCTGCCGGGGCCGACCACGCGTATCAGCCGTGCCTGATATCGGGCCGTCCACCAGGCGGTCTCCGCGTCGCGCGGGCGGGACGCGGCCAGGCGGCGGGCGGCGCCGCGCTCGATGATCAGCTCCGCGCCCGCCAGTGGCACGGCCGGGTCCCCGAGCAGGCGCCGGCACAGCGCTGTGGTGAGCGAGAACGGCGGACTGGACACGACCAGGAACGGCTGTCGCGGCAGCGGCATCGACCGGAGGTCTGCCTCGACAACCGTGACGAGGTCCTGATGCTCGAAGCGCCGCCGCAGCCGGGCTGCGAGCCGGCCGTCCCGCTCCACGGCGATCACGCGCGCGCCCGTCGCCGCCAGTTCCGCGGTAATCGCCCCGCCACCAGCACCGAGGTCAACCGCCAGCTGTCCCTCGCGGGCGCCGCTGTCGCGGGCCAGCTGAGCTGTCAGCCTTCGGTCACGCAGGAAGTGAGCGCCGGCAGGATTCGGCGCGAGAGGCCGCCCTGCCACGGAAGACCATGACCATCGCCAGGACCCCTCCTGCTCGTCACCGGTGCCGCGCCAGAATCTAAGGGAAGCGGGTGCCCGAACGCCAGCGAATATCGGCCCCGGCGGCCCCCGCCCTCGCGAGCCGGCTGACAATGGAAGAAACCGGCCATGGGGGAATGCCGATGATCACCGCTCAGACCGTTGACCGTATCGTCGGGCTCCAGGGAGGCGGCTTGCCGGTTCTCTCCCTGTATGCGGCGATCGAGCCAGGGATCAGCAGGCGGGAGATCGATTCCCGGGTGACCAGCCTTCTCGACCAGGCCGATTCGCTGGCCAAGGACACGTCAGCGGGGCATGACGAGCGTTTGTCGCTGCGCAGCGACATCGAGCACATCCGCCAACGGCTCGGCGAGGAGGACTGGCCGCCCGCCGGAATCGCGCTGTTCTCCTGCAGCGGGCGCGGCCTGTACGAGGAGGTGACGCTCCCCCGGCCGGTGCGCGACCAAGTGGTGGTCGACGAGACGGCCTTCGTCCGCCCGCTGCTCGCCGTGCTCGAGGAGTTCCACCGCAGCTGCGTGGTGATCGTCGACAAGGAGGCGGCAAGTGCCTGGGAGTTCTACCAGGACGAGCTCCGCGAGCTGACGGAGTTCACAGACCAGATGATCCACGCGCCGAACGCCGTCGCCGGCCTGGACGAGCACCGGGTGCGAGACAGGGCCGAGGAGCTGCTCAAGCGCCACTACCGGCATGTTGCGCAGACGCTCGGCGAGCTGATGAAAGCCGGCCGATACGAGTTGCTGATCGTTGCCGGGCACGAGGCCGAGGTACCGGGCTTCCTTGAGTTCCTGCCCCGCGAGCTGCGGGACCGAGTTGCCGGGACGTTCACCATCAACCCGGATGGCTCGCAGCTGGCCGA
>Ga0335072_10006318_pt1 | contig 17336 bp, 16 predicted proteins | sample Lox_Sample_21_FD_206725 | JGI IMG/M metagenome (GOLD analysis project Ga0335072, IMG submission 206725) | Soil microbial communities from Loxahatchee National Wildlife Refuge, Florida, United States - Lox_Sample_2.1 | ecosystem: Environmental > Terrestrial > Soil > Wetlands | place: USA...
AGCTGGGCCGGAACCCTCTCGGTCTCCTCGTACTGGGCGCATCCGGGCGCGCTGGCCGCTTTCCCTGCCGCGGAGATCGCCTGGATGGCGGTCAGCCCGGTCGCCATCGTCGCGGCGGTCGTCGGTGTCGCAGGCTTGGTGCGCCGGGTCGGTCTCTCGCCCCGCGTGCTGCGCTACGAGGCCTGGCTCGCCAGTGCGGCGGCGGCCGCGATGGCCGTGTTCCTGGCCGGTGCGTGCTGCTGGGTGCTGGCCGAGGGCTCGGGGCCTGGGCTTTTTCACGCGGGCACCATCGACATCGCCAGCCTGGCCGTTATGATGCTGGCGCTCTCCACGGCGCAGCGGGCCACGGCCCTGGCCAGGAAGTCGGTCCTGGGTCCGCCGCCGCGCTGAGCGGCGGCGCGCGGCCATGCTCCAGCCATGCGTAGCCTGTACGCCATAGGCGGAAGGCGGAGACAGTGGAAGACACGTGGGGAGTCCGGGACATACCGGTGCTCAACGCGGTCGTGGCCCTGCTGGAGCAGAGTTACATGGTCACGGTCAGCGACATCGCCGGGCGGACCGGGCTCGACCTGGCCGACGTGGCCCGATCGCTGGACGCCCTGGGCCCGACCTATGTGGACTTCCGGAAGACCGAGACCGGGGGCGACCCCACGTTCTGGTACGTGCACAAGGTCACCCCTGAGGCCCGCAAGGCGGTGGGCCAGTGGCCGACCGCCGAGAGCCTGATCGAACGCCTTGCCCGGGCATTCAGGGCCGAAGCCGACGGCGAGCAGGACTTCGAACGCCAGTACCAGCTCCGCCAGGCCGCCGAGCTGCTGTCGGAGACCGTTCACGACGTGGCGGTCCGGGTCGCGGCCACGATTACCGGACCCTCAGGGAGCAGCGATGCCGCCGCGCCGTCCGGAGTGGCGGCGCCGGCGGGCGCGCCCGCGGCGGGCGACGGCGCGGGGGCTGCCGGAGTCGCGGGGCCGCCGGCCAGCGGCGGCGACGGGGCGTAAAAAACGGCTTTCGGGCTTTTACCCGTCCAACAAGGGATCTATCTACTTTTCCTTAAAATGCCGTGTAATCCCGGCTGGCACCCTTGGCGTCCTACTGACGAAGCGCGTGCCCGGGGCCCGAGTTCACCCGTGTGCGCGCAGCGCTTCGGGGTGAACCAGGGAGGAACCAGGCATGAGATTGAACCGGCCGCTCGGTGTCGCGAAAGTGGCGTCGGTGACGGCGTTGGCCGGCGCGGCGTGCGCCATGGGCATCTTGCCCGCTTCCGCGGCCTCCGCCTCGGTGACCAGGCACGCGACCACCACCGTCGTGTCGGTGCCGAAGACGGGCTACACGCACACGAACATCACGCTGTCGGCCACTGAAAAGGGCACCGGCGGTAACCCGACCGGGACCGTGACGTTCTGGCTCGGCACCCGCAAGCTGTGCCACGGCAGCCTGTACCGGCGTGCGACGTCCTGCAAGGCCCAGTTCACCAACCCGGGCACCAAGACGATCACCGGCAAGTACTCCGGCAACGCGATGCACAAGCCCTCGTCCGGCACGGCCACGATCAAGATCTCGAACAAGCCCAGCGGCGGCGGGTCGATCGGCACGACGACCACGGTCACCAACCCGTCGGCCGACGTTTATTCCTATGTGCACGCGGGTGGTTCCACCAACGTCACCGCGACCGTGGCTCCGACCAGCGGGAACTCGGTTCCCACCGGAACCGTGGCCTTCACGCTGGTCGATTACCCCGGCCCAGGCGCGCCGCCGGCCAGCCTCGAGTGCACGACCACGCTGGCGGCAGGGAAAGCTTCGTGCCAGGTGACCGCCCCGCCAAACGGCTACGGGTTTGTCCTCTACGAGGCCATCTACACGCCGACCGCTGGCAGTGAGTGGACTGGTTCCAATTCGTTGCAGCCGGGCGTCGACCACAAGCTGGTCACCTGGGACATCACGAAGACCACGCTCACCTCGCCTGCAGCCACCGAGAATGAAGCGGTCACGCTGACGGCAGACGTGACGGATCAGGGTGCCGACAGCCTCGCTTCGGCCTTCAGCGCCACCCCGGACCTGGTGACCTTCTCCATCGGCGGCGTGGCGATTCCCGGGTGCGCCAACATCGCGGTGACCGACACCGAGCTCCCGCCGGTTGACCCCGACAACATCGCGACCTGCAGCTATACGCCCACGGCGTCGGGCACGGTCACGATCACGGCCAGCTACAGCGGCGACGATTATGCGCTGCCGTCGTCGGGCACCGAGACGCTCACCGTCAATCCCTGATCAGGATCCAGATAGCCGCCGGGCCGTCCCCCTCCGCGGGGTCGGCCCGGCGCTTTTTGCTCGGCGGAGGGTGTGGGATTCGAACCCACGAGGACGCGTCAACGCCCTAGCAGTTTTCAAGACTGCCGCCATCGGCCACTAGGCGAACCCTCCCGCAGACACGATAGCGGGATCTGGCCCGGGCGCGGCGGCCGCGGACGGTGCGCGGCGCTGACCTGGCTCCCAGCGGCAGCCCGGGCCCGGCCCGGCGTCGCGGGTGAGTAGGCTCGCGAGCGGAGGAGGTCCCATGCTGCGCCCGTTCGGCTTCCAGGCGGTTTTCACTGTCTGGCAGTTCGCGCCGATCGTCACCGGCTTTGTCGCGATCTTCGCCGCGCTCTACATCTGGGGCGTGGTGCGGGTCGCCCGGCGGCACCCCGCGCGGCCCTGGCCGGCCTGGCGGACCGGGATGTTCCTCGGCGGGCTGGCCGTGGTCGTGCTGGCCACCGAGAGCGGGATCGGCAGCTACGACGACGTCCTGTACTGGGACCACATGGTGCAGCACCTGCTGTTGCTGATGGTCGCCCCGCCGCTGCTGATCTTCGGCCAGCCGATGACGCTGCTGCTGCACGCGAGCCGGAACCCGGTGCACAGCTGGGCCAAGCGCGTCCTGCGGTCGCGGGTGGCCAGCTTCCTGACCTGGCCGGTGTTCGGCGTCGCGGCGTACGCGGTCGCGGTCACTGGCGCGCACCTGACCGGCGTGGCCAACCTGGTGGAATCCAACCAGACCGTGCACAACCTCGAGCACGCCCTGTTCTTGATCATCGGCTACCTGTTCTTCCTGCCGATTCTGGGCAAGGAGCCCATCCGGTGGCGGCTGTCCTACCCGGTGCGGTTCGTCATCCTGGTGCTGATCATGCCCGTCGACACGTTCACCGGGCTGATGCTGGGCTACGGCTCGGCGAGCACGCCGGGGATCCCGGTCGGCCCGCGGCCCGCCTGGGCGCCGTCGCCCCTGTCCGACCTGCACAGCGGCGGTGCCGTGATGTGGGTCGGCGGCGACGGCATCATGTTCGGCCTGATGATGCTGGTGTTCTTCATGTGGAGCCGCGACGAGCGGGCGGCGACCAGCGGGCACGGGTGGCTCGAGTCGGCGCGCCGGGCGAGCCTGGCCGGGCTGGTCGCCGGGCACCACGGGCCGGGAGCGGGCGTGGAGAGCGGCGTTGCGGCCGACCGGGGCGAGGCCGCAGAAGCTGGTGCCGGCGCCGCGGGAGCCGGGGTCGGAGTCGGAGCCGGGGCGGGGCCTTCCGCCGTGAGCTGGGACGATCGCGGGGGAATCGACGATGACGCGCACCTCGCGGCCTATAACGCCTTTCTTGCCCGGCTGAACGAGGCCGAGACCGGCCGGAATCAGTAAACGCCGTAACTGAACCCTGTGACGTGACGATCCGTTACTAGTAACGGCATGGGCGGGGCCTCCCATGCCTCTGGCCGCGTCAGCGCTTGCGGCGGCTGAAACCTGCACTTTTCTCTGGGGAGCGTGGTATGTCGGTAGTTCACCGGTTAGTCGCGTCTGCCGTCACGGCCAGCGTCGCTGTTGGCGCGGGCCTCGGGATGATGACTCCGGCTTCGGCGACGGCTATGCCGTCCGGGCCGTTCATCGGGCACTTCCGCAAGCTGACGAACATCGCGTCGACGGTCCCGGCCAACGGCGACGTCAACCCATACGGCGTCTTCGTCGTCCGGCATAGCCAGGGCATGCTGCGGCGTGGCAACGTCCTGGTCAGCAACTTCAACAACAAGAACAACCTGCAGGGCACCGGGACCACGATCGTGCAGGTCTCGCCGGGCGGGAAGCAGACGTTGTTCGCCCGGATCACCCGGCGCAGCCTGCCCGGGCCATGCCCCGGCGGCGTCGGGCTGACCACGGCGCTGTCCGTTCTTCCCGGCGGATGGGTTGTCGTCGGGAGCACCCCGTCAAAGAACGGCATGGCGGCGACGGCGAAGGCCGGCTGCCTGATCGTGCTGGACAGTCGCGGCCGGGTGCGGGAAACCATCGCCGGGCGCGGCATCAACGGCCCGTGGGACATGACGGCGTTCAGCTTCGGTAGTTTCGCCGACCTGTTCGTCACGAACGTCCTCAACGGGACCGTGGCGGGCGGCGGCAAGCCCGTCTTCCGTGGCACGGTACTGAGGCTGCTGGTCCGGTTGTTCCCGAAGCGGCCGCCGCTGCTGCGAGCCGTGACGGCGATCGGCTCGGGGTTCTTCCAGCAGACCAACTCGAGTGCGTTCGTGATCGGTCCGACCGGCGTGGGTCTCGCCCCCGGCGGCACTCTGTACGTCGCGGACACCGGACTGAACCGGATCACCGCGATCCCGCATGCGCTGTCGCGCGTGACCAGCGCCGGCACGGGGGCCGTGGTGACCAGGAACGGCAGGCTGAACGCCCCGCTCGGCCTGGCCATCGCGCCCAACGGCAACGTACTCACGGTCAACGGCAACGACGGTCTGATCGTGGAGACCACGCCGCGGGGAGCGCAGGTCGCGCACAAGTTCCTGGACCGGTCGGGCAGCCCGCCCGGCGCCGGGGCGCTGTTCGGCCTGGCCGTGGCACCGCGCGGGAGCGGCGTCTACTACGTGGACGACGCGACCAACTTCCTGCGGTTGCTGCACTGACGTCCGTCCGGGCCGCGCCGACGACGAGTGGCCCCGTCTCGGTGCGGCCCGGCGGGCCTGCTGCTTCGCGACAGGCCCCGCCTCGCCCGCTGCCGCCGTAGGCGCCGCCTCGCCCGCTGCCGCGGCAGGCCCCGCCTCGCCCCGCCGGCCCCGCTGCCGCGACACGCCGGCGAGCGCTTTCTATCCCAATCTAGGGATCGCGCTAGATCGGGCAATAAGCTCCAATGGCGTGGATCCCGTTCGCAACCCCTACGCGCCGGGGGCGGGCCAGCGCCCGCCCGAGCTCGCGGGCCGAGACCGCGAGCTCGGTCAGTTCGAGGTTGTCCTGGAACGCGTTGCCCGCGGCCGGCCCGAGCGGAGCATGGTCCTGACCGGGCTGCGCGGCGTCGGCAAGACCGTGCTGCTGAACGCCTTCCGCTCGATGGCGATGCAGCGGCTGTGGGGCACCGGCAAGATCGAGGCCCGTCCGGACCAGTCGATCAGGAGGCCGGTCGCGTCGGCCCTGCACATGGCCGTGCGCGAGCTCGCACCCCGGCACCGGGCGCCCGATCGGATCGACGGGTTCCTTGGCGTGCTGAAGGCGTTCAGCATGCGGGATCCCGCCGCGCCGAAGGGTTCGTTCGGCGGGCAGCTCGGCATCGACGTCCCCGCCGTGCGGGGCCGGGCCGACTCCGGCGACCTGGAGATCGACCTCACCGAACTGCTGACCGACGCGGCATCGGTGGCCGCGGATCTGTCGGTGGGCATCGCGCTGTTCGTCGACGAGATGCAGGACGTGCCCGCGCCCGACATCTCGGCCCTGTGCGCGGCCTGCCACGAGCTGTCGCAGAACGGCGGGCCGCTGATCGTCGTCGGTGCCGGCCTGCCGCACCTGCCCTCGGTGCTGTCGGCGAGCAAGAGCTACTCCGAGCGGCTGTTCCGGTACGTGCGCATCGACCGCCTGGACCGGGACGCGGCGGATCAGGCTCTGCTCGCCCCGGCCCGGCGCGAGGGCGCGGATTTCGAGCGGGACGCGCTGGAGGCGCTGTATCGGGCCGCCGACGGATATCCCTACTTCGTGCAGGCCTACGGCAAAGTGACCTGGGATGTTGCCACGGCGAGCCCGGTCACGGCGGCCGACGTCAGCGTGGCCGGCCCGGTCGCGGCCGGCGAGCTGGCGGTCGGCTTCTTCGGTAGCCGGTACGAGCGCGCGACCCCGGCCGAGCGCGAGTACATGCGGGCGATGGCGCAGCTCGGCGACGAGCCGGTGCCGACAGCGCAGGTGGCCGAGGAACTGGGCCGCAAGCCGTCCAGCGTCTCACCGGCGCGCGACAGCCTGATCAAGAAGGGCCTGATCTACAGCTCAGAGCGCGGCCTGATCGCGTTCACCGTCCCGCACTTCGGCCGGTTCCTGCGAACTCAGCCCGCCTGACCGTTCGATCCTTTGTGGGCGTCTGCTCGATCCTCTGTGCGCGTCTGCCGGTCTCTTGGCTCGTCTACGAAATCATCTAGAGATCACTAGAGAACGGCAGATCGTCCGGCGGGGTCCGCGGAGCCATCGGCGATGCGGGTGCTCCAGGCGCCTCAAAGTACGGCGCCTCCGACTGCGATGATCCCGGCCCTTCAGACGGGGGCGCGGGGTCACTGCGGATGGCCGGGATGCCGCGGCCGGGATCGGTGGGGGCGGCAAGCATTCCGGCCGGGATGCGCAGCAGGCCCGCGCCATGTTCGTCGTCGCAGGCCGGCCTGACCTCTGCGGCTGACTCGCCCGACGTGTCCTGTGCGGCCGACGCCTCGGCTGCCACCCCCGCCGCCACCTCGGCCGGCCCGCAGCCGGGCCGCTGCTCCGGGCGCCGGGACAGCTCGCCCGGCGCGGCGAAAGCCGCGGGCAACCCGGGTTCGTCCGGGGTGCCTTTCCCGAAGCGACCGCGATGGCAATCGCGTCCCCGATCGCCGTCCTCACCGGATCCGGTCAAGGACCCGGCCACGGAACCGGCCACGGAGCCGGCCAGGCGGGGCCCGAGCGTCCGGTCCATGATCCAGCCGACGACGCCCTGACGGGCTGCGGTCGCGGGCCAGGCCAGCACGTCGCCGGTGGCCGAATCGACCAGCGCCGCGTGGATGACCGGGCGGTGCGGCCGCAGATGGACCGCGAAAACGATCTCGGCCTCCCGCTCGCCGAGCCGGGCCGGAAAAACCACGTACCGCCAGCAGAGTTCCCGCCACATGTCGAGCGGCACCTCGGCGGTGATCAGGCCGGCCCGCCTGCGCCACTGGGAGCTGCGGCGCAGCGCGGCCAGGGTCCGGACCGCTGGCAGCCGGCGCAGCTCGCAGGGCTCGGAGTAGCCCAGCCGGACCAGGGCCTCGCCGAGCTCAGGGGACAGGGCGGCGATCACCAGGAACTCGACGGCGAAGATCGCCAGCAGCCGTGCCGCGTCGGCGCCGGGGTGCGGAGCCTGCAGCGGCGGCAACCCGATCGTGACCAGCGCGGCGACCGACAGGAAGGCCGATCTGCCGAGCGTGCGCCCGCTGACAGGGGCGGTGCTGAACTCGCCGAAGCAGCCGCAACCCACCTCGGGGTGACTCGCCCGCAGTTCGAGCAGGGCACAGGTCGCGACAAGGAACAGCAGCGACGTCGCGATCCGCACCCCGGAAGCGACCTCGCCGCGGCCGAACCGGCCGGCCGTCACGATCAGCGCCATGCCGCAGATGAACTCCGCCGCGCACAGGGACAGCGCGACCCGGCGCCGCAGGCGCATCGGAAAAAGCGCCGTCGGACCGAGCCCGGCGTCAACCGACCCGACCCGCAGCGCTCGCGTGACCTTGGCCGCGCTGCCGCCGAGCAGCACCGCGGACAGCAGCGGGACCTGCGCCTCCCTGATCTCCGTCAGCACGTGGGCCAGCATCGTCAGCGCCCCATCGTGATCGTCGCGTTGAAGCAGCCGCGCTCCAGTTCGCCGCCCAGGGCGATGAAGCTGGCCAGGGTGAGGTCGGCGATCCGCCCGCGAGGGGACGTGCCGCACGTGACGCATCGGTCGTTGAACAGCCGGGCAATGGCGGCGCACCCGGTCACCGGCAGAGTGCAGGAACTGCCCGTGCAGTCGTTGCTGATCCGCAGCATGCTGCCGATGGCGAGGTAGGGCAGCCGCGCGAAGCGGGGCGGGGTCCCGCCCCCGATCGGGTTCTCGGCGCACCCCGCCTCGGGGTCCAGCGCCGGATAGGACACGCCCAGCAGCCCGGGAGGTTCCTCGCACGACTCGTGCCAGGTCGCAGAGCCGCGGATCGTGGTCGGCGCGTGGCCCGAGACCATCGGCGGCGTTGGCAGCCGGTCCACCGGATAGGCGGGCTGCGACGTGCCAGGGATCCGCGCCTCCAGCGCCTCACCTTGCCTGAGCCCGATCACGTCGATGAGGAACCCGGGCTCGAGGTTCGGGAAGCGGACCTGGATCCGGCCCGCCGAGCCGCCAGGGACCCGCACTAACTGGCGCGGCTTGGTCTTTCCCTCGTCGACTACCAGCCCGTCGGCGTAGTGCTCGACGATGACGCCGGTCACCCGGCCGATGTTGGCCCAGATCCGGTCGGCCGCCCCGCGCCGCGACCGGTGCAGCCGGACCACCGCCTGATCGCCGGGCTGTAACGCGGCAGGGTCGAGCGCCGCGCCGCGCCAGGCCGCCGCCCCCGCGGTCAGGGCGATCCGCTGCTCGGCGGCGCCGCTCCCGATCACGAGCACCTGCGGGCTGACATCGCGCACGATGCCGGTGATGGCGCGAGGTAGCTGGTCGGCAGAGCGCGATCCGGCGGCCGGCCGCCTGCGGGGCGCTTCCTCGGTGCGATCATCCTGCGGGCCGAACACCGCGGCCTTCAGCATCCGCCGCCGCGACGTGCGCGCGGTGGTCGCGTTGCCCGCGAAGCGATCGCAGCACCGGTAGTCCCGGTGAACCTCCAGCATCGGCCCTCCCCTGCCGGACTGTCCATCCGGCCCCATGCGCTCGACCGGGCTCGCCGCCCGGCGTCGATCCTCCCCGCCGGCGCGACCGGCCCGGCCGCGCCTCCCCGACCGGACAAACCCGGCCCGTGCCTCCCCGGCCAGGCATCAGCCCAGCCCAAGACCATGCTTACCTGGGCCGGCCCGGCCCGCGTCAAGCGGTTCTGACCTTTTCCCGCCCGAGGTCATACATATACGTCGGTACGGCGAGGCCGACATGATGCTCCTACCGTTTATATTCGGGGAGGCGACTCGCCGTTACAGGGGGTAGCAGCGCGTAACATGCGCTGGCTCGGTACCGTTGGTATGTGAGCGTCGGGGGCGATCACTTCGTGGCGGAAGCGTGCGCGGGATCGGGCGATCAGCGGCCGCGCGATCACGGTCATCCCGACTTCCGGGATTACGTCACCGAGCGCAGGCGGTCGCTCCTGCGGACGGCCTACCTGCTCACCGGCAACCGTGCCGACGCCGAGGACCTGGTGCAGGCCGCCCTGGCCAAGACCTACCTGGCGTGGGACCGGATCGAGGATCGCAGGGCGCTGGACGGCTACGTCCGGCGGGCGATGGTGAACACCCACATCTCGTGGTGGCGGCGGCGCCGGCTCGAGGAGTACCCGACCGACGAGATCCCCGACCAGATCGTCGCCGACCACTCGGGCACCAGCGACCTGCAGGACACGCTCCGGCGAGCGGTGGACCGGCTGCCTCAGCGGATGCGCGCCGCCGTGGTGCTCCGCTACTTCGAGGACATGACCGAGGCGGAGGTGGCCGACGCTCTCGGTGTGAGCCTCGGCACCGTCAAGAGCACGGTTTCTCGCGCCGTGGCCAAACTCCGGATCGATGCCGAGCTTCAATCCGAGTGATCGCACACCTGACCGGCCCGCCGAATTGCCTGGTGGCGGGCGGGGAGTGACGTTTCGCCGCTAGCGTGGCACTATCCCCCCACAGGGACGTTGCGGCCGGCCGTGAGCGGGATGGCACCCGGCAGGCACTGAGGAGGCAGCAGTGCAGAGCACGATGATGGATATTCCGCTGACGGTGCAATCGCTGATGCGCTACGGCACCTCGGCCTACGCCGATCGCGAGGTCGTGACCTGCACCCCAACGAGCACCCGGCGGCAGACCTACGGAATGACCGGTGCCCGGGCAGCCCGCCTGGCGAACGCGCTGCGCAGCCTGGGCGTCGACGGCGATCAGCGCGTGGCGACGCTGATGTGGAACAACGCCGAGCACCTCGAGGCCTACCTGGCGATCCCGTCGATGGGCGCGGTCCTGCATACGCTGAACCTTCGGCTCGACCCGCAGGTCATCGGCTACATCGCGACCCATGCGGGCGACGACGTCGTGATCGTCGACGCCACGCTGGTGCCGCTGCTGGCTCAGGTTCTCCCGCACGCGCCGGCGATCCGCCACATCATCGTCACAAAATCCTATGAAGGAACGCCCAGTCTCTCCCAAGCTGGCCTCGAAGGCAGCGGCCGACAGGTGCACTCCTACGAGGACCTGCTCGCGGCCCAGCCCGACACGTTTGACTGGCCGGAGCTGGACGAGCGCTCCGCGGCCGCCATGTGCTACACGAGCGGCACTACCGGGCACCCCAAGGGCGTCGTGTACAGCCACCGGTCCGCCTACCTGCACTCGATGGGCGTCTGCCTGGGCAACGTGTTCGCGCTGTCGGAGCAGGACAAGGTGCTCCCGGTGGTGCCGATGTTCCACGCGAACGCCTGGGGGCTGCCCTACGCGGCGGTGATGGCCGGCGCCGACCTGATCATGCCGGACCGCTTCCTGCAGCCGGAGCCGCTGGTCCGGCTCATCGAGGCCGAACGCCCCACGATCGCGGGCGCCGTGCCGACGATCTGGAACATGCTGCTGTCCCACGTCCGGGCGAACGGCGGAGACCTGTCCTCGCTGCGGCTGGTGCCCTGCGGCGGCTCGGCCGTGCCGCACGCGTTGCAGGAGGCCTACGAAAAGGAGCTCGGCGTCCGGATCTTGCAGGCCTGGGGCATGACCGAGACCTCCCCGCTCGGCAGCGTGGCACACCCGCCGGCCGGAACGCCCGAGCCCGATGCCTGGCGCTACCGCGACACCGCGGGCCGGATCATGTGCGCGATCGAGGCCAGACTGGTCGGCCCCGACGGAACGGTCCTGCCGCACGACGGCGTGGCGGTCGGCGAGATCGAGGCCCGAGGCCCGTGGGTCACCGGGAGCTACTACAAGGACGACGACCCGGCCAAGTTCCATGACGGCTGGCTGCGCACCGGCGACGTCGGGACCATCGACAAGCTGGGCTTCGTGACGCTCACCGACCGGGCCAAGGATGTGATCAAGTCCGGCGGCGAGTGGATCTCTTCGATGGAGCTCGAGAACATACTGATGGCCCACCCCGCGGTCGCCGAGGCCGCGGTGATCGGCATCCCGGACGACACGTGGGGCGAACGGCCGCTGGCGACCGTGGTGCTCAAGGACGGGGCATCGGTGACCGCCGCCGATCTGCGCGAGTTCCTCGGCGAGCAGGTGCCGCGCTGGCAGCTCCCCGAGCACTGGTCGTTCATTGCCGAGGTCCCCAAGACGAGCGTCGGCAAGTTCGCCAAGACCAGGATCCGCGAGGCGTACGCCAGAGGCGACTACGAGGTCGTCGACGCCCGCTGAGGCCCGGACACGATCCGGTTGGGGCAACTGCTTTGCTGGCTCTCGGACCGTACCGGTACCCTAGGGCGGACCCACCGGGTTGTCGGGAGGCTTCGCCTAGTCCGGTCTATGGCGCCGCACTGCTAATGCGGTTTGGGTTCGCGCCCATCCGGGGTTCAAATCCCCGAGCCTCCGCTCTCTGAGCAGGACTTTCCCTGACGGGGCACCGTCAGGGAGTCCTGCTTTTTCTTTGTGCACCAGGCGCTAGGCCCGCACGAAAGTCTCTCGTTCTCTCGATTGCAGCCGCGTCTTGCCCTCGGCAAGGGGGCTGCTCAGCATGCCCGCACTCAGTTTCGAAGCCGTGCCGCTCGTCCAAGGGCGTTCCACGACGACGAGGTGAGCGCGGCCACCCACCACCTCAGCCCTGCGCTCAATATCCCGGGCGCGCGCCGGGCCGGGCAGCGCCGCAGCGTCTGGCTCGCGCAGGTAGGCGAGGGTCAGCTCCTCGAGGGTGACCGGATGCGCCTGCCATCCCAGTGGCACCGGATCGGCGGTGCCGTTGCCGCGGACCAGCAGGTGTGCCAGTGGTTCGGCATAGCTGGCGTGCACGAAACCTCTCCCGCCACCTGGACGCTGCCGTGCGATACGAGCACGAGGTAGTCGGCGACCCGCTCTAGCTCCGCGAGGACGTGGGACGACAGCACCACGGAGACGCCATCGTCGGCGACCGCCGTCATCACCGTCGCCATGAAGTCGTGGCGGGCGAGCGGATCGAGCATCGCCATCGGCTCGTCGAGCACGAGAAGCTGCGGCCGTCGCGCCCGCCGTCGAGAGCCGGCGGAGATCCGGCGGGCAACCCGCCGAGCACCGGCACCTCACCAGCGCTCGGCGTGGCGAGCCCGACCGCGAGATTCAGCAGCGTCGACTTCCCGGCGCCGTTCGGCCCCACCAGCGCGACCACGTGCCCGTCGGGGATCGCCAGCGTGCAGTCGCGCAGCGCCCTGGTGGAGCCGTAGGACTTGCCCAGGGCACGGGTCTCGATGACGTTCACGCCACGCCCTCCGCCGCGCGCCGCGCCGCGCCGCGCCGGCCGGCGGAGCCCCCACGGCGGTCACGGACATCCCGCAGCACGCTCGCGAGGAGCGCCGCGATCCCGTCGTCGTCGAGCCCTGCCGCGCCGGCCGCCGCCACCCAGGAGACCAGAGAGCGCCGGAGCTCGGTCAGCTCGGGCAGCACGACCTGATTGAGCGTCGCCTCGATAAACGTCCCCTGGCCGGGACGCCCGACCGCGAGGCCTTTCGTCTCCAGCTCCCGATATGCCTTCGAGACGGTGTTCGGGTTGATCGCCAGCTTCGCGACGACATCCCGGACCTTCGGGAGCTGGTCGCCCGGCGCAAGGGCGCCAAGACGGAGCGCATGCTCGACCTGCTGGACGAGCTGCAAGTACGGCGGCACACCCGAGCCGAGATCGAGACGGAACTCCATGCGCGACACCGGCCCGTGAACGCCGGGCTCGCTATCCCTCTGTCCTAGGACCATAGTAAAATAGTATAGCTCCACGGGCTGCTGTCAACCTCGCCTTCGGCGACCGCGCGCGAGGGAGCCCCGTGGCAGAATCGGGGGCCATGCCGCTGCTGGAGAGGGTGCGGACGGACCAGGTGGTCGTCGGGTCCTATTACCACGAGATCGGGGAACCGGCGAGGTCGGTGGAGTGGTGGCAGGAGCCCTGCATTGCCTTCACGACATTCGGATCTTGGGAGGTTCGTTCCCGCCGCGGCAAAGGGGAGGTGTCGCCGGGTGGCGTGCTCGTGACCGAGGGCCGGACCGAGCAGGATTGCCGGCACCCTGCTGGCGTGGGCGACCGGATGTTGTGCGTTCTGTACTGCTGTGATGTCGATCCTGGCCCGGTGGTCGTCGTCCCGCAGGCGGCACCGCTGCATTCGTTGCGGCGGTCGCTGGTGGCCGAGTTGCGGTCGCCTGATCCGGATCGCGGCGAGGTCGAGGCACTGAGCCTTGCGCTGCTGGCCGCTGTGCTGGAGACGCCGCACAGCTCGCCTGGGCCGGGCGAGCGGTCCCGCGCGTTCGCGGGCCGGCTGCGGGCCGAGGCCGATGCGCGCTACCGCGAGGCTGACCTGGACCTGGTGGCGGAGGCGCTGGCACTAGGCATGAGCAGGACTCGTTTCGTGCACGTGTTTCGTGACGTGGTTGGCCTTACTCCGCACCGTTATGTGCTCGAGCTGCGGGCCAGCCATGCTGCCCGGCTTCTGCGCTGCACGTCGGTGCCGGTGACCGATATCTGCTTCGGCAGCGGCTTCGGCAGCATGCCAAGCTTCTATGCAGCGTTCCGCGCCGCTTACGGCATGACGCCGAGCGCTTACCGGGCCGGGCCTGGCGTACCGGGCAGCGGCGCGCACTTTTCGTGCAGCGGCTGATGCCGCTTTAGCCGTACCGTCCGCTGGTGCGGCGAAATGCAACGGCGACGGCCTTGTCAGTACCGGCCTTCCGGCGCGTGTGGGCGGGTGCGACCGTGTCGGCTGCGGGCGATGCGGCGAGCTGGGTTGCCCTGGTGGCGCTATCGCTAAGTGTTGCCCATGCCAGCCTGCCCATCCTGGTTGTCCTGTACACGGCCCCCGTCGCCGTGGGGGGACTGGCCGCGGGGTGGGCGCTTGATCGTTTCGACCGCCGCCGTGTGATGATCGGCGACAGCGTGCTCCGCGGCGCCGCGTTCGCGTCCGTCCCCCTTGCCGCGGCCTTCGGGCGGCTGGATGCCGGACAGCTTTACGCCGTCGCGGCGGTGTACGGCCTGTTGAAGATGATTGGCCTGGCGGGATTCCCCGCGCTGATCCCGTCGCTTGTGTCCGGGACACAGATCGACCAGGCCAACGCCTTGGAAGGGGTCACCTACGGCCTGGCGAGCCTCGCGGGCGCTGGGCTGGCCGGGCTGGCGGTTGCCACGGCCGGGCCGGTCCCCGTGGTGGCCTTTGACGCCGCCAGCTACCTGGTCATGGCGCTCAGCTTGTGGTCAGTTCACGGCCTCAGCTCACCGGCCCGGCGCCATGGGCCGTCCCGGGCTGCTGAGCCGGACGCACCTCATTTCCGTGCGATTTTGCATCTTGCGGTCACCAATCCTGTGCTCCGCGACACCACGATCATGTTCGCCCTTTTCAACGTCGGCGAAGGGGCGCTCCTGGTGTTCCTGCCGCATCGCGCCGTTGAGCTCGGCCTGGGATCGGGCGGGTATGGCTTCCTGGTGGCGGCCACCACGGCCGGGCAGCTACTCGCCGCTGCTCTGCTGGCACGGCAAGCATGGAAAGCATCGCTGCGCGCTTCGATCATCGTCGCGCAGATCACTGCTGCCCTGGTGGTCGTGCTGCTGGTGATCCACTCGATCGCGGTGACCGTGGTTGCGCTCGTGGCACTGGGGATGTGCGCTGCGCCCATGACCGCATGGGCGCAGAGCCTGAGGATGCGCCTGGTACCCCCGGGAGGGCATGGCCGCCTCTTCGCGCTGCTGCGGACAACCATGCAGGCGACCCCGCCCGCCGGAGCCGCTCTCGCGGCGCTTGCTCTCACACACGGCACCCTCGCCACCGTGGCCGCCGTGGCGGCCGCGATGGGCCTTCCCGCTGTCATCTTCGCGCACGACCTGATGTCGGCGGCAACATGACCCGCCTGGCCGGCCAGCCGCTGAGGCTGCCGCGGCTACGGGTGGTGTGCCGCGAGATGCGCTCCGAGGACGTCGTAGCCGAAATCGGCCGCCGGGTCGCGCCAAACCGAATGGGCGTGGTTCGCGCCGCGCTGGGTGTTGTCGTACTCGATCAGCAGCCGCGGGCCTTGCAGCCGGTAATAGTGCGGCTGTCCGGGCTCGGTGGGTCCGGCCCAGGCCAGGTAGACGTCGTTCAGCGCAGCGTCGTCGTCGTAGTCGGCAAGCGGCGAAATCCCGTCAGGAACCCGTGCCAGATAGCCCGCCAGCAGCGCGCGCAGCAGTTCGCGCTGGCCTGTGTCAAGCTCACGGCCGGGCAGGCCCTTGGGCTCACTCGTCAGCGCGAGCCGCTGATAATCCTTCGCGTCGTAGCCGGAGGCCCGCTCGGCCGCGGCGTCGAGCTGAGCGACCTGTTCGGCGAGTGCCGCATCGGCGAAGGGGTGGCGCCATACATCGCGCAGGTACAACATCCGGTCGCCGTCCGAGATGCGGGCGCGGTTCCCCCCGGTGATATCCGCGGGCGCCCGGTCGAGCAGGGTCGCGCGTTCGGCCTGCGCAGGATCGAGCGCTCGGACGAGTTCCCTGGCCGTGTCCTCGGTTCCGCCGAGCGGGCGCAGTGGCTCGGGTCCCAGCAACGGTGACGTCGCGGGGTCGGCACCGAAGAAGCACGGCGTCGTCGAGCGGACCATGCCGTCCACGACCAGGTTGTTCAGCGATACGTGGTGGCCGCCGAAGCGCCAGCCCCAGGGTCCCGATTCGCCGGGCTCGCCGAACACCCGCAGGTAAAACAGGCCGGGGTCGCGGCCTCGCTCCCGGCCCCAGTTGACGCTCCAGCCCTCGAGGCGGTCCAGGACGTTGTCCAGGCCGATGATGGTGGCGACGGTGACGTACCCGGCGGCCGACAGCCCCGTGGCCACCAGCCGGTGCGCCAGCCGTTGCTGGGCCGGCCGCTGATCACCGAGCGGCAGGCCGCCATGGTCGGTGGGGGTATAGAACCAGCGCCTGCGCTCGGCGTCCTCGCTGGCATCCGGGCTCGGTGCCGTTCCCGTGGCCACCGTGCGCTGCCCCGGATCGAGCGAGTCGAGCCAGGCCGCCGCCGCGGCGGCCATCCGCGTCGCGACGTCGCGGGCCGCGGCGTCGCGGCTCGCCGCCGTTCCTGTCGTGTCCACCCGCCCCACCTCCCGAGGTGTGCCTTCGTGGCGCCAGCCGAGGTGCCTTTTCCAGTCTTCCCGGCCGTGGCCGCGGTGCACCAGCCCCTGTCCCGCCCGGCAGCACGGGTTGAGGTTTCCGGGAAGCATCACATCGTCCCTGGCATCATCGGTGAGATGACCAGTACCGGACTCGAATCCCTGGCACGGACCGCCTACGAAGCTCACCGTGGCGCCCACCCCGACTCCTTACCGCCGTGGGAGGACGTCACCGAGCCGGAGCAGCACGCCTGGAGGGCAGCGGTGTCGGCCGTGGCCGGCCAGACCGGTGTCACGCTTGCCGACGCGGAGCCCGTGCCCGTGCAGTCGCTCATGGTCCAGGCCGGAGACCAGCGGCACAGCTTCGAGAAGGACTTCACGGCAGGCCGCCAGGGTGCGCTGGCCCGCGGAGACGACTACGCCTCCAACAACCACGCCCGCTTCCAGATCGCCCACGGCCTCTGGTACGTGAAAGACCTCGGCTCGACGAACGGCACATGGCTGAACGGGCGCCGGATCCACGCGGCCCAGCGGCTGAAGAAGGGCGACAAGATCAAGATCGGACACACCGTGGTGACCGTCGTCTCGGCCTGATCCATGGATGACCGATTCCCGCCGCCGCCGCCCGCTTCGCCGGACCGAGCACTCGAGCGCCTCCTGAGCGAGGGCCAGACGTGGGGCGACAGCTCCACGTGGCTCTCCGCCCTGCCGCCGGGGTCGGTGGACCTATGGTTCACCAGCCCGCCGTACGCCGATGCGCGCGCCTACAGCCGGATCCACCCGGACCGCTACGTCGACTGGTTCGTGCCGCACGGCGAGCGCATGCTGGAGGCGGCCAAAGACACCGGCTGGCTGGTGCTCAACATCAAGAACCGGGTCGCGGCCGCCGGGCCGCTCCAGGGCCAGCGCCATCCGTACGTGTACCAGCTCGTGA
>Ga0335072_10006319_pt1 | contig 17334 bp, 18 predicted proteins | sample Lox_Sample_21_FD_206725 | JGI IMG/M metagenome (GOLD analysis project Ga0335072, IMG submission 206725) | Soil microbial communities from Loxahatchee National Wildlife Refuge, Florida, United States - Lox_Sample_2.1 | ecosystem: Environmental > Terrestrial > Soil > Wetlands | place: USA...
ATGAAAATCGCTGTCTCACTGTGGGCTGAGTTCAAATGCGATTGCGTCAATCACCGGCTGAATGCTGACGGTGAGAAGGGCTGTCGACGGGCCCAAGTGATGCCCGGTAGGGGATAAGATTGGGCTCACTCCGTCCCCCGTTGACCAAAGGTGAGCCCGAGGTGAGCCTCACCTGAGGCTCAAAGCTTCTCGAGAGAAGGTCGGACCTTTGTTCAACAACAACGCTCGTGCCTAAGGGTTCATGGGTTGACCATATCATAATAGGCTTGGGAGAACTCCCGGAAGACAAATTCGCCCTTAAGCATACGCACGTGCTGTTTGCGCATTGCTACAAAGGACAGGGAGGGTAGCATGATGTATTAGCCCGATTCCCGCAAGGCGGAGGTACCCTTCTAGACCTTGACTTCCTTACCGACGACTCTGGGAGAGTTGCTGCTTTCGGATATTATGCTGGCTACACTGGAGCTGCCCTCGCTTTGGAGTCATGGGCGTGGCAGCTGAACAACTCGGCGGACAAGCCGATGCCAGACGTAACAAGCTATCCAAGCCGGGACTTACTCCTCGAAGATGTCAAAAGCAAGGTGTTGGAGGGAGAAAGTAAAGCAGGGCGCAAGCCAAGAGTTCTCGTCATCGGTGCTTTGGGGAGATGCGGCCGAGGGGCAGTTGACCTTTGTAAGCAGGCAGGGCTACCGGATGAGAACATACTGAAATGGGATCTGCCCGAAATGACGGCAAAGCCAGGACCATATCAAGAGATCACTGACAGCGGCATCTTCGTCAACTGCATCTACTTCTCCGACGAAATACCACCGTTCGTGAACGGCAAGTCGCTCTCAGACCCCGATCGCAAACTCTCCGTTGTCTGCGACGTCAGCTGCGAGACCACGAACCCGCACAATTCGATCCCCATCTACAAGGAGAACAGCACGTTTGACCGTCCTACCATCCCTGCCAAGGTTGAGAGAGGCCCGCCCCTCACTGTCATCACCATCGACTACCTACCATCACTGCTTCCCAGAGAATCAAGCGAAGTATTCAGCCAAGCTCTCTTGCCTTCGCTCCTACAGCTCAAAGAGCGCAAGACCGCGCCTGTCTGGACCCAAGCCGAGAAGCTCTTCACTGACAAGGTTATGACCTTGCTGGAAAGCCTTCGTTCTACGTTCGCGGTGGTGACGAGCTAGAATGAGGCTGCGAAGTAAAATGGGGCCTTGCATGTCGTTATCTCAAAACGTATCCACTGTTATGGCGTGGTCCTGGAACAGGGTGCGCGCTTGGTGCTTGACACCGCATTTAGTCGTCTGTCAACGACCCAGCCCTTTCTTCTTTCTTTATCCTTGGTATCATCCTTAGAATAACTGAATAGCATCATCTTCACGCTCACCGTAACGGAGGTACGTTGTAAATGATACCCAAAATTTATGGCAGTTTCGAAATTACCAGCGAGAAATATACGTTCCACTGTTCTTGTGACTACAGACTTTATACTGAATCTCCATCAAAGTCCCTTGGAGTTTGATTTCAGTAGCGTAACAATTTTTGGTGTGATAAAAGTTCCGACACCTCAGCCCCCAATCAGGCGAATGGTAGGAATGGTCATTCCGACTACGGGTTAGTCTGGTCACCAAGGCGGAACAAAACGGATTGCAACGGGTTTTGCATGAGGTCACAGTTCCCACCCCGCAGCACAGCGTCCGGGGACGAAAAGAACCAAAATTTGATCAATCTATTTCTTGCTCAAGTATGTGCAAGCTTTTCGGCCATTATTATGCTTGTCTCGTTGTTTGTGTCATATTCATTTTCGTAACGTCGCATGGCTTGCCATATCGTTCCCTCTTGATGTACATAGCTCTCCATTTCGCCTTAGTGATCATTCTGTTATCTGGACACCATCGTGGCCACCCATATCTCCTATCTTCCTTTTGCCTCTTCCGGTGCCCGAGTCTGAATCGTCGTCCCCTGCTCCAATCTCTGTTACTTCCCATTCGACTCTCCTTGTGCCGTCAGCGCTCACGCCCATTCCGTGCCGTGTTCTCTGGGTTCTTCCTAGTGCACGTCCGGATATCATTTCTTCGAACCAGGACAAATCTCCCAAAGTGCCACTTCTTTCAGTCCTCGTAGTCATATTGCTCATAGATGTCATGGCATTGTCCTGGTCGGTATCTGCAGAAGCGTCTGCTTGATTCAAGGTGCCAACCTTAATGTCCTGTGGCAGGAGGTCAAGATCTTCAAGTGCCTTGATGTCATCTCCGAGCAGGCTTCCAACTGTAATCTGCAGATAGTCCGATTCAGAGACTGGCTCCTCAGTCCAGTATGTCAGAGGCGTGCCACAGAAACCACAGAAAATTCGTTTGCAATGTGGGGCATGAAGGGGAGTGAAGGTGCGTCGTATGTTGGAGTGCGTTTCGTCCGGAAAATAGGACTGAGTGTGAGACTGATACCACGCGATTGGCACTCGAAGCCATGCAGTCAAAGGTGCGGCATGCGAGCGTCCTAAGGAGCAAATGTCAGTTTGGCGAGGATGCTGAGGAAGTCAGGGCGAATCGTACGATTCTCGCTACTGTCGTCAAGGAATATCTGAGGCCTTTCATTTGTATTTTCTGGCACGATGATGATGTACCGATTTCTACCACAGCTGCAGGCTCCTTGCAGAGGCCTCTCGTGGCTCATTGCGGTCAAGCATATGACATCAAAGACTGTAGATGTGGAATGCAATGCCTATCAAAATGCGGCCACGGGTCTGGCTGCGAATTGTCGGAATGGAGGATCAGCATCGCATTTAGATAATTTAGAGTTCATCCCGAGTGCGGCGCCTACGGCGGTCAATAGGGACCACCCTGCAACTAGCGCAAAAACTTCGTATTTTGAAACTCAGATCTCGACAAATCGACCACTGTTTGGACCAGAGAGCAACCAAAGCAATGATGGGCGAGTGTCTCATGGGCGTGTACCTCACGGGGGTGCATCTCATGGGCGTGCACCTCACAGGCGTGCATCTCACGGGGATACACTTCATGGGCATGCATCTCATAGGTGTGCCATTTGGGGACCACGCCGTCACAGTCCTCTTTGCACCCTCAGCTTATGCTTCTGAATCGCTGAAGACTTCAAAAGCCACGTGGGCTTTGCAGTCCTTGCGAATTGCGATTCTGAAAGGACAAAGCCCACCCCCAGACACAAGCGGTCACCGACCTTTGCAGTTCTCTACAGCAGATCCCAAATACGGCGCTACCTGCATTAACAGGTGCAAGCAAGCTGCAGTATCGCCTCCAAAAGGCTGATAATGCTACGACACCGCCAGCTTTGATTCTCGTGGCAAGGTCGACGGCGAGGTTGATTATGGAGGATGAACACGCCTGCGCATTAGCCTGTCATAATACGGGGCTGTGATTGGTCGGCTTGTACTCTGCGGGCATTCATGCAATCCGTTGGTGGTGAGCGCTCTACATTGCTCAATTCAACATGCTTTCGATGTACCGCTGAAAATCTACACTTACGTAGGCGCGCAATGTGCAAAGACGAAACCCATCTAGGAGCGGACAAAATGTCAGGCCTGCCAAGCCTCGCCAAGCCTATCCTTCCAAGGGTATATCTCTCTGAGGCTGAGAGATCCAGAGGATCTTCAGCTTGAAGTCTATGTACGAGACGCCTGCGATTAGCTGCCATAGCGCATACCTACCCTATTCTACTCTATATTACCCGTTATAGCTGCTTGCTCGCTCGTACGATCCGCGTAGGCGTAACACAAGCGGAGCTCAGCTGCAGTCGGCACACCTCTGCTTGCCTTACCCGCCCGGTGGCATGGATGAGCAAGGCATTACCCTCTTGGTAGGGACAGCTTTTGAAGTTGGGCGCTCGCTACTGAATTTCTGTGATGGCAACACCTCGGGTGGACCGCGACCTCGCAAATTTCGCCGACCATGTGAATGCATTTGCCAGCGCGTGGAGTCTATCTACCTGGCCGTCTACACCGCGCTCACGCGCCTCCAGTGGCCTCAGTATTACCCGCCTTCTTAGCCGCCTCAGCATCTTCGAGGCCTTGTCTAGGGATGTCTTAGCTACCAGTCACTCCTCTTCCATCCTAGCCACGGTTTGGGCCTCCCCGTAGATAGCAGCGCGCCTACGGACCTCGTCGATGATGACCTTACGTGTAAAGTAGTACTGGCGCTCCTTCGGCGAGCGCCAGCGAGAAGTCCAGCGGCGGTCGAGGTCATCGATGGAGGGAAGGCCGACGGCGAGACCAACCGTCCACTCCCGCCAGAGATCCGGGATGGTGTACACCTCCGGCGAAGTTTGTACGAGGGGACGTAAGTCTCAGCAGACACCACGGGAGGAGCCGGCAGCAGCTGTCCCCCGAGAGACACCGGCGGAGGCGGAGCAAGCGAGACGGCCGCCACAGGCGCGGAGATAGGCGCCCCCGGGGGGGGGGTTCGGCCTCGAAGGGACGGCGACGGCGGCTAGATAGGCCACCCCTACTTCTGCGAGAGGAGAGGGATCCCAGCCTTGCGGCAACATCCTCGACCGCGCAGACGTGAAGGTAAAAGAGAAATGCCCCTGTACGAAATCTTGTAGAGAGGCCTTCACCTCTACCAACTCCGCCCTGAGATCCGCCAGCGCCGTGACTATGGCCGCGTTACCGGCCTCGACGGTGGCAGCCGTCGTCCGAAGCCGCTCCGCCATTGCAGGTACCGCCTTCGCGACGGCGACCAGGTGCGGGTCATCATCCCTCGTTGAGCCACATATGTGTTGCATGTCCGTGGCGAAGGCGGCGAACTCAGGGGACACGAAGAGGGGGTCACAGAGGAGAGGGTGGTCGGGAAACTCTCTCCGCCAAAAGACAGCGTCCTAGACTGTGGATTAGTTATTTCGTACGATCTCTACTAAGCGCTCTTTAATATAGAGAGGAAGGATCACTTCTACCTGTAAAAGGACGACGCGGAGCCGCGCCAAAAGCTCGAGATGCACGCCGGTGAGGTGCACACCTATCCTCATTAGACGGCAAATGATCCCCCGCCTAACTTATGGGCGCTTATAGGAGTCACTCGCCTAATTCCGCCTAATTATCTAGGTATGGTTAGGCGCTTTACGGGAGCACCCTATTAGAAATGACTTAGGAAATTAGGCGGGTGTCCCCTATAAGCGCCCATAAATTAGGTGGCGGCGGGGAGGAGTCACATTTGCCGCCTAATGGGATGAAATATACGCCTGTGAGATGCACGCCCGTGGGATGTACGCTTATGAGAGGCACGCCGGTAAGGTGCACACCTATGAGATGTACGCCGGTGAGATGCACGTCGGTGAAGTGCATACCTATGAGATGTACGCCAGTGAGGTGCCACACTTACGAGATGCACGCCTGTGAGATGCACACCTATGAGATGCACGCCTGTGAGATGCACACCTATGAGATGCACGCCTGTGAGATGCACACCTATGAGATGCACACCTATGAGATGCACGCCTATGAGATGCACGCCCGTGAGGTACACGCCCATGAAGTGCACGCCCGTGAGATGCACGCCTGTGAAATGCACGCCCATAAGGTACACGCTCAGCACACCCTGTGAGATGCGCCCATGAGATGCACGCCCATGAAACACCCGCCCATGAGATTCACACCCATGAGATGCACGCCTATGAGACTCCCGCCTACGAGATGCACATTCGTGAGATGTATACCCGTGATATATACGCCCACTGTAGTGTGACCTTTTTAGGGATAAACACCTGAACATGTGACAAGTACCCGATTTAGGTGCCATACAAATTGTGTGAGGGCGCGGAGTGCGCATTTCCCGCAAGGCGATTTTGTCAGTGGCACTTTTTGTCCTAATCATTCGCCATACCGAGGGAGCTCTACTTAGGCCGGGAAGAACGACGGCAGCATTTTCGCTCACGGGAAACGCAACATCAATGTTTTCTAGACAGAAATAGCGACGGGGCCCCCGAGGGCCTCATTCTTACTATGGGGCTCACAGCCAATATGTGAGGCAATTTATAATACAATTCCAAAGCGTTTTCTCAACAGGACACTTTGACGGAGTGGGTCCGTCGCCCTTTTCCCCCTCCTACTCTCCCACGCTAACTAAGTGTAGTTAACGTGGTGCCCTGCTAAGCTGCTTAAGGCATTTCCTTCGGGAGCGCAGGCACGTGACTTTCCTTCTCCTCCCTTGTCTTGGCACTCGACCTTGGCACTCGACTAACGCGAAACAGGTTCGGTGAGCGGAGACTTTCTTGTGGCACTCAAATTAAGCTAACCCACATTTAAGAATCCTGCAGGTGTCGCTTTCTTTTTTTCTTTTTGGTGTTTTTTAGAATGCGGCTTCAAGGCCAGCCGCTGAGCAGGCAGCCGTCGATATTAGAGCGCCAGGTAACCCCACCGCCTGATTATTATCAGAGCCAGGGCTTCGAGACGAGGACAGTGGGAGAAGAGTGGGTAAAGCCAGAGCTGGAGTCCTGGCGCAATCAGTGTGGGTTGACGCAGTATCAAAGTCGCCCATCGAGTGAATCGGGGGAGGTGATAGGACTACTAGGAACAGGGGCTAAAGAGTGTGGCAGTTACGGCCGAGCGCGGCGAAGGGCGATTCAGGAAGCCGCGAGTGACTCGCACGCCAATGAAATGAAGAAGAGCAGACGTGTGACAAGTAGAGGGAACGGGGGCTTTATAGATGCGAAGCTTGAAGCACAATAATACCTCGCCGCTTTATGAGAATAGTGTTTCACTGTAGGGTCAGTTGCAACACTGCAGCGCCAATCACGTCGGGGAAGGAGAGGATTATGATGTTGTTGTCGACGTGGCCGAAATAGGGCCGGGTGGGCGAGATTGTCCTCTGTCCACGCGGTGACCAAGGGTGAGCCCAGCGGCACGCAGGTCAGGGCGGCGTTACCCTAGGGACGGGGGCAGGGTGACCTCGGGGCGAATTTTTGGTATCTTGGCGCTAAGTGAAAGTTTGCTTGCAATGATTGAGAAAAAAGGACGCAGATGCGCATTCCACCACGCCAACCCAACCGGTCCAGTGGTCTGCCATAGAGAGCTATCGCCTACCAGAAATTAGCCAACCTAGGGGCCGCAGGGCATGACGATAGCGTTTCAACCGTCATAGCTGATGGCAGAAGAAGGACACCTGGGATCCTTCAGGACTTCTGTCAATGGTTTCTTGTGCACCTACGGGAGTGAGGCCCGAATTCTTCTCAGCAATGAGAACCTTGTCTGTTGGAAAGAGAATCTCGACCATGAATGGGCAATATTTGCTGGCTCCCCGACCAGTTAATGCGCGAGTTAATGCGGTGCTTGGAATGCGACATTCCCACCAACCCGCCGACCCTCCCTTGTTGTTATGGTAGCCATGAACTCTTGCTACGGTATGCTGGTAATCTTGCAAGCTTGCCATCTCAGTACTTCTTCCGAGCCTATTCCAAACAATTTCTCGAAAATCATCTGTTCTTTTTGTACGGTCTGCTGGATTCGCTCTTCTCAGTCTTTTCAGTTTTGCCTCTTTCGCCTCGCGATGCGGCACCCAATCACGCTCTTTCTCGCGTCTGCGGCAATCTATCATTTAGCAGATGCTGCTTCCACCCTTGCTTTTGGCCCCAGTGGACTTTGTCTGGGCTCTCTGACGCCCGGTAAAATCGTACCCGTATATTATAGCAACTACTTTCCAGGCGAGACGGTGATAGACATATTTGGCAATGGCAACACTATCAACGTCTATGGGCCCACCACAATTATCACCACTACCACAGTCACGGAGCCGCCGATGGCGCCATCAAGTCCAGCATTCAACATTCAGCTCCAAGGTCTGAACACTAAAGACAAGCGTGCTGTCAGCTACATCGGGTTCTCTGGTGGGCCAGGCGATCATGGCGTCGCTGTAGGGTCTCAAACAGAAGCGGCTGTCTTCGAAATCATTGCCAGTTTCCTGATATCAGATGGTGACTTTGTCGAGACTGAACTTGGCGCTGGTTTTCTCAAGTTCGAGAAGACATTTACTCCACCTACAGACCATAGCACCTGGAATACCAGTATGACCTCTGTCAACTTATTCAATCCTGCATTCACGACAGGCAACGGGCATGCTCTCTTTTGCGTTGCATCTGATGAGAGTATCTACATGGAGCTGACATCAGAACCGTCGTTTACCTGCACGCAAGTGACTCTGAATGCAGTACCAGGTAGGTGTATATTCCGTTGTCTTCGCACACCATTTGCTAATTGCCTCCTAGCCCTCAGCTCTGCCAGCAGTTCGACCATGATGTCGATATCGACCACAGAAGGATCACCACCAACTGTGACTTCGTTATCTGGCATTCCGTCAACAAGGACATCGCCCACAGGCAATTCCCTGACCAGTCCTATAGCGCCTCCTCCGGCTTCTCGAACCACCACCACCACCACCACCACCAGCAGCGCCCTAGGAAACCCAACAGGAACTACTACATCAACTACCCCGACTAGTACCACAACAAATACCATGATTGGGATCACAACCGGCACAATGAGCACAGCGACAAGCAGCCCGACTAGTGCCACGACTGGAATCACAACTCCACCAACTACCAGCACATCACAGACTCCTCAGCCACCACCCAGCTCCCAGTATAACACGATTGCCTATACTCTTCCTGTGAGCTCTGGTGCGCCTCCCCCAACCACTGGCGTCGTGACCGTTAAGTCGACTGGTGGTTATACTGCTGGTGGTGATCCAGGCACCCCATTCACTGTCGCCACCGTTGGAACTGATGGCATTACAAGCACCGTCGTCATCGTCAGTCCTACAATCAGCTTAGGAGAGGGCTTGCCTACTGGCTCTGCACCCGTGGTTTCATTCCCTAGGTACGCTTCACTGATGTATGCCTAGCCGGTGTGTCTCTGACTCTAATAAAACAGTCCAATCATTCTCGGTATTGGTGGTGATGGACAAGCAAGAGTTGCGAACAAGGTTGAGGCTCGTCAAGACACCGCTGCACCATCTCCAGCCCAAACGACGGCTGCCAATTTTGTGCAAGGTGGCAGTGGTGCAGAAGGCAATTGTGGATTTGCGACGAGATACATGCTTGTTAATGGCATTCTTTACAGTGGCAACGAGACGGTAGGCAAACCCTTGAACGCCCTTTTTGCCCCCATAACGCCATCAGTTGATGCGATGGACGTTGACACCACCTGGTACTTTGCCAGCGGAGAGTTGGGATGGAATACGACTGATGTTGGAGATGCAACATTCTATTTGTGCGGTGGAAGTTTTGTCTATGCGGGCTTCCCAGGGTGGGTACCTTACAGCAATTGTACTGTATCACCGGTTGGACCTGTCAACGCTGCAGCTTGTCCAGTGAATTATAACGACCCTACAGCGACTGCACAGGTAACGCCGGTCACGATATATGAGACAGTTATGAGCACCACTTCATTACCGACAAGTAGTTCGACAATGACCTCCGCTTCTATTACCACAACGTCCAGCACTACCACGATTTCCATAACATCAACTGCGACTACTATGACCACTCCTATAGATACTTCCACAACCACATCGACCACATCGACCACAACGACCATAACTATAACTCCTGCGGCTCCTGCTTCTACGTCCACAACCAGCAGTCTTTTTATCGCTTCTCCGAGCTCCTCCGCAGGCATTGTTCCAGGTTCCTCCGCAGGCATTGTTCCAAGTTCCTCCGCAGGCATTGTTCCAAGTTCCTCCGCAGGCATTGCTCCAGGTTCCTCCACAGGCATTGTTCCAAGTTCTTCGGCAGGCATTGCTCCGAGTTCTTCGGCGGGCATTGTTCCAATTTCCTCCGCAGGCATCGCTCCAATTTCCTCCTCAGGCATTGTTCCAATTTCCTCCGCAGGCATTGTTCCAAGTTCCTCCGCAGGCGTTGTTCCAATTTCCTCCGCAGGCATTGTTCCAAGTTCCTCCGCAGGCATTGTTCCAATTTCCTCCGCACTCGTGCCTCCCAGCTCATCCGCACTCATTCCGCCAAGCTCTTCCGCGGTGGTCCCTGCAAGTTCCTCCAATGCTGGTGTAGCCAGTTCAGCCTCCATTGTTCCTGAAAGCTCGAGCGCTGTTCCCGTTCCAGGGTCTTCGACAATACTTGCAGCTTCGCCTTCTATACCTTCATCCTCTCCTGTTGCAATTCCAATATCTACACCAACTTCGAGCAGCGCAATCATCACTCCCAGCATTCAAGGTACGAGCAGTGTTCCCCTTGTCTCAAGCACATCACTTGATGTTCAAAGCACGAGCTTCGCTCTAGGCTCAAGCATTGCTCTACCCTTAAGCAATTCTCCAAGCGCAAGCACTGCTTTACCATTAAGCAATTCTCCCAGCTCAAGCACTACTCTACCATTAAGCAATTCTCCCAGCTCAAGCACTACTCTACCATTAAGCAATCCTCCAAGCTTAAGCACTGCTCTACCATTAAGCAATTCTCCAAGCTCAAGCCTAGTGTTGAGCCAGAACATTTCTCCGAGCAACACACTATTGTTTTCTAGCACCGTTTCAAGCATATTTGTTCCGGTCACATCCGCTGGAAGTAGCACTCCAGTCATGACAGATCTCTCTAGCACGGGAGGAGATACAAGCGCGCTGAGTACGTCCAGCCCTCATATGATTTCCACTTTTTTCGAAGTTCTGACTCCGTCTTTCATGCCTTATGAAGGGGATCTCCTTCCGTCGAGCTGTGTAAAATTTCCCCTTTGTTCGGAATCAAATGCGGAATTGGGGTTGGGGAGAAGCACCCAATGCGCTTCTCAGAGGCTGCTAAAACAGTTGGTCGCTTTTACGAGAAGCTCCATTGCTATACTTGTCATATGATCTTCATCGTCACGTTCCCTGCTTAGACGCCTTCTGAAAGTCTTTACCAGACGTCTTATACCAAGCTCAAAGGGAAACGGATTACTGACAGTGAGTTTAACAACAGTCTCATCTTCGATTCCGGCCTCGTCCACGGTGAACGGTGGCGTGTCGGCTACATCAAGCAACAACTTTGCGAGCAGCACGGTCATTAATTGCCCAGCACAAAGCTTCAGCACTGTGCAGAACAGCAATTATACCTACGAGATCGAATGTATGTTCCTGAAGACGATATGCCTACGAAGGACGATAGCTAACCCTGAAGCAGGTGACTATCAATATCAAGGCGGAGATCTTGGCATCCCTGTAGGAATGACTGTGAACAGCTTTTACTCGTGCATCCAGGTTTGCCTCCCAAACTGTTCCCTTCCATTACGGAACGAACTAATCTACATCTGCAGGCTTGCAACTACTGGAACGATCAAGGCGGCACCGGCTATTGTCTGTTCGTAGTCTATGGCGGAAATACTGCTTGCTATCCGAAAAAAAGTTTCACATCTGGCCAACAGGCGTCTAACATATACAACATGGCGCGCCTGATTTACTCCGGCTATCCAGGCATAATGGACAATCCATCTGTGACTTACACCTCTTCAGTAAGCTCCACCATCGCAGGTCTAAGCTCTAGCACTATACCTCTGAGTTCAGTCGTTTCATCAGGGCTAGCTTCGAGCTCCACATCGAGCTCACCTTCTAGCCATGCTAGCTCAATGTCGTCTAGTGTATCAAGCTCCGCATCGGGATTGTCATCGAGTCTGTCAAGCTCAGTTTTGACTATATCTCCAAGCCTCTCAAGTACATCCTCGAGTACACGCTCAAGCTCTGCATCCAACTCTCCGACGAACCTTTCTAGCTCGATTTCTAGTACGACGCCAAGCTTGTCAAGTTCAATTTCGACTACTGCATTAAGCTCCATATCAAGCAGCTCATCGAGCATTTCGAGCTTAACTTCCAGTTCATCGTCGAGCATCTCTAGCTCTGCCTTCAGCACCCAATCAAGCTCTTCTAACATTGTTACAAGTAGCTCGTCCAGCGGTGTGACGAGTATTCCTTCGAGCCCTGCGATAAGCAGCACTGTCAGCCTTTCCACCAACAGTGTTTCAACTTTTGCAAGCAGCACTACTAGTTCTCCAACCAGCAGCGTCTCGATTTCTGCGGTTGGCGGTTCCTCGGGCTCAAGCTCTTTGGTGTTCACGGCCTCAACATCACCTGGGATAACCACATCGCCGATGCTTTCAACAATTGCTTCAGGAACTGCCTCTACTGATTCGACAACATCCAGTACATCTGTGGCGACAAACTCCTCATCTGTTCTCTATTCCACATCGTTGCCCATACCATCGACGATCTCTTCATCCCCTTCATCCCTGACGACTCCGTCGACAGGGTCACAAACCTCTTCCCCGTTCTCGCCAAGTATCTCGAGCACGTCAACCTCTATGCCAGCCTCTGCGGCAGGCTCCAGCACAAGCTCTGTTCCTACGTCGACCAATAGCAGCTTGATAGCATCCCCATCAAGTTCGTTATCCTCGTCTCTAAGCTTAGCAAGTAGCTCGGCCGGTCCGAATAGCTCGAGCAGTTCAGTCACTTCCAGCAGCTCGCTTTTATCCAGTAGCGCGCTTAGCTTGAGTAGCAGTGGTCTCGCTTCAAGCAGTAACTCAACCAGCTTTGGTCTTTCAGCCAGCTCTGCTCCGTCGTCCACCAGCAATTCCTCCGTCTCGTCGTCTTTATCGCTCTCTTTATCGAGTGGCTCCATTAGCGCAACCCTGCCTGGATCATCAACGAACAGTTCTAGTTCCAGTTCCTCGGAATCATCATCGGCCTCGTCTTTGAGTAACCTAGGGGTGACATCTAGCACCATTTTTGCCTTCCCCTCATCTTCGTCCTCCAGCACTCCATCAGCAGCTACCTCTTCCACTCCATCAGCAGCTACCTCTTCCACTCCATCAGCAGCTGCCTCTAGCACTCCATCAGCAGCTGCCTCTTCCACTCCATCAGCAGCCGCCTCTAGCACTTCATCAGCAGGTACCTCAGGTCTTTCAACCAGCTCTGTTCCATCGTCCACCAGTAACTCCTCCGTCTCGTCGTCTTTATCACTCTCTCCATCGAGTAGCTCTAATAGCGCAACCCTGCTTGGATCATCGACGAACAGTTCTAGTTCCTCAACATCATCATCGGTCTCTTCGCCCTCTAGTACTCCATCAGCAGCTGCCTCTAGCACTCCATCAGCAGCTGCCTCTAGCACTTCATCAGCGACTATCTCTGGTCTTTCAACCAGCTCTGTTCCATCGTCCACCGGTAACTCCTCCGTCTCGTCGTCTTTATCACTCTCTTCATCCAGTAGCTCTATTAGCGCAACCCTGCCTGGATCATCGACGAACAGTTCTAGTTCTAGTTCTAGTTCCTCAACATCACCATCGGCCTCTTCGTCCTCTAGCGCTCCATCAGGAGCTTCCTCCAGCACTCCGTCAGCCGCTGCTTCTAGTACTCTATCAGCAACTGTCTCCAGCACTTCATCAGCAGCTGCGTCTAGTACTCTATCAGCAACTACCTCCAGTACTCCATCAGCAGCTGCTTCTAGTACTCTATCAACAACTACCTCCAGTACTCTATCAGCTACTACCTCCAGTACTCCATCAGCAGCTGCTTCTAGTACTCTATCAGCAACTACCTCCAGTACTCTATCAGCTATTACCTCCAGTACTCCATCAGCAGCTGCGTCTAGTACTATATCAGCAACTACCTTTAGCACTCCATCAGCAGCTGCTTCTTCCACAAGTTCGGCGTCTAGTGCTTATGTGACTCCGTATACACCAGCGCCGCCATACACCGGAGGCCCGACTTCTTCATTTGCTACGACGGTCACCTCTCTCGGACTGTGTGCAGGGTTTAATTTGGGTACTCCTTCGGTCTCAAGCCTCGTCACAAGCTCCACTACGTATACAACCACCTCCAGCGGTACCCCTACAACTGTCACTTCCACGGCGACATATACATCATTCACTGCACCACAGGGCACGGGCGCTGTCCTGAATACAGGAGCCTATAACTTCCAAAAAATCCAATACGGCGCGTACACCTATGAGATTGAATGCTATTCGGGTTATTCCGGGGCTACCACCAACCCTTCGGCAGACAGCTTCGAAATATGCATTCAACTATGCAACAATATCAACGCGGGTAATCTCGGCTCATGTGTAGGCGCAATATGGCAGCCAAATACCCCTCCAGCTACCGGTGGTGCCTGCTACTTAGCCTCAGATGGTGCTGCGAACGTCGCCTACAACTCCGGTCAGAGGTTTGCTCGACTTATCTACGGCACCATCGGTGGGCCCACGACGTCGAATTACCCTCTTGTCACAGATGCGATTTATCTGCAGCCGACAACAGCCAATCTGGGATTATGTACGACCAGCGCAGCATACGCACTGCAGGTCATCTTTCCCCAATTCACGGATGGAACCTATGTCACTGGTCCTGGCACGGGCACTAAGTATTACTACGAGAACGAGTGTGGTGCATATTATCTCCCTAACGGCGATCTTCAGGGCGATAACCTAATTGCACTCTCTAGCCTGCCGTCAGGGTTCCAGAACCCAGCTTCGGCAGAAGACTGTATGCGTTCCTGCAACTATGTCAATCGCAACTATCAAACGAACCTGGCAGGGTCGTTGACCTACCAGTGCCAGGTCTATATCTGGAGCGTCCTTGCGCAATCCTGCGGTCTGTACACGATTGTCACCACTACCAGGGTAGTGGACCCGGACAAGTACTCAGGAATTTACATCACCGCATTCAACCCGCCTCAGGCAGGGATCGTCGACAGGCCAGCTGGTTTCGGCTACAAGCGAAGAGTATTGGCAGGCCCGGGAGGACCCATTGCTTTCCCCACGCCTATGCCAGACTTTAATGTTCACGCCTTGATCTCTGACAGACCGGCCAACTTCGGCATCGGGACTAGAAACAGAGTGATCAAGTATCGAGATTAGAAATGAGGCCACCAAGCTAGGATGATGAAAGCTGCCCGCCTTGTCTGGTCAGGAAATTTCCGGTGGATCAGTCAACGCAGTTGGGAATCGGCGGATGCCATGAGCCAGGCTGTATTGATGAGGATGGTCTTGGATGTGACAGTGTGGCAGTTGTTCATCCTGCGTGGATGGGTTGGGTTTCCGTATGGTCTTGTATATCAGGTATCTCTACATTCATTTAGCGCAGAAGTATGCTTTGACAAAATGTGGTCTGGGCGATATACATGCCCTGTGCCTTACATTGATAGCGATCTAATCAAGCCCTTCGTTTCAATCATTTCCATGCGTAGGGTGTATCCGACGGCGAGAGCAACGTCGCGCTTGGTAGTGGATTTAGTCCGACTGCAAGCAATAACGAGATTGTTCAATCCGAAGTCATGACCACAAGTGAAGACATGCCCGAATTGTGCTGAAGAAGCTGCCGCAAAGGCCGTACTGCTGATGACTCTCGAGAGATGTACGTACCATTAAGTACGTTTAGCGAAACTCGCACAGCTGCAGACGGCAGAAGAGTTGGAGAACCGACAGTACGAAATGAGGACCAAAGATGTATAGTTGAAACGCATGTATCTGGTGCGACTGTCGGCATGAACTGCACTTCTAGTAAAGGGGGACTCACATTCCCCCTAGACACCTAAGACTAGTCAAGGTTGTAGAAGAAGTGGGTCACAGGTTTGATGAAGGAACTACCGCAGAATGAAATGCGGTGTGCTCGAGAAAGCCAGCAACCACAAATGACAACAGTGAGAGGAGAAAAGGCAGCCCCTAGATGTGGGCAACCGAGAGAGAGTTCAGATCATGGACCACTTCGAAGACTGGGAGCGGAAAAGGTATTGCCCACTAACCTGGGCATATTAAGCCCACAGAACCAGCCGGAAATTTGGGGATGGGATAAGGATCTCGGGGTTTGGAGAGTCCTCCTATGTCGCCTCTAGGATGCTAAACGCTGCCGGCCTTGCTCGTAGACTTTTTCCAACTGCATGGGGATATCTTCGATTTAGAAAGGGTTGGTGACGAATGTCTCCTAGACGAGGGTCAGCAAAAAGGGGCACAAATCGACCTACCAAGACCGAAACCAACCATACTAGCATCAACTGCAACCTGCACGTCCCTGTAGCTCAGAAGCGTAATCAAGAATATTCACTGCCTCGCTGGTTGTTATGGAATACAAGAATCAAGATCTCTCGTAGTATGGTGTCTGAAGAAGACTTTGACTGTGAGTGTCCCAAGGATTCAACAACCAGAACGAGATGTCTGGTGGCATCTTCAACTACCAGCTAGAGATACGTAAGCCCCTAAGCTTGCTGCCGCCATCTTGCACCAACCCAAGACTGAGAGATGAACGTCTCTACAACAAGTGAAGCTCACGGAAAGCTAGTTTCTGGATGAGAGCATAGAGCTGTAGATATTTGGCCAAATTCTATAAATGGTGATTCAACATGTCCCGGCCTCGTAATCTGGCCTTTGCTGCTCATTGCAACTACATCAAATAGTCTAACTACAAAGTATAATCAGTTGCGTCAAATTCTAGGATCGAAACACGACCAGACGCGTGTCCAATCACCAGAACATGATTTCGGACAGCCGCACATATCGCTCGATAATCAGGAGGAAGCCAGAGGATGTTTTTCATGTCTTGAACTACCCAAGTCCCATTCACAAATATGTCCCTTACAGGCTTCGGTTTAAGAGAAATAACGCTGGGTTGGAGAGAACCGATACCTAATCGTCCCCTATCTGTATCTAGGCATTGACCGTTACTAGAGAAAGATAGTTGTTGAACCGCAATGTTGATCTCAAGCGTCAGCAGTGCCGCCCCCGTCGTAGCGTCCCAGAGCCTGACCGTATTGTCACTGGAGGCGGACGCGACCAGCTTGCCGTCAGGAGAGAATGCCACGGCGTTGACCGAACTTGAATGGCCCTCAAACGTGCGGCGCGCCTCTCCCGTCGCAGCATCCCAGAGCCTGACCGTCTTGTCGCGGGAGGCGGACGCGACCAGCTTGCCGTCCGGCGAGAATGCTACGGTACTGACCCAATCTGAATGGCCCCGGAGCGTGCGGCGCGCCGCTCCCGTCGTAGCGTCCCAGAGCCTGACCGTATTGTCGCTGGAGGCGGACGCGACCAGCTTGCCGTCCGGCGAGAATGCTACGGTACTGACCCAATCTGAATGGCCCCGGAGCGTGCGGCGCGGCGCTCCCGTCGTAGCGTCCCAGAGCCTGACCGTCTTGTCGCTGGAGGCGGACGCGATCAGCTTGCCGTCCGGCGAGAATGCCACGGCGTTGACCCGATTTGAATGGCCCTCAAGCGTGCGGCGCGCCGCTCCCGTCGAAGCTTCCCAGAGCCTGACCGTATTGTCGCTGGAGGCGGACGCGACCAGCCTGCCGTCCGGCGAGAATGCCACGGCGTTGACCGAACTTGAATGGCCCTCAAGCGTGCGGCGCGCCGCTCCCGTCGCAGCA
>Ga0335072_10006320_pt1 | contig 17332 bp, 10 predicted proteins | sample Lox_Sample_21_FD_206725 | JGI IMG/M metagenome (GOLD analysis project Ga0335072, IMG submission 206725) | Soil microbial communities from Loxahatchee National Wildlife Refuge, Florida, United States - Lox_Sample_2.1 | ecosystem: Environmental > Terrestrial > Soil > Wetlands | place: USA...
TCCCGCCTCGGCTAGACCGTTGCCTGAAGCGGGGGCGCTCAGACGAGAAAGAAATTGAGTAATCTTCATTATTGCTGTGCGCATTCTCACGTCGTGCTTTCCATCGAGCCTCGCCCGACACCAGAAGCATGACCACATAGATCGAAGAATGAATAAGGAATTCATTCAGGTGTGGAACGCGCATTCACCATAATGGTGTAAAGTGGTGAAATCAGCTTACAAGCCGATCTAGCGCTTCATGGACTTACGTGTGAGAGAGCATGAAAACATCTGATGAATCCTCAATTCGTGCGTCAATCAGCTTTCCCCCTGCCGTTTATCGCTCCCTTGAGGAACTCGCTAAACAAAAAAAGGTGTCGGTGGCATGGATCGTGCGGGATGCTGCTGAAAGGTATCTTGCCCATGAGAAATTGGTTCGTAAAGAGAAGTAGGGCCGGGCTAAGGGGCGGGGATGAAACTCAAAGAGATCACGGCGGGGCTTAGCCTTACAGGTGTTGAGCCCACGCAAATTGTCGGTGTCGTGGCCACCGTCCCCCAAGGGGACGGTGCCCTTCAACTAATCTATCGACTACCTGACGGCACGATTAAAGAACGGCTCATTCTGGTCGCCGACGAACTCACGATCCACATAGCATCCGCTGAACGTCCCTTTTCTTTTGACGGGAATGGCGCCGCTTTTCAACTCGCTTGCGAGGCCAAGCGGATCGATTTCGCATTTCTCTTTGATCCTATGATGGCGGTCCATACGTCCAACGTGGAACCGCTTCCGCACCAGATCACAGCCGTCTATGAGTCCATGCTCCCGCGCCAGCCACTGCGCTTCGTACTTGCGGACGATCCGGGCGCAGGCAAAACCATCATGGCAGGACTTTATATTCGGGAACTCATTATGCGAGCTGATGCGCGCCGAATTCTTATCGTGGCGCCTGGCAGCCTCGTCGAACAGTGGCGCGACGAATTGTTCGAGAAGTTCGGCTTGGAGTTTAGTATCTACTCGCCTGCTTTGGAACAGACAACACCCCACGCCAACCCGTTCGAGAGCCATCATCAACTGATTGTCCGTCTTGACCAGATTTCTCGGAACGACGACTTGCAAGAGAAGCTCTGCGTTGCCGGATGGGATCTCGCCGTTTTTGACGAGGCGCACAAACTAGCGGCGCATTATTCCGGTTCAAAACTCGATAAGACCGCGCGTTTCGAGTTCGCCGAAAAGCTGGGCGCCACCACCCGCCATCTATTATTGATGACGGCAACACCCCATAACGGCAAAGAGGATGACTTTCAGCTTTTCCTCTCTCTTTTGGACTCCGACCGTTTTTATGGAAAATTCCGCGACGGTGTTCACAAAATCGACGCCTCTGACCTCATGCGCCGCATGGTCAAAGAGGAATTGGTTCGCTTCGACGGCACGCCGCTGTTCCCTGAGCGTAAGGCTTATACCGTCAATTACAAACTTTCCGACCTTGAGGCGGCGCTGTACGAGTCCGTTACCCGCTATGTGCAGACCGAAATGGGTAAGGCCGACCAGTTGGCAGGTTCGCGCAAAGGTTCCGTCGGCTTTGCATTGACGGCTCTGCAACGTCGTTTAGCGTCCAGCCCCGAAGCGATTTACCAATCTCTCAAACGCCGCAAAGAACGGCTTGAAAGGCGCCTGCGCGAGGAAAAACTCGGTATCCGCGGGCGCGAAGCGCTGGCCGAAACGTTGCAAGACGTTCCCGAAGACGACGACGACCTCAACGCAGAAGAACAGGAAAACCTTGAAGAAGAATTGGTAGACCAGGCGACAGCGGCCGCCACGGTTTCAGAGCTAGAAGCCGAGATTAGGATTCTGGACAGCCTTGAAAAACAGGCCAAAGAGTTGGTTGCGTCCGGACAGGACCGCAAATGGGATGAGCTTTCGAAGATTATTCAGAACAGCCCTGAGATGCACGATGCAACCGGCAAACAACGCAAGATCATCATTTTCTCTGAGCATAGGGATACTCTGAATTACCTGCATGAACGGATTGCCGGAGTACTCGGTAACCGCGATGCCATCGTAACGATTCATGGCGGCACACATCGCGATGAACGCCGGAAGATTCAAGCAATGTTCCGTTCCGATCCTGATGTGCGCGTTCTTGTTGCCACTGACGCCGCTGGGGAAGGTGTCAATCTACAACAGGCCAACTTGATGGTCAACTATGACCTGCCATGGAATCCAAATCGGCTGGAACAGCGATTTGGACGTATTCACCGCATCGGGCAAACGGAGGTATGCCATCTTTGGAATCTGGTTGCAAGAGAGACGCGTGAGGGCGACGTGTACCACCGCCTTTTGCAAAAGCTGGAAGTCGAAAGCGATGCCCTCAGAGGCCGCGTGTTTGACATTCTCGGCGAGGTATTTGAAGAAACCAGTCTAAAGGATCTCCTTATCCAGGCGATTCGCTACGGCGACCAGCCTGAAGTGCGGGCACGGCTAACCAAGAAAATCGACCAAGCGCTCGACCGCGACCACCTGAAATCTCTCCTCAATCGCAATGCGCTCGCACAGGAGACGATGACCGCAGATCGTCTCTTTGCTGTGAAGGGAGAGATGGAAAAAGCGGAAGCGCGTCGCCTTCAACCGTTCTTTGTCCGCGCGTTTTTCCTGAAAGCGTTTGACGCTCTCGGTGGCGTCGCCCACCCGCGCGAAGTGGGCCGCTTTGAAATTACCCATGTTCCAGCAGCCATTCGCGAGCGCGACAGACGGATCACCGGGCGCAACCGCCGCGAGCAGGAACCCGTTCTCAAAAAGTATGAACGCATCTGCTTCGACCGGGAGGCGATCCAACCGCTGGACAAGTCGGGACTAACCCGCGCTGTTCTGGTGCACCCAGGCCATCCGCTCATGTTGTCCATGTCGGACATCATTCTTGAGCAACATGCCAATCTGTTGCGGCAAGGCGCGGTTCTGGTTGACCCGGCCGACGAAGAAACCGACCCTTGGCTGTTGTTTCTCCTCACGCACGAAGTCAAATCTGGCGACGGGATGGTTCTCTCCAAGCGGCTCCAATTCGTCAAAGTCCGGCCAGATGGTTCAACGACCTTTGCAGGATGGGCACCGCACCTTGACCTCGTGCCGCTGGATGATGGCGAACGCGGACTCATCAAGGATGTCATCGATGCGCCTTGGGCCGCGACCAATCAAGAGAGCCGGGCCATTACCCTTGCAGCCGAAACGTTAGTGCCGGAGCATTTCGCGGAAGTCGCTAATCGCCGCATTGAGCAAGTGGACAAGACGCTCGCCGCAGTCAATGACCGCTTGCTTAAGGAAATCTCGTTCTGGCAAGACCGCTGGATTAAGTTGAGCGACGACCTTGCCGCTGGCAAGGGCGTGCGCCTCAATGTGGACAATGTAGCCCGCACGATCAAAGATCTTGAAGGCCGTCTGGAAAACCGTAAGCGCGAACTCCATGCCATGCGCCATATCGTGAACGGGACTCCGGCGGTGCTTGGCGGCGCGCTCGTCATTCCGGTGGGACTCCTCGCCAAGAGGCGCGGTGAGGAGCCGGCCGATATTGCCGCTGCCAGCTTCGCCGCAGACGCGGCGGCGCGGGCCCGCATCGAGAAGGCCGCGATGAACGCCGTGCGTGCGGCGGAAGAAGCGCGCGGCTGCCGCGTCGTTGACGTATCTGCTGACAAGTGCGGTTGGGATCTGACGTCATACCCGCCCGCTGTGGACGGTAAGCAAGCGGAGCCGCGCCACATCGAAGTCAAAGGTCGCGTGAAGGGCGCATCGACGGTTACGATCACCCGTAACGAAATGCTCTATGCCTTCAATCAGGGTGAGAAGTTCCGGCTCGCCGTTGTTCTCGTTGATGACGGCGATGCCGTCGAAGGACCGCATTATATTCGCAATCCATTCGACCGAGAACCTAGCTGGGGCGTGGCTTCGGTCAATTTCGAAATTAGCGCGCTACTTGCGCGTGCGGAGGCTGTATGAGTTCACCTACCAGCTTCCGGATTGATTCGCTCACCCTCTCGAATTTTCGATGCTTCTCAGAGTGTCAGATTGCTTTTGAAAATGACCTGACAGTTTTAGTTGCTGAGAACGGTGAAGGGAAAAGTGCTATTTTGCAGGCGGCTGGTATTGCCATGGGCTCCTTTGTTAACTTCCTAACCGGCACATATCAGTCACGAGGGTTTGGGCATTCTGACATCCACTTCCAAAAGGTCTCTAGCGACGAAATGGAGCCTGCGCTGCCTTCTTCTTATCGCGCCAAGGGATTTGTGGCCGGCTCAGAAGTTGAATGGCACCGAGAAATCCTTAACTATAGTGAGACTCCCCGTTCTACGTCGAAAGGGACAAAGACTCTCCGTGAACAGGTGATGCGTTTTAAGGAAAGCCTCAATACGTCCAAAGAAGAGGTCACACTCCCGCTTGTGGCCTCCTACAGCACCGGGCGTCTCTGGCGTGAACAAATATCTTCGAAAAGAAAACGATTCTCCATAGATCAAAGGTCGAGACTTGTTGGCTACGCAGATTGTTTCTCTTCCTCTTCTCCGGTCCACGGTTTCCTCGCTTGGTATCTGGGAGTGATGCAAGAGATCGGATCTCCCCAATTCGCAACCGATCTTTCGAGGAATCTACCGCTTATCAATGCAGTTCGCAATGCAGTGCGAGAAGTTTTAGAACCAAGTGGATGGGATGAAATGAACTGGAGCCCGAAGACCTTTAAGATCGTCGTCACGCATAAGGAGTTCGGGCAATTACCCATGGAATTTATGAGCGATGGAGTTCAAGGCATGATCGCTCTCGTGGCAGACATCGCCCAGCGATGCACCAGTTTGAACCCTCATTTCAAAGAGGACGCCGCGCGCCGGACGCCGGGCATTCTGCTGATTGACGAGGTTGACATGCATCTTCATCCCCGTTGGCAACAAGTTGTGATCAACCTTTTACAGAATGCTTTTCCCCAAATGCAGATAATCGTGAGCACTCATAGCCCGCATGTCTTGTCGACTGTGAATGCTCGATCTATCCGGGTGATCGAGTTGCAGAAAGGTATTGGGCATGTGAGGCCCCCGCATTCGGAAACCCGCGGCACGGAAAGTTCCGCCGTATTGGCCGATGTGATGGGAGTAGACGCCACACCGCCTGTTGAAGAGGCTAAAATGCTGAGCGCCTATCGTGCGTTGGTTCAAAGTTCAAATGAGGATTCGATAGACGCAAGTGAGTTGAGAGCGCGGCTCCTTGAGCATTATGGACCCGACCATCCGGTAATGGAGGAGGTTAAGGTCCTTCATCGGTTGCAGGAATTCAGGCGGGCAAAGCGCTTGCCGCCACCAACGGGAGAGTGATTGTGCACCACTTGGACCGCAATTCGATCCCGATTCCTGCCTGCCTTGCTGAGCGGGTGGAAGGGCGCACGTATTCTCGCCTTAGCGGAGCTGAAAGGGCGCAGATTCGTACTGCGCTACTCAATCTACAAGGCAACCGTTGCGCATATTGCGAGCGCAGAACCGGAGACGCGCACGACGAAGGACACATTGAGCATTTCCGCAAACAGGCCGACCATGGCGATCTCACAACGACCTGGGAAAACATGTACTGGTCCTGCAAGGACGAAAAGACCTGCGGAAAGCACAAAGACAATTGCACGAAGACCCACGGGCAGCTTGCGCGCCCTAATGCAAATGACTTGATTGACCCCGGCGTTGACGATCCGGATCGGTATCTGCTCTTCGTCGAGGATGGGACTGTTGTTCCGAGGCCGGGTATCGATACTGACTCTCAACGGCGCGCGAGGGAAACGCTGCGCGTCTTCCAATTGGGTGAATCTGCCTTACTCAAACAGTCGCGGTTTGATGCATTACGACCATACAAGACAGCCGTAAGGCAATTCCTCGCGCGGGGAGATGATTCGCTAGTACAGTATCTGGACGCTGTAAGAGAAGATATTCAACAAGCGCCGTTTTCGGCTGCAATTCGGCACTATTTCGAGGGAATCCTGTGAGTGAATTCACCATCAAAGCGCCGAAAAAGTTGATCGAAGTGGCCTTGCCGCTTGATGCAGTCAATGAAGCGGCCACAAAGGAAAAAGGAAACCCTTTCTTGAAAGGGCATCCGCGAAACCTCCATCAGTGGTGGGCAAGACGCCCAGAGGCTATCGCCCGTACTGTGATCTTTGCGCAGATGGTCAATGATCCGTCCTGGAGGTGGGAACTAGAGAACTTAGGAGCGATTCCGCCGAATAACCTCAAAGCAAGTTGGGCAGCTAGTCGGAAGCGACTGTTCGCCATTGTCGAAGAGCTGGCGCGGTGGGAGAACACCACGAACGAGATGGTGCTTCAAAAAGCACGAGAGGAAATCTGGAAGTCGTGGCGCGAGACATGCGAGATCAACAAGGATGTCCCGCGAGCGAAGGAGTTGTTCAATCCTGAAAAACTTCCCAATTTTCAGGACCCTTTCGCCGGCGGTGGAGCGCTGCCGCTCGAAGCGCAACGGCTCGGATTTGAAGTTTATGCGTCGGATCTGAATCCAGTCGCAGTGATCATCAATAAGGCTTTGATCGAGATTCCTTCAAGGTTCTCCGGAAAGCCTCCGGTGAATCCATCCACGCGTGATCGACGGTCTCTAATCGATCGAACATGGACCCGAGCACAGGGTCTCGCGGAAGATGTTCGTCACTATGGCGAATGGATTCGCGAAGAAGCACAAAAACGGATTGGCAGCTTCTACCCAGGTATTAAAGTTTCGGCTGATCTCGCTGAAGGCCGCTCAGACTTAGCACCGCTCAAGGGTCATACTTTGACCGTAAGTGCATGGATCTGGGTGCGGACAGTCAAAAGTCCGAATCCAGCATTTCGACACGTAGATGTTCCCCTCGCATCGACCTTCATCCTTTCCACTAAAGAAAATCGAACGGCCTACGTTGAGCCTGTGATTGAGGGCGACCGGTACTCCTTCGCAGTACGGCTTGGAAACCCACCCTCCTCCGCAAAGGACGGAACAAAACTGGCACGCGGAGCGAATTTTCGGTGTTTGCTTTCTGGAGTTCCAATTGATGGAGATTACATCAAAGCCGAGGGCGCTGCGGGAAGGATGGGCGCCCGGCTGATGGCCATCGTAGCCGACGGCGAGCGCGGCAAGATTTACCTGCCACCAACGAGCGAACAGGAGACCGCGGCACAAATCGCTAGGCCAGACTCTGTGCCCGACACCCCGTTGCCCAACGACCCGCGCAATTTCTGGACCGTCCAGTACGGACTCACTAGATACGTTGATCTCTTTTCCGCGCGCCAGCTTCTGGCTCTTACAACATTTAGCGATCTACTTTCCGAACTTCCACACAAAGTGAAAGATGACGCATTCGCCGCGGGAATGTCCGAAGATGGTACCAGCCTTAATGACGGAGGCTGTGGAGCGACTGCGTATTCTGAAGCGGTAACGACGATAGTGTCATTGTTAATAGACAAGGTCGCCGACTACTCAAACACGATTTGCGCGTGGAATAGCGTCAATCAAAACGTCAGCCATCTGTTCACAAAACAGTCTATCCCCATGACATGGGACTTCTGTGAAGCCTCTGTGATCGATGGTCCTCTTTCGCCAGGAGAACTGGTGGAGGGAATCGCAAAATCGCTCGAGGCGTTGCCTGCTAGCTTGAGCGGACACGCTTTAATGCATGACGCTGCGACGGCATTCGATACTAATGGGCCGACGATAATTTCGACAGATCCGCCTTATTACGACAATGTTGGATACGCTGACTTGTCTGACTTCTTCTATGTTTGGTTGCGGCGTCCGTTGAAGTCGATCTTCCCCACCCTGTTCGCCACGCTTGCTGTTCCAAAAGCAGAAGAATTGGTAGCTAATCCGTATCGCCATGGTGGACGGGAGAACGCTGAGGCGTTCTTTCTCGATGGCATGACGAGAGCTATGCGTAATTTAGTGGCGAATGCTCATCCTGCTTCCCCAGTCACTATTTACTATGCATTCAAACAGTCAGAAACGAATAGCGAAACTGGAACCATCAGTACGGGCTGGGAGACATTTCTTGAAGCTGTAATTGGATCTGGCTTTTTGCTCACGGGAACGTGGCCTGTACGGACCGAGCGCGCTTCACGATCTGTAGGGATGGGGACAAACGCTCTTGCTTCCAGTATTGTGCTGGTTTGCCGGCCTCGACCTGCAACGGCAGATACAATCCCTCGCCGCGCATTCCTGCGTGAATTGAATCGGATGCTTCCAGAAGCTCTTGATGAGATGACGCGTGGTTCTGGGGAAGATCGGTCGCCGGTCGCGCCTGTAGACCTTTCCCAGGCGATCATTGGACCTGGCATGGCCATTTTCTCAAAATACGCCAGCGTTCTAGAGGCTGATGGCACACCCATGAGTGTGAGGACTGCTCTGCAACTCATCAATCGCTTTCTCGCAGAAGATGACTTCGACCATGATACGCAGTTCTGTCTGCATTGGTTCGAGCAACATGGATGGAGCGACGGCAAGTTCGGCGAAGCCGATACACTGGCCCGCGCCAAAGGAACCAGCGTTGACGGCGTAAAGCATGCGGGCGTTCTGTTTGCTTCAGGCGGCATCGTGCGCTTGTTCAAGTGGTCTGACTATCCGGCGGATTGGGATCCCGAGACAGATGGGCGTCTCCCTGTGTGGGAGCTTTTGCACCAGCTCATCCGCGTGTTCAAAACTGACGGTGAACCAGGGGCGGGCAAGGTGCTTGCCGCAGTTCAAGGAAAAGCTGAAGCGACGCGCCAGCTCGCGTATCGCCTTCATACGCTTTGCGAGCGCGCGGGCTGGGCTGAGGATGCACGCGCCTATAACGAAATCGTCACAAGCTGGAGCGCGATTGAATCTGCCGCAAGCGCCACGCCGATCGAAAAGCAAGGAAGCCTGTTTGGTTAGGGGAAGAAGTGATGAAGCCTTGGAGAGAGATAACAGTTCCGCACAAGGATGTTCTTGAAGGGACATTCCAGCAATCGGAGTTTGCAGCAGACATTACAGCCGTCCATACCGGCAAAGCCAGCCGCGAATATCAGGATGCGGATGCTTTCTTCGACCGCACTTTCATCACCGAAGGTATGCGACTCTTGCTCACGCAAGTCGCGCAACGCCTCGCCGGTAAAGGGGGCGAGCCAGTAATTCAACTTCAAACGGCCTTCGGCGGTGGCAAGACCCACACGATGCTGGCTGTGTACCACCTCGCCACCCGTCAATGCCCCCTTTCTGATTTGGCGGGTGTTCCTGAGATGGTCGAACGCGCAGGATTGATGGATGTTTCCCATGCTCGTGTCGCCGTGCTCGATGGTAATGCCCATGCGCCCGGTCAGCCGTGGAAGCACGGGAAACAGCAGATCAATACGCTATGGGGCGAACTCGCTTGGCAGCTCGGAGGCGTTGACGGCTTTGCACTGATTAAGGAGTCTGACGCCGCCGGAACCTCACCCGGCAAGGAATCATTGCGGGAATTGCTGGCTGCTTACGCTCCTTGTGTTGTGTTGATTGACGAACTTGTGGCTTATATCCGGCAGTTTCCGGAAGGCAAGATGTTGACCGGTGGCACGTACGATAGCAATCTTTCTTTCGTACAGGCGCTCACCGAGGCGACAAAACTTGTGCCGAACGCGATCACGCTAGCGTCGTTGCCGGAGTCGGACGTTGAGGCGGGAAGCAATCGCGGTATCGCGGCGCTTCGCGCGTTGGAAAAGACGTTCGGACGCGTGCAGGCGCTTTGGAAGCCCGTCGCCACAGAGGAAGCATTCGAAATCGTCCGTCGCCGACTCTTTGAGCCTGTGCGTGATCCCGCAGAGCGCGATGCCATTTGCCGTGCGTTCGCGGATGCCTATGTCGCCGAGGGCACGAAGCTCCCATCTGAAACGCAGGAATCCCGGTATTGCGAACGGCTCACGCAAGCGTATCCGATCCACCCGGAAATCTTCGATCGATTGTATGAAGACTGGACGACGATAGACGGGTTTCAGCGCACGCGCGGCGTCCTGAAACTGATGGCGAAGGTCATTTATCGTCTTTGGAAAGACGGCAACAAAGACCTACTCATCCTGCCCGGCAGCCTGCCGTTGCAGGACGGCAGTACGCGAAATGAGTTGACATATTATTTGCCCGCCGGATGGGATGCAGTCATAGAACGTGATATCGACGGCGACCGCGCAGAAACGACCGAACTTGAGAACAAAGAGCCACGGTTTGGCCAGGTGGAAGCTGCCCGCCGCGCAGCTCGAACCATCTTTCTCGGTAGCGCGCCCGCATCGGCTTCGACGAAAACCAACATTCGCGGCATCGACCGCGCGCGCATAATTCTCGGTTGCCTGCAACCGGGGCAGACGTCATCCGTATATTCGGACGCTCTGAATCGGTTAGCCGATCGGCTCCACTATCTCAATAGTTCGGGCGACAAGACGCAGGACACGACACGCTTCTGGTTCGACACACGCGCAAATCTTCGACGCGAGATGGAAGATCGCAAGCGCCGCTTCGATGAAAAGACGGAAGTCCGCGGAAAGATCGGCGAGGCCCTCAATCAAAGCGTGGGCAGTGCCACGTTCTTTGATGGCGTTCATGTGTTCACGCCACACGCCGATGTGCCGGACGACAGCGCCTTGCGGCTAGTTGTTCTCCCACCGGAAAGTTGGTACTCCCGCGAGGAAGTCCGACCGGTCACGGACGCGGCCTTAGAGTGGATACAGAACAACGGCGCCAAGCCACGACATCGTCAGAACAGGCTCCTGTTCCTCGCCGCAGACCACGCGACGATCGCGCGCCTCAACGACGCGGCGCGCGTTGCGCTGGCGTGGGGTTCCATCGTTTCCGATGTGGACGAAGGGCGCCTAAATATCGACCGCTTGCAGGAGACGCAAGCCAAGAAAGAACTGCAAACTGCGAAAGAAGTCCTGCCCCGCGCAGCACGTGAGAGCTACAAATGGCTCCTTTGTCCCGCTCAGGAAACGCCTCAATCAAAATCCTCCGTTGAAGCCTTTTCACTGAACACGACGGGGGGCTCGGTCGGCCGAGAGCTAGAGCGGGTTGCGATCGAAAATGAGTTAGTCATAACGGGCTGGTCGCCAATCCACTTGCGAACAAAGCTCAAGGAATTGTATTGGAAGGACGACCAACCTGCGGCGCTCGCCTCGACATTTTGGGAGGACACGCTTCGCTATCTGTACCTCCCGCGCCTGAAGGATCGTGATGTTCTTTCCCAGGCAATTCGCGCCGGTGCAGCCAGTAAGGATTTCTTCGCAACTGCTTATGGACAATCTGACGGCAAGTACGACGGGTTCAAGTTCGGCGACGCGGGAATCCAGACTGATGACACGCTTCTCCTAATTGAACCCAACGCCGCGAAGCAATATGAGGCAACGCAAACGCCCACCTCCAAACCCGTACCACGAGCCGGCGGCGATCCGGGTCAACTAGGTTGGCCGGGATCGACATTCGGCGAGCCGGGTGGCATCAGCTCAGGCCCTGGAAAACCAGGTACACCGGTTCCAGCCGCTCCAAAATCTTTTCACGGAACAGTAGACGTCCCGCCCACGACCGCGAAGATGCGTCTCGTTCAGATAGCGGACGAGATCGTTTCTCTGCTTGCATCCGATCCCAACGCATCGGTGAAGGTGGTTGTTGAGATTTCAGCCGAGTTCCCAAACGGCGTAAAAGACACCATGAAGCGCGCCATTTCGGAGAACGCTAACAGCCTTGGTTTGAAAAGTGCAGATTGGGAGTGAGGTGAGCAAGTCGTCAGAAAACAGCTCCACGCATGCCGCCGCGAGTAGCGGCACGCGGAGCGTCGTGTTCATCAGCAAGGCGACGCCCGAGGACGATGATTTTGTGTTGTGGCTGGCCCCGCGTCTTGAGGCGGCAGGTTACACGGTTTTTGCGGACATTCTTTCCCTGGAAGGTGGGGACCGCTGGCGCAGGGAGATCACCGGCACCCTACAAACCAAGGCCGTGAAAATGCTCCTGTGCTGCCGCGACGCCACGCTCGACAAAATCGGTGTCCAGGAAGAAATCAGCATCGCCACGGACGTTGGGAAGCAAATGGGCGACAAGCGCTTCATCATTCCGCTTCGCCTTGAGATCTTCAAAAAGCTGTTCGGCATCAGCGATCTTCAATGGGTCGATTTTCTGGGAAGTTGGGCCGGCGGCCTGCATGACCTTCTGGAAACGCTCGAAAAGCAGAACGTGCCGCGCGCGACGACGCCTGCGATCAATCCGAATTGGGAGAACTACCGCAAGCGGCTAGCAATCAAGGTCGAGAAAAAACCGGAAGTCCTAACCTCAAACTGGCTTCGCGTCGCCAGCCTTCCCGATACTATCCGCTACTATTCTCCGCCGGGGCCGGTCAATTTTGAATTGATGGAAAGAACGTGCCGCGAAAGCATGCTCCCCGCCGAAGCCTACCATCGCGGTTTCTTTTCATTCGCGCGGCCTGAGGAAATAGCGCGCGACTTTGCAGATGTCGCCCCATTTGAAATCCAGTCCGAGCACAAACTGCTTGAGTTTATTGATTGCGGCAGTCAATCCCCGATGATAGAACCGCGCGAGTCGAAAAACCTTGTGTTTTCTATGTTTCGCCGCGCATGGGAAAACTTCTGCCGTTCAAAGGGGCTGCACGAATACCTTTTCGCCACGCAGACGGCATTTCACATCGGCGAGGCGCAGACGCCGCTTGGCAAGAAGATTTCTTGGGGCCGTCAGGGAAAGCGCCGATTGTCTATGTTGCGTAACGCCGCCGGTGGCCGTGTCTGGCAGTACGGCGTGACCGCGACACCAGCCTTTTGGCCGTATCTGCACTTTAAGCTGAAGGCGCGCGTGCTGTTTGCAGAACTCGCGTCCGGCAATCGAGCCGGCGCTGTCATAGGCGACAGCGCAGAACAGCATCGTTTGCGACGGACTATCTGCAAAGGCTGGCGCAATAACGCATGGCATGGCCGCCTTATGGCTTATCTCGAATTGCTTGCGGGCGAGTCTCCTTGTATTGCAGTACCGCTCTCCGACGCAAACGTCATCATGCTCGATCCGAGGCCGATCCCGTTCACGTCGCCGGTCACGACCGTATTGCCGGACACGATGGAAGACGACGCGGAGGAGACCGACGATTCCACGCTCGCCCTGTTCAACGCGGAGGATGAGGCTGATGGACCTGCCTAACAAATCCCTCAAGGTCATCCATATCGACGAGCCGGAACTGACTTTCGGCCACGGCCAGATCTGCGACCATCCGAAGGATGGTCTTTTCCTCTACGGGCCAAACAGCGGCCCGACACGTCCGCGTGAGGTTTCCGTCGGCGTTATCGGAACAAAGGACGGACTTTCGTATTTTCGCAGTTGGGCGATTGCAGTTGGCGGCTTCGTTCCGGTCCCGCCGCGAAAGAAGACCGACAAGGAACACAGATTGCATCTCTCGAATTTTCCGGGACTGGAAGAAGCCTTCGGCATCATGATCAGCCCCGGAGAGTTCGTTCAGCGCACGGTGGATTACAACACACTCGACGAAGCCACGCACACGGCGAACCAACATGAGGCGGTGCGCAAGGCGGTAGACCTCTACGTGAGTGAGATCGAGCGCTATGACAAGAACGAGGAAAAGACGGTTGATGTCTGGATGTTCATTCTCCCCGAAATCATCTTTCAGCGCTGCAAGCCGCAGGCGCGGCGCACCGGACTTGAACTGACGAAGGGCGAATTCGATAAGAGCCAAAAAGAGAAGACCGACCTTCCGCTGTTTCAGGGTGTCATCGACCAGAGTGCCGAAGACATCTTCGAGGATGTGCCGGATTTTCACCGCCAGGTAAAGGCACGGTTGCTGAAACTCGGGCACACCTCGCAACTCATCCGTGAAACAACGCTTGCACCCGAGAAATTCCTGAATAGCGCAGGCTATCCAAAACGTGGATTGCAGGACCCTTCGACGGTCGCGTGGAATCTAGCGACCGGGCTCTACTACAAGACTCAGCCGATACCGCCGTGGAAGCTGGCCTACGTCAGGCCGGGGGTTTGCTACATCGGGCTTGTGTTCAAGATGATTCCGAACGATCCCCGACAGCACGCCTGTTGCGCAGCGCAGATGTTTCTCAACGATAGCGACGCAGTGGTGTTCCGGGGCGCAAACGGCCCATGGAAAACCGGCGACTATGAGTTCCACCTACAACCAAAAGAAGCGCAAAGTCTGATCGCCAAGGTACTCGATACGTTCAAGGAAAAGCACGGCGCGCCGCCGAAGGAATTCTTCATCCACGGACGCACGACCTTCAACGAAGAAGAATGGAAAGCCTTCAGGAAGGCGGCGCCGAAGGGCACGAACGTCGTCGGCGTGCGCATCAAGGAGACACACGGCGAGTCCAAGCTGTTCCGCGACGGTGATTATCCTGTATTGCGCGGAACCGCCATCATCCTCAACGACCGCAACGTCCTGCTGTGGACGAACGGCTTTGTGCCCAGGTTGGATACCTATATAGGTCCCGAAACGCCGAATCCGCTGTCCATCACGGTTCTGCGGAGCACGGGAAGGCGACCCCACATTCATACCGTGCTCGCAGACATCATGGGTCTCACCAAGATCAACTACAATGCGTGCAACTACAATGACGGCCTGCCTGTCACGATCCGCTTTGCGAATAAGGTAGGCGACGTGTTGACGATGGGTTCGGCTCGGGACGCGGACAAACAGCCACTGAAGTTCTACGTTTGAACGTATCGATCGACAGACTTGGAATGGGCTCAGATTGCCGGTTGAGTTCCGATTATTTCGGCACCGGATGGTCGTTCGGTATCGGCGCGGCTTCCGGTATTCCTCGTACCTCTGATACAACGACGGCGAAACACGTAGTTTGACGAACTTTCCAATATCGTAGTATGGCTACGATTATCTTCTCCATTTCAAATTGACAAGATACTTGGAAATGTGCAGATAATCGTAACATGGCTACGATTACGCAGAGCAAATTAAAAAGGCTCTATTCCCATCTGGCTGCTGGAACCCCACTGATCTCGGAGGATCTAGCGACGCTGGGGATATCGGCCGATCTCGCCGTGCATTACGTTCGCGCCGGCTGGCTTGAACGCCTGGCGCGTGGTGTCTTTTCCAGGCCGGGAGAAGCCCTCTCGCTGCACGCATCGCTGCTGCTGCTGGAGCGCAGAGTTGAGGGACTGCACGTAGGCGGGAAATCGGCCCTGAGCTGGTACAACGTTCGGCAGTATGTTCCGCAAAAGGAGACCTTGCATCTCTACGGGTGGACCACGGCTGTGCTGCCGGACTGGTTCCAGCAGCGGTTTCCTTCCGAATACCATCGGAAGAGGCTGTTTAAGGAGCAACCATCCGCGATGCGCCACGTTGCGCCTTTCGAGAATCGCGCTGGTGCACCCAAAGTATCGTCTCCGGAACGCGCATTGCTCGAACTACTGAGCGAAGTCGGGGTGCGACAGCCGTTGCAGGAGGCGCGCGAACTCATGGAGAGCGCCTACACCTTCCGCGCCGACATCCTGCGCGATCTTTTGAAGTCATGTACCAGCGTTAAAACTGTGCGTCTCTGTCTGCAATTGGCGCGCGAACTCTCGCTGCCCTGGGCCTCAAAACTCGATGCCAAGAAGCTGCCTACCGGGAGCAAGCGCGCCTGGATATCGCGCTCTAAGAATGGCCTGCTGGTACTCAAGCCATGAATCAAATCTATCTTGATACGGCACGATTGATGATTCAGGCAGCTCCGCTGGTATTCGTGGGAGATGTATTTGCCTTAAAGGGCGGCACCGCAATCAATCTATTCATTCGCGACATTCCGCGTCTCTCGGTCGACCTCGATCTCGTCTTCCCCGACCACACCTTGCAGCGTGAGCAGGCCTTGAATCGCATTGCAACCGCGCTCCGCGAGTCGGCGGAACGGCTGAAGTCACGCGGATTCCAAACTCGCACCGTTCAGGCTCAGGACGCGAGCGAAACCAAACTGGTTGTACGCCGCGATGGCATCGACATCAAGGTTGAAGTGAATTTCGTACTTCGCGGAACCTTGCATCCTGTCCGTACGGCGTCGTTGACGGAGAAGGCGCGTGAAACATTATTGGCGGACCTGGAATTGCCAGTGGTTTCATTGGAAGACGTCTATGGCGGCAAACTCGTTGCCGCATTGGATCGTCAACACCCGCGCGATCTCTTCGACGTAATGCAACTGTTCGCTCACGAGGGAATCACGGACGGAATCCGACGCGCATTCGTCGTCTACCTGGCTTGCCACAATCGTCCGGTACATGAAGTCCTGTTTCCCGCACTGCACGACATCCGCCAAGAGTATGAGCGTACATTCCAAGGGATGACGACGACTCCTGTACCCCTGTCTGCGTTGATCGAAACGCGAGAGCGCCTCATTCACGAGCTTCACGAGCAGCTGGACAGCAACGAGCGCCAATTCCTGCATTCGCTCGTTCAGAACAAGCCAGAATGGGGACTGCTTGGGTTCAAGCACCTTGGGGAGCTGCCCGGAATCCGATGGAAAGTGCAAAACCTCGCCCAACTAGCAAAAGCAAATCCCAGGAAGTTTGCTGCGCAGGCCAAGGAATTGAAGCGCCTGCTCTCCTGAGTAAGTCTGTCGTACTCATCTCAACGAGATTCCAGGTTCTGAGCGCCGAGTGGTCCCGACGGTAACGTCGAAGTAGTGTTAGTCGACATCCTCAATGCGGCAGCGTTGGCTGTCGGGGTCACAGGACTCGGGGCATCGCAGCCGAGGCGCAAGTCAAAGCAGGAGTAGAATTCGAACGAGTAGGCCAGCACAGACACCGGATAATTGGAACAATCGAACGTGCGAAGAGTTTCGATCGGCAGATTCGAGTTTGACGTCCACCCTCTAGAACAGCAGACGCTGGAGGCGGCATTTGACCGCCTTTACAAAAGTGTAATGATTGAAGAAGCGGAGCCCGAGCTTGACAGTGAATTTCGAACCGCCGCATCCCAGTATTTCGATCGCTACGTCGGCAGTCCCGACGCGCCGGCAGCACACGATCATTACTTTTATGGTTTTTCGCCGCTTTGGGCCTATTTTCGCGGCAAAGGGAGACTCGATTGGGCCGAGAAGATCTGGCAAATAGCCCTCGATCCGGCTCGAGAATGGGAAGATGCGCATTCGGGACAACAGGTTGACAAAGGGGTTCCCTACTACTTCTGGGCGATAGCTGCTCTCCTGAGGGGAAGTATTGACAGCGGCTATGTCCTAGCGCATCAAGCTGCCGAAGAAGACAGTCGGACCTCGTCTGGGATCAAATACCCAGATACTCCGGCTTATGCACTAGTCAGTCTCAATTACGACAAAGTCAATCAAGCATTCAAGGGTTGGGTAGATGAACAGGCCACTT
>Ga0335072_10006321_pt1 | contig 17332 bp, 16 predicted proteins | sample Lox_Sample_21_FD_206725 | JGI IMG/M metagenome (GOLD analysis project Ga0335072, IMG submission 206725) | Soil microbial communities from Loxahatchee National Wildlife Refuge, Florida, United States - Lox_Sample_2.1 | ecosystem: Environmental > Terrestrial > Soil > Wetlands | place: USA...
AAAACTTTTGGACCTTGTGCTCCACTTAACGAGCTAGGTGGGCCGGGATGCTCAGCTGGTTTGCGCACTGGGGCCGTGAATGTGACGGACCATATTCTATCGCATATAGAGGACACATGGAATGCGGGCTAGTCGGCACTCTGAAACTGACTAGAAAAAGTTCTGTAGTATTGTCTACACAGTAGCTATATCTAATATATGGGAGTTGACAAGAGGTATCACATACTTCGCGGTCGATAAGAGTGCCTTAGATACTATTCGCCGTCATGCAAGACTTCGATTGGAGTCTTATCGCCTCTATGGAGCAGACTGTACTGTGGATGGAAGTACTGTAACCGTCATCCTACAATTCCTTCATGAGCCGAGATCATATAGAAACTCCCTCGTGCGCAGTTTCAAGAATATCCGACAGTTGGGCTTCTTACAACGAAGGAAAGGAAACAGTTAGGTCTTAATGTTAACACATCAGTTGTTTTGCAACCTGATCTCGACGCTGATTGTCACATCCATAAAATCTTCCATGAGACGTATAGACATGAGCAACCCGGGCTGCTTGAACCCGATTTTCTTTACCTTAGGTTCTCAGCCCGGCTTTACAGCCTGGAGCCACAAGTCCCGGTCGATCATACCACCGTCTTCACACTCCCCGCCAAGATCAAGTTGCCTAGGGTTACGCTAGATTCTGCAATATTTGTTTGCAACCGATATCCACATCCACAGATAGTGTCCTTACATCCCCTAAAAGGAAAGAATTCGTGGCTGCTTTCCTTTGACTGGGTAGCGACGGCCCACCTGATGAGATGGTGAATAACCTGACAGAATTAGGATATTTCGAGTGAGCGAATAATACAAAAATATCGTGCACAAACGTAAATATTTCCCTTTCATATATTTTTTACTAACCCTGCAGCACCGGAGCATATTTTATAGCTACGTTACCTCAATCTGACTTCATTATACGCAACTCATAAAGGTTAGCGCTGAGGGTCATGGGCATAGGACACAACAGCAGATAGGTAAGAAACTAAGCTTTCTTGGAGGTGTATTTACGTTAAACTGTTCCTTCCGTATCGTGTATAACTTGAGAATTTTTGCAAGAATACACATGATACGTGCATTTACGACCCTAAGTGTATTCTATTTACCCCTAGGAGATGTCAAAACCTACAGAATAGTACCCTGAGCAACAGCGGAAGCATTTACCAATCGGCTCTATTGGCTAATTGTTTGTACGATGTTTCATATGATCCCTTGGCTTGTTTTTCGGTGTGGAAGACTGTCCGTGCATCACTCGCACCTTGTAAATATATCAGGAACCCTGCAAGGAAGTGCCTCCGTACTCCGTGACTACAAGCATTATTGCAAGGAAATGGTTTCTCTCTGCCGTCCCTGCCATGCAGAATATCGGGCATTAGTATTCGGTAGATGCCGTGGGGAAGCAAGAGGAATTGATACACCTCTATCGCGTCCTCTCTCGCACTCCACACCCTATGACCGACGACACTACTACTTCGTGGCCACGCCATCTATGGCAGACTGTTAATGCTGGTTTTGTGGGTTGAGAAAATCTCAGGCACGATATTTCCTTTCTTTGCCTGCCAACTTCTTACTCAATTCTACATACAGGAGCTTAGGTGCACTGTACCATATCAAAGTAACCTACCTTATTTCTCTCCAACACAGCTGTGAATGAGAGATATTGTATTCTAGCACGGCAGCTGTTCGTCAATCTTATATTACGCACAAAGTTCCAGTTTGCAGTTGGGCTTACTTTCTGAGCGCCAAAGAGATCGAACAGTGAGTGCATCGTCACTACATATCCCAATTGTGACCAATTCGTTTGCAATGACAGACCCAGCATCACTAAGAGGAATAAATGAGACTCTTATCAAGTCGTTCGCGATCCACTTCTCAGGTGGGAGTCACTTCTACGGTTAGAACGTTTAGGCACGCCATGTACGCAAAAACGAAAGCTATTGATAAATTAATGAGTAGTTTTAGTATCTATGTTAACTGAGTGAATGCAGAAGAATAGCAGCAGTGTTCAGTTCACCTTAAACTAATGCTGGCAAGCATCCGCACTCCGAAGCCCTGTTTTTTAAGTCGTACAGAATTTTGCATGGCGTGGGAATATTTGAGAATAGCGAGTGAGACCCCTGAAACTCGACGTTATCCTTAAATGCAAAAGTGAAGGTGTTGCTGGCAGCGCCTTGCTGTGTAGCGGTAGAGACGATGAATGTCGTTCTAAAACGCCCCCACAAACTAGGGAGAATAACTCGGCAGCCCTCCAGGATCTTCCCCTTCTTCAGTACCAAGGGCCGTTCCCTCTCCAACCACCTCCCTCCCCTCCATCACCATCTCGATAACCTCCTGCCTCGCCCTCCTCCAAACGTCCCTCACCTCCGCCTCGAGATCCTCCTTCTCGTCCCCCAACCTCTCTGCCCTCTCCTCCGCGACCCCAATCTCCCTGCTCACCTCCTCGATCGCCGGTATGATCTCCGCCAGGCACTGCCGGGGCTTCTTCCACAGCTCCTTCGAATCAATAAGTTGCATTCCCTGCCCGGGCTCAAAGCTGCCTAGCAGGTACTTCTCCAAGATCTTCAGCTCGCGCAGGTCCTGGATGCCAGGCTGTGCCAGCTGCGCGGAGTCGTACGCCGATTCCGCTTGCATGGCGTGCAGCTGCGCCGTACTCAGGGCGTTGCGGACGATATTGACGGCGAGATGGCGGGCTTCGGCCGTATGGAAGTGGTTGTAGCCGGAGGCCTCTGCGTTCAAGATGGCGGCCTGCGACCAGATTAGGTATTTGTGGGCGTTGGCCAGCAGCTTCAAGGCTTGAGTCTCATTGTCGATCTGTTTTTGCAGATCGGAGATTGGGCTTTGGAGTTGGGCGACCTCCTGCTTGGCGGCTGTCTCTGGAGAGTATTCAGTGTGAGGGAGTGCAAAGATGGTGTCGTGGAGGGAGTCGAGCTCGATGACGGCGGCGGTGTGGATGGCAGCTTGGTCCTGGAGACGGGCAAGTGAGACCTGGGCCTCCTCGAGATTGTTCTTCGAGGTCTCGAGGTTCTTATACGCTTGAGCTTGCTCTTCAAATGCGTCTTGGTATTCCTGTTCTACTTGGCTCGTTTTGACTAAATGTTCTTCTGTCTTGCCGGATATTTTAGAGAATAGTCGTTTCGTAGATCCATCTCGAAGTGCTTCATATTCGGTACGAAGTCTCTCGACCTTCACTCGAAGAGGGTAGAGATTCTTGGTTCCGATTAGAATTCGAGAGCTCAGTTCTGTAATATATTGGGATGTCTCCCGGACTTCACGTGATGCGTTGGAGGTAGAGGAGATGGTAGAGAAGAGTTCAGTATTGAGGGAATAAGAAGAGCGGATGCGCTCTTGGAAGGTCATATCCGCGATTGATGCTCTCCTATAATTTGGATGAATTTCGCTACTAAATTCAGCTATTATTACGATTATGCGAAAGTAGATAATTGCAGACATCAGTACATATACACGGAAATGGCCTCGCTTGGACCTGGCAATTGCATATGCAGGTGAGTTTTTATCTGGCTTGGCGCCTTCCGGGGCTCGTTTCGGCACAGGCTCGGGATTTTGGAAAAGCCTAGGTAAAAGCCATCAATGCAACTATGCGATTGACGATCGGCGCAAGGTACAGCCGCGGAATGCGTCACCCATAATTCTAACGACTACAGTTAAGAAATGTTTTAGAGGTTTCATCTCACCCTTACCCATATTTTTGACCCAATTTAGAAACAAGACATCTTCAATACTATCCGAAGTCCCTTAATCTTAATGGTCTTCAACATGATCCACATGAAACTTCTCCCCCATTGCAGCCGCTGCCCCGACCGGATCTTCAAGCGCATGCGGCACCAGTTGGTCGCCGAACAACTCATCCATCTGCTCCAACGTCTTCCCTTTCGTTTCTGGAAAGAAGAATATATAGCAAGCGGCAGCACAAATGTTAAAAGCAAAAAAGAAATAGAAAAACCTGAACCCTAAGTTCGCCAACGCAATGGGGGCACACTGTGCAAAAGCAAATTCAAACACCAATTCGAGAGCGCCGAGATCGAGTTTCCTTTTGCGCGGATCTCAATCGGGAAGATCTCGGCGGGGTATACCCATGATATGATGCCAGTGAAGGTGAAGAAGAAGGAGAAGACAAAATTCATGGCGACCATGGCGCGGAGGGCGTTACCGTTGGATGATAGACCCCCTGAATCGACGACGAAGTATTGGGAGAGGACGGCGTTGACCATGAGGGCGAGGCCACATCCAACGGCGGAGAAGATGAGCGGCTTGATGCGGCCAAATCGGTCGAGCAGGTAGAGGCCGGCGGCGCAGTAGATGATTGAGAGTGCGCCGGCAATGCCGACGATCATTAGGGATGTCCCAGTTGTGATGCCGAGAATTTTGTAGATGACATTTCCATAGTAGTTAATGACCTAAGGTTGGTTCGCACATCAGCTCAGGTAAATAAAAGTTTTGTTGGGCCTGGATGGGTAAAACTGAGGGGCAGGAGATAGAGACTTACATTCACACCAGAAAGTTGGCCGAAAGCTTGCACGCCACAACCCAAAGCTAAGCGCTTGCGCCAGCTTGACCGTGAAAGGAGACCGCTCCACGTCTGTACGGCAATTGTTTTTTCTGCTACAATTGTGTCCCTAATCTCCTTGTATTCCAGATCAAGGAACTCCTCGTTCGAGCCAGTGCCATGTAGCTTTTGCAACACCAAGCGTGCATCCTCATGACGGTCCTTCTCAATAAGCCATCGAGGACTTTCTTGTAGGAACCAAATACCGATAGCCATGGTGAGACCCGGGATTACTTGGAATGCAAGAGGGAAGCGCCCTGTTTGGGAGTTGTCAGAGGAGAGATCGTGAGGAGCTCAAATTCAGGTTGACCTACATTGAAAGTCGCTGTTGACTTGAAAACAGCCATAACCGAGCCATTGAGCAATGAAAAAGCCCCAAGAAAGCATGAATTGCAGAAGTCCACTAAGCTTTCCTCGATCTTCAGACGTAGCAATCTCCGACTGCATGGGTATTAGCATAGACAAACATTACGGCATGCAGAGGGAAGCTTACACAATACATTGGGACAACAGCAGAGAGCAAACCGACAGCCATACCAGCAATAGCTCTACCAGCAATCATCATGCCAATATTAACAGCACCAGCCTGAAGGGCACACCCGAGTACGGAGATACAAGCACCAATGAAGACTGTCAATTTACGGCCAAGTAGATCGGGCAGCCAAGCGATGGATAGGGCACCAAGAATGGCGCCCCCGGTGAAGGAAGACACGATTCCACCGGTCTGTGATGCAGTTGGTGTGCCCATGTATGCCTCGAAATAGGGCTGGACGATGGTTGAGGAGATGATGCCACTGTCATAGCCGAAGAGGAAACCTATGGAAGGAAGGTCAGTCATTTCAGGGTAAAAATCATGGTTGATATTAGTAAATGTTCTCCACTCACCTCCAATGGCTAAGAAGATGGCCGTACCACCAGTGAGTAGACGACCCATGATGCCTAGATCCTCCAGGCAGAATAAAATGTGATAATTGAGTATGGAATAATTCCGATGCGATGAAGTTTAGGTGGGTGAAGGAAAGGCTGTGTGTTCGCAGTAAACCTTCGATGCTGAGTTGAAAATCTATTTCTTAAAGTACTTCGATGTTGATATAAGCTTTCTTCTGTATAGCTTCTCATCGGTATTCGTCGGTCATCCTTGCTTACCGCTTCGTACTCATTTACCCCGGGATTGCGGGGCTGTAAGACTAAGCATGATGTGGCAACAAATCCATGGCGTTGGTAACTGATACATCCATGTCACCACATGCGGGAAGGCTTGAACCTGTCGTTACACGTTTTTCTCTCTGACATCCCGAGCATTTGCCGAACCATTGCCACGGACCAGGCTCGGCACAGCTAAAACCGACCAACTCAGGGGCGTTTGTACTATTAGATCATTTAATATTGCTACTAACACCTTTGATGATCCAAAATAATAGCCGTGAAATATAATTAGCAGAACAATGATGATTAATAGAGTATCTATGACTAATAGAGCAGCTCGAAGTCGTTTTAGGTGACATGTATCGTTGAAAACGAAGATAATCTATGTCGAAAGTCCTTATGTATCTTACCCCTGACGTATTCGGCCAAGTCCGGCTTTCGGTATCCTTTACCCCATCGTTCGCCCGAAGAATGGCCGGGCGACGCCACAAAAGCCTCCATGGCTGCGCTTGCCGGCTGGAACAATATCCCCCCGCTTTTCCCGGTTCTCTCTGTTTATCGCCCACGGCATACTTCGGTATCCATCGACATCGTGACAGCGAAATCTCGCCGACATGTTGCCGTGTTCGGTTGATGGGAGAAGTGAGTGCGAATTAAGAAAACCACACACCTAGCACTTCATTACAGCTCGTCCCTATGCAACAGCGAAGATTCTAGATAGTTGGGGTTATTCTCATTAATCAATAAAATATACTTCACGTAATCTTCTTTCTTTTTCGGTATATTATTAGTAGGCTATATTGGATATCGCTGCTCCAGATCTGATGGCCGCAAAACTTGAGATACCTGAAATTCCTGCGAACCAGAGGGTCGAGAAGGTCCTCACTACGCACTTTAATAAAGAATTCGCACAGAAAGCTGAAGCATGCGCGTCAAAGCTACATGAGTGGATCGATCTCCCACTATCAGTCATCAAATTCGAACCGGATCCGAAGGCTTACTTCAAATGTCGAGTAATACAACAATATGAGATTTCGCAACTGCCGTCGATTTCATATGGCAGAGGAGATCAGCTCATACTAGACTTTGGAACTCATCGCGTTGGTTATTTCTCCTTTCATCTCGGTGTTGATGGCGTCAATATCGACGCACCTGCCAGACTGCGACTCACATTCGGTGAAGTCCCTTACGACGTCACTGAGGACCTACATCCGTGTAAGTCGTGGATCAGTACGAGCTGGCTTCCAGATGAAACTATCAACATCGATTGGCTGCCAGCTGATGTAGATATGCCTCGAAGATACTCATTTCGGTATGTCAAGATCGAAGTTATTGACACATCTCCAAAGTACAAGGTCCGATTCTCCGACATCAAAGTCCGTGCTACGAGCGCAGTGTCCCCCGAAACTGTATCTAACGTCGAATCTCTCAGGACGAAGGACGAAGAGCTCGTCTTGCTGGACCGCATTAGCATGCTCACACTTCGAGACTGTATGCAGACCGTCTTCGAAGACGGTCCCCGCCGCGACCGACGTCTCTGGCTGGGAGACCTCCGCCTGCAAGCCCTAACCAACTACTGCACTTTCAAGAACTACCCGCTCGTAAAGCACTGCCTGTACCTCTTCGCCGCACTCCCCCGTGAAGACGGCTCCTTACCGGCCTGCGTCTTCGAGAAGCCGAAACTCACGCCCGCGACAGACTACATCGTCGACTACGATGCCCTGTTCGGGCCGGTAGTCCTCGACTACGCCCTCGCGTCGGGAGATCTCGAAACAGCCGCCGAGTTGTGGCCGACAATTCTCAGCAGCATGCAAATGGCGCTCTCGCATCTCGACAGCACTGGCAGATTCAGGTCCGCGGCTAGTACGGCGTGGAAGTTCCTCGACTGGTCGGACGGGCTCGATGCCGACGCCGGCATGCATGGTTTGGTTCTGTACTGTTGCAAACGGGTTAATAGGCTGGCGGCTGTCCTCGCGAAGCCTGAGCCGTATCTCGACGTCGTCAAGCAGATGATCACTAGCGCAGCCACTTTCTATGATGCTCAGCTCGGCGTCTTCGTCAGTGGGCCCAGTCGTCAGATCTCCTGGATCAGCCAAGCGTGGATGGCCCTCTCTGGCGCCATGGATGTATCGATATGTCTACGCGCGATCGAGACTGCCATGGCTAACCCTAAAGCTGTGAAACCTCTTACGCCTTACGCGTATCATCATGTGTGTGAAGCATTAGCGCAGTGTGGAGGTCAGAAGCAGTGCTTGGATCTGATGCGAAGGTATTGGGGCGGTATGGCGAGGGCTGGGGCAGATACGTTCTGGGAGTGTTTTGATGAGGAGGATTCAAGGAAGAGTCCGTACGGAGATTGCCATAATAATAGTTATTGTCATGCGTGGAGTTGTACGCCCAGTTATTTATTGAGGGTTGTGTTGAAGGATGCTTATTGAGGTGGAAATTTCTACGTTTGTGTTAGATCAATAGAATGTACTCGAGCTCTCCTTCGCTTTCAGGCCAAACTTCTCTTGTCATGATCCCCCGTATGTATCTGTAGGCGGCGAATTGGAGCCCGCAGGCCGAGGGCGTCAAATCACTGGTATGTCAAATCCGGCCCTCCGTGATGGGACCCTAGTACAGTACCCATATGCCCCTTTTTTCGTAACGTTCTCTCCCTCTTTAATGGATCGCCTGATTTCATCCTGAAAAAGGACATTCGTGAAAGTCATTATATAGTAGTCGCTAGAGAGATAGCGCTCTTCAAATGTGCCCTTGTCTGTAGCAGCGGGAGTTCATTCTTTGAGTGCCTACTTGATATTACTATTACTGAGTTCCAAGCCATCGTCCATATTAGTCGTAAAATCCGGCATGCGACTCCCGATAGCCTTTATAGTGCTAAAATTTTTCCCTTGGAATGTAAGAGCATTGCAGTCTTCGTCGAAAGTACAGTACATCGAGGCTCAAGTACACGTGCATACTGAGGACGTTGATGAGGCTATCGCGTAGGCTAGGCATTGCCGCCTTCGAGTCCATGATCAGACCAGGTAAAAACCTAAGATAGTAGCCCTGACTAGCGTCGATTAGACTAGGTAACTTCCGGGAGCACATCAGGATCCAGAACTGGAGTTCTAGAGCGGTTGATCATTTCTCATGATAACAGAACGCTACAGACTGTTCGCAACCACAAAAAAATGTTATCTACTTCGATATTACCCTTTAGGTTGAGTAAAGACATTTGCTGCTAAGAACTGTCTATTTACTTCGAATGTACTGTACATATGACAGCTGCCACACTTAAAATATAAGATATTGTTTCTTAACATGAAATCCAAAACCAAAATGCATAATTTTAGAAGCATAGCTTTCATAACGCTGAAAATAGAGACTCCCAGCCACTCCACAGAGCAACCCATGACAAAAATCAGAAAGTAAGGAAGTAGCGGAAGGGCAGCTAACATCTTCATATAAGATGTTACTTTCTATTCCAAATGTGTTAGCACAAATTTTAATTAAGGCATATTTTCTTCATACCATCTATGTATCCACGAATCCATTTCTAAAGCCCTAGCAACATCTGAGTCGTTAGGCAGGTTGTGGAGAGATAAGGCTCCATGCGCAGTTAGAATGTCTCTTGTGTGCAGAAGACTTTCTTCTATTTCGTTAGCGTGAAGGTCATGATCCTCAAAATCTTCGAGGCAGTAGCCGCGACAATTCATCACAAGTCTAGACTCGACTATACGCAGCGGATTGTCGTAATAGTATTCTTTCCCACGATCGAGAAGCCGTTTGCGAACGGCAGCTTCGTCCCTGTCGTTTCGATTTTCATATCAAATCATTGCGATCACCGCTTCATCATGACCAATAGCATTCACATCTGCCCCAGCCTCTAGCAACCGTTGTACATCATCTTCAATAGCATAGCCAAAAAGAACTGCGCTCTGTAGAGGAGTTAATGCAACATCGGGAGAACTCGGATCGGCATTGCTAAGCAATAATAGCTTCATCATGCTACTACTTGTACCACATCGTACAAGCAAAGCTGAATTCAGCACATTCAACCCGCCATAGGCGAGATTGTTTATATCAGCTCCAGCTGCAATTAGAATACCCGCTATTTCTGTTCTGCCTAGAGATGCCACAAAGTGAAGTGGTGTTCCGCAAACTAACTTATGTAGATCGTCAGGACCACGGTCAAACTTTGTATTTAGCAGCTCCAACTGATTTTCCAAGATGACGGTGTTCGAATTTTGTCCCAAGAAGATGTCTGCTGCTCTAATAAGGTTAAAATGGCAGAGATATGCCATTATTACTGTACATTCTGTTCCTTGAAGCATTTTCCAGTTTGGAACTTGACATGAGTGCCATTCAGGATATGTTAACAAACTTTCATCTCGGAAATATTCCAATCGCTCGATCCAATTATGGAAATGAGGCTTAGTTGGGTTAAGTAGCCTAAAAATGAGTCCAAGGAAGTCCGCAAATTCATCTGATCCTTCTGGATCTTTTAATCACAATCAAAGTTCTTCGCAATATAGATCCAACCATTCATAGCCGCCTTAAGCAATGGAAAATGCTTTCTGGCCCTGTCCTCAGCATGTCTAATAGCATATGACTCGGAATCACAGCCAGTGTTGGAAGTACTCTTACTCCTCAGTCGTTGGTAGCAGCTTGTAGTCCAAGTTCAAAAGATGTGTCATGCAAATTTTGCTTGCTAGAACCTTTGCTTTGATTTCAGATGTTTTGAAGAAAGTTGCCTTCATTCGCTCAGAGACCAAGTATTCCTGGACTGTATAGTAAGCGAGCTGTACTCAAGGCTTAGTGTTTTCCTGAAAAGTGATTAAGCATGTGCAAATATCCAGTAGGCCCTTCAGATTTAGGAAACGTTCATCTATGTTAAGCGCACATTGTTCAACATCCACAATAACTGCCTCATTAAGTTCCTCCAGGGTGCCGATGAAGCTAATACTAAGTAACTGAAATGCACGATTTGCATAGATGTAGTTCCTGGGATGTATGTTATTTAAGATCCGCTCATAGGTTTCGTCTAGGGATTCTGGCAGCTCTCTCAAAGCTTTGCGGATTTCAGAAGCTGATTCAAGCCTTCCTAGGATATCGAGCTGACAAAACGCCCAGCGGAACCTACAATATGCATCAACTTAAAGACTTTCCTATCGCATGCTCCTATAAATCTTACATTCCCATTGCGCCTTTCACAAGGGCAACTTCTATCTCTGATATCAATTTTTCTGGCCAATGACTGAGCTTCCGGTCCTCACAAAGACGGTTTTGAATGTAGAGGCAGATATCATCGTCGACCCACTGGTTTTGATTGATCGAAATGACGGTCGAAATACCTCTTAAAGCCCTTTCAATATCCTGTTCTTTTCTGCTAGTTGCAAAAATCCGAAGTTTCGCGAAATTAGAGTCACCTGAAAGTTTAATAAGAACGTCTAACAGATGTTGCCTATTGGTGGATTCGTCTAAGGCATCTAGTATAAGGTAGACTCGTTGAAAGCCTTTCAGGACAGCAAATAATGCAATCAATAGATTAGCTATACTAGGTCTATCCCCATGGTGATGAAGTTCTTGAACTTTAGGCGGGATATACTTTGATTGCCGACAGTTGATTTATGACCCAACAGAGAAAGTGTGCTACTTCGTCCTTTTCACGCCTAAAGTAGAAGTAATAGTATGCCCAGCCATTCAAAACCGTGTTCTTGCAGAGCTTTTTAACATCTTCAATAATAAAAGATTCTAGGGTCGTCCTTCCGCTCCCAGGAATGCCGTACAGCCATAGAAAGCTTGTTGAGACCTTCAACCAGTTCGTATAGTCCGGCGAGCGAGTAAGCCATTTACCAGTATGAGGTTCACGTAAGTTCCATGCCCCATTGTGGTTTGAGGAGGGATCAGTAATCACAAGCCATTTTAAGATGGACTCTCGTTTTTTGTCTATGCGGTCAATATTAGCGGGTTCTTTGCCAGGCATGATGCATATCTATAGCATCAAGGTAATCACAAACACATTTTACATCTGATTTGATAGTCTTAATATCACGCCTATAGGATATGTGTTAGCATATTCGAACTTGAGAATTAGTAAATAAAATGGGTTTGGAACGTACACAGATTCCGTCGTCAAAGCAACAGAGATAGCTGACTTAAAGCGTCCAATATCTTCAATCAGCTTCCGAGCTTTACTTTCTTTAAAAGACCAAGCTAAATTCTCCAAGGATAGGAGAATTTTCTTACGTTTCCTATTTGAGCATTCGCCCTAGGCTGTAGTAGAGAACGAGGAGTCCAAGGCGGCTAATACTTTCCTACAACCTTCAATGGACCCGTTTGAGCCATGAAGCTTTTTCAAGATTGTCAAGTTTTATAGGCGGAGCACATGAACATGAGGATTATTGAATGCATTGATACTAGGTTATCTCATAGAAGAGGGACCAGCCCATAGACTTATAGTGGTGCTCCACCCTCTCCGCAAGGATCAGGGGTAAGCCAGCTATCAACCAACCCCTTGACAGGGTTATATCGTGACAAAATGCACCTACCATGTTCCGACCTTTTAAATGACCTACAAAAGAAGCGGGTTAAGGGAACATTGACCAAGCAGTTACTCGATCGAGCTTAGGGAGTTACGGTAGACTGAAACCAGTAACAGAGTTTCCCAAAGCTTAGTCTCTTCGGTTCTGCTACGTCAAGCTGAAAAGAACAGTCACGTGCTCCAAGAATCCCGTGAAAGTCTGTTGCAATGCAGGCTATTTAGGCACGTGGTTCTGGACATTCTCCATGGATTGGTTCCTACGAAATGCTGGACATAAGGTCCCTACTTATAGACGAACTGAATAACTACATGATCCTAAGAAATAGGAGCCCCATGACTCCGTACGGATAGTTACGGCATAGCTACGCGCTGGCTACGCGCCGTACTGAAGCTATTACTCCATCATGGTTGTGTCCTGAAACGAAAGGAGGTGCCACTGGGACACCCTGATAATTGCGGCGGGAGTGGCGTTGTTAGGGCATTGGGATCGTTCCTCGCAACAAAGTCTAAGCTGATTTTGTCCTAAAGGCCATGAGGGTTTCGATAATTTTCCCGATTGTATTGAGTAGGGCGATTGGCCTCCATGCTCCTGGACCTGAATAGAGGGGCTTTCCTGGCTTCTGGAGTGTGACTGTACGTGCTTTCTTAAGCTGGTGCGTATAGTGCCCAAGTTTCCAGCATGATGTAGCAAGGATTGTAGGTGCCTTTGCCAGCTTTGGGCCATGGCTTGTAGGAACCCATTTGAGATATCGTCGATTCCTGGGGTCTAAATGGCTTTAAGGCTCTAAGAATTGATTTCACCTCTTCTTTGGTTGCTTCCGGCAAGTTAATATATAAGAGATATATAAATCAAAAGTGAGTTAGCAAAGGGCCTTGGTTTTATAAGTATTGGCAATGTTGGCGAACGGTGCACCAAACCATTAATCAACGGGGTACGCGGATGAGCAACACCAAGAGACGTTTGCGTCCCAACAGTCTAGGCTCTCAAAAGAAAAGCTGTGCAATGGTCTGGCAATAATTGGCGGCAGCGAAGAAGCCGGGAAACTTGAAGAAATGAGATTGGAAACTAGCTTGCCCAAACGAAGACGATCCAGTTAGGATACCACGAAGACACGTTCCTTAACCACAAGAAAATTCATAGTACTGTAAAAAAAAAAAAAAAAAAAAAAAAAAAAACAGAAAACTTTTAAATGGATTTTTAAATGTAATTAACTCATTTCCAAAGCCAGAAATATCAATATGCCTATGATTGGGCGTTGTCGTGAAGGTTGACTATAGATCTTCATATTCTTATCCGTTACTCCATCTGCTCGCTCACTTCCGTGCCCTAAAGGTGTCATTCCGCCGCTCTTCTATCATCGCCCTCTTTGTCTCATCTTGGTTCTTGTGAGTCGAAGTAATATAATCTTTGAACTGCTTCGACATCATAACCACGGACTTCAGATGCTCTGGACGCAGTGTCACCACATCTTTGCCAGCCTTTCTCGCCTCATACTGTGCCAGTGCCACCGCTGTCTGGAAGGCATTTCGGATCTCCCGCCCATTCCATTCCACTGCCTTTAGCTCTGGGTCTGAGGCTGAGAAAAAGAAGGTATCAGGATCGATTTCAACGCGTTCTTCTCTCTGGAGGCGCCTAAAGTTCTTGCTCCAGATCTGGTGCCGTTGTTCTTCGTTGAGTCGCTCGTAGTGCAGAGCTACATGGATTCGCGAGATGAAGGCATCGTCGAAAGAACCAACTCGGTTGGTGGTTAGGAAGAGGATGCCACGGAAGTATTCGAGACAGCGGAGGAATACTGGGGTCTCTAGTCAGAACCTCTTCGAGCTTGGCGACGGAGAAAACATAAAAAATCAGCACAATATCAGTTTGGAAACATACCAGAGACTAAGCTGTTCCTTGCTAGGTTCTCGGGTGTCCTTTGCTCTAGATAGACATCTGCCTCGTCCATAAGGACAACTGCGCCCCATCGCTCGCCGAGTTCGAAGTAGCGCTTGAAGTTTTGCTCAACCACATCGGCCTCGATCCCCATGTCTCCACAAGTTAATGGTAGTAATGGGCGCCCAATTAAGTCCGATACACATTCTAGAGATATTTAGAGGCTGTTTACCGTCACAAAGAACGAAGACTAGCCCATACCTGCAGTACATCTATTGTAATGTTAGCCAAGCCAATGTTTCTGAATTGAAATCATTCTGGACTCACGTCTTGCCTACACCAGGTGAACCATGTAGTAAGAAGATTCGACCGTCTCCTTTATGTCTGATAAAGTCTGCATTCCAAGACTTGACTTTGTTGCCAGATTGTGCAAAATTCCAGACGAGCGATTCAATAGTGATTTTGATCTCTGGGTCGAGAACCAAATATTGAAAAGGATCTTCTTCAATCTGAGGATCCGAGATGTAATCGATATGGAAAAGACCTGCAAGAGAAGGTCAAAATATGAGAGATTTAGATACGCATTATTGAAGCTTACCCCAATTTCTTTCGTTGAGCGCCCAACCCCCCAACCTATAATCACACAGAAAATAGAAATGATCATTTTTGATCTGTTCAATTTCGCTGTCCACAATGTATTGATACTCCACAATTGGCATTGAAATTTTTATCTTGTTAAGCCGAGAGCGGCACAGAGTACAATCACAGCCATCCGCAGGCACCTCGCTCCACTCTACAGGTGATTTAAGGAGTTGCAAATCTGGCTTCTCCCAGGATCTATAGAAGTACTTTTCAAAGGAAAAAAAATCAACCATTATCTTTCCATTAACCTGAAGAAGATTAACATAACACATAAGCAAGTCTGCGATGGGAACTACGTACTGTGAAAGGGGGCCGATCCGAAGTGTTATATCTCGCAGCCGGAACGGTAACTGTTGTTCCCCTATACTCTTTGTAAGAAAGCCTGCACATAATCCAATACTTCTTCCCTCGCTCAACGAGCCGCGCCTCGAGCTTTGCATCTTCAGAATGGAAGTGTTTGGGGAATACTGCTAGTGAAGTGATGTCCTTCTCTCCATCAAATATGTCTATTTGGGTGCATCCTCTGGTTGGTTGTACTTTCCCCTCTAGACTCCTCACATTCCAACTGTGGATTTGGTAAGGTTTGGGACTAGCGTTTGGGCCTAACACTCCGCCCTCTAATTCCGCTACTACCCTACCACTCCAAGTATTGTCGTCCGGATCTTGAAAATAGACATCTTGTCCAGGTTTGAATAACAGCCAGAGAAACTCAAAAGTAACGACGGGAGTAGGTTGTCGATGGCGTTCTCGTTCTTGGCGCAGCTGTTTCCCCAAAGTATGATCGAGAAATCCAAGCAGGATATCTATATGAGAGTTGGTGATATCTTTACAGTTGTCATCATGGCCTGGTGGATGATTTGTCTTGTACTCTTCAAGTTCCGTCATATAGTGAACCAAGGGACGGTAGGGCTCGGAAATCGTTACGGGCTCAGCTCGCAGACTTAAGGAGGGATAATACTTTATCACCTCTCTTAAAGCATTGATGAGATAGATAGAATGAATTTTCATAACAGTATTCGCATCTAACTTGCCGGAGCCTCCTGCGCTTTTATCAGACTGACTTTTGCTTATTCTTGTGGTAAGAATTTCAAGAACTGTCTGATCAGACAAACCAGTCGCACTATCATCTGCCTGAAATTCAATTGGATAAGGAGACTCTCTCTTATCAATGATATCTCCTTCGCTGTCTTTATGAAGGTACCGGTATAAGATCTTTGTGGGAGGCGTCGTTTTCGAGGATCTGACATTGTCGGAGGAGTCGAAGGAGTCGGAGGAGTTGGCTTTCTCAGTGCTTTCTGGCGTCTCGAAAGCTTCGCGATGAGTAGAAGTCATCTGCGTCAGAGTTGTTGAGATGACATTGCTCGTCAGCCTTGGCTTCGGCTGACTGATTTCCGCGTCCATTTGAACAAATTCCAGCCACGAAATAGATAAGATCACCAAATATTTGACTCTTGGGGGAGTACTTAAGAAGAGTTGCTATCTCAAAGATGCTGAAGTAAAGTTAGGTAGCTGTTGAGTATCATGTGAGACCTTGCAACAAGTGAAGGACTTGTGCAGCCTTTTTGCATTTTTATGGAAAAACCAAGAGTGGTGGTTCATCTGTGAGCTGCTGAAGTCGTGGGGTATCATGCAACTGCCCGCATATGCAGCATTTGTTGGATCCACAAAGTCCTCCGCAGTGGCAGGGAAACAAAGATGAAATGCGCAGATTGAGTCTTATCTCCAATCGCAGCACAGCTTCAACTAGTTATTCCGCACGATCCGAGAGGCCAGCAGTTGTGTAGCCTCGCAGGAGCCGCTTGCTGACACAGCTGGCACACATTCTCTTCCTAATCATGCAAGATAAACCAAGTGCAGTTACAGTGCCCGAAGCCAACGCGATCTTCGATTTCATCATGGCTGGTCCGAACTGCAGCAGGTGGACCTCTACGTGAGCGATTCAATATCTTTACCTCCGATGCACCCAAGTCATGGGCTGACTGCTTGACTGTTTACTGCGGCTACAGAGACTCTTTTGGAACATCGTAATTAAAAGACACAACTATAATCAAATAAACAAAGTTCTGATCGTGTTAATTTGGAGAAATCGTTCCAGGATCCACGTCAGAAATATTTTGGTTGTCGATGACAGCTCACTACATGGTGGTAGAGCTGAAAATCAGGGCTGCAGTTTCAATCGGTGTTTACGTACAGTAAATACCCCGGCTGATACTGATAACACATGTCTGCCCAAGTGGATTGTGTCGCCAAAGAATGTGGCTGTGGACAAGAAGCATTTCCACCATGGTTGTAAGATTTAATAAATATCCTCCAAAGTTGCTGCTCTAACTGTTGGCAGAAATAATCATAAACATGTGGGAGTGAAAAGTAGAGTGGCTTCAAGTCTGCTGCTGCCATTGGCGTCAGGATTCAACTGTGTTATGACCTTAGGCAGCGCAGCCTCGCTTGCGGGCACCTACTTGCATAAGTTCGCCTTTCATGTATTCTAGCTCTTCAGACGTCACATAGCATATCCTGCAGGAACCCTACGAATCAAGTC
>Ga0335072_10006323_pt1 | contig 17330 bp, 14 predicted proteins | sample Lox_Sample_21_FD_206725 | JGI IMG/M metagenome (GOLD analysis project Ga0335072, IMG submission 206725) | Soil microbial communities from Loxahatchee National Wildlife Refuge, Florida, United States - Lox_Sample_2.1 | ecosystem: Environmental > Terrestrial > Soil > Wetlands | place: USA...
CACGTAAACAGCCGTCGCCGGGCCGGCCTCGGCAAGCAACTCCTCCGCGGTGGCGAAGCGGCCGCGCTCGTCGTCGGCCCACACGGTGACCCGATCCGGTGCCACCGCCAACACCTCGCCCAGCAGCGGCATGTAATCCCGGCTGCGTCCGGCATACACTGCGCGCCAGTTGATTCCGCGCTGATGCGCCGCCCGGATCATGGGCAAGATGGGCGTCACCCCGATGCCGCCGATCACGAACAGCACGTCTTGCTCGTCGGTGACGAGATAGAACGCGTTGCGGGGACCTTCGAACTCGCACGTGTCGCCCACGTCGAAGATGTCATGCATCTCGATGGAACCGCCTCCGCCGTCGGCGATCCGGCGCACGGCGATGCGGTAGTCGGTGCGGCGCCCGGGTGAACCGCACAACGAGTACTGCCGGCGGCGCCCTGAGGGGAGCCGAACATCGATGTGCGCGCCGGGTGTCCAGGACGGCAGCAATCCGCCATCGGGGTCGGCCAGCGTCAAAGCGATCACGTCGGGGGCAAGGACTTCGCGCTTGGTGATCACCGCGGTGCTGGTCCGGCGCACCGACGCCACCCGCGACGGGTTGCACCGCGATGCCGACGCCAATCCGCCGAACAGAACACCCACGCCCCACAGCGCGGTGGTAAATCGGTCGCGCTTGCGGCGACCGTACAAATCGGCGGGTCTACTTTCCCAAATACTTTGCGTCACAATAGTTTCTCACGTTCTCGCGGACTCGCACCTCGATGAACCTGGTCGACCCATTCACCGGTCAGCCGGGCGACGACGTCGGGATATGAGATCACCGCCCAGTGCCCGCCCTCGACCGGGACGATCCTGCTGCCGGCAGGAATCGAGCCGGTGAATCGTTGCAGGGCGGGCGACACGAAATAGTCCTTGCGCGCCACCAACACCTGCACCGGCACGGTGGTTTGCGGCAATTGCACCGGGGGCGCCAGAATCGGCGCGGGCATATTGGCGCGGTAAAGATTGAGCCCATTGAGATAGTCGTTCATCGACCTGTACACGGCACGGCGCGGGCTGCGGCTGCTGGGTCGCCCGATACGTTCAACCGCGTCAAAGACTTTCGGGACCACCCGAGACCGGATCGCTAGCTCCGGCGCAGCCGGGCACAGGAAGAACCAGATGTATGCGGAAGCCAGGATCTGTTTGGCGACGTCCGCCACGGCGCGGGGCGTGCGTGGTGACCGCAGAAACCTGCCCGCATAGTTGAGGTGCGGCCCCGAGATCGACGTGAACGAGGCGATCCTGCCGCCCACCACGTCATCGGTGACCGCCGCCCAACCCTGGATCGAGCCCCAGTCATGCGCCAACAGGTGGACCTCGTCTACCCCCAGGCTGTCGATCACCGCGTCGATATCTGAAACCAGTTGAGGGAGCCGATATCCCGAACGGTCTGCGGGCGTTGATGATTCGCCCGCCCCGCGCACGTCGTAGGCCACAACGTTGTATACGGCGTCGTAGCGGTCATGAAGTTCCGCTGCGAACCCATCCCACACGTGATGGTTATCCGGGTAGCCGTGGATGGCCAGAATGGTCGGGCGATGCCTGTCGATCTCGGTGTAGGCGTGGACCGCTAGCGATACGCCGTCCGGCGCAGCCACGATGTTCGACCGAGTCATCCTTGAGTCCTCCGCGCGTGCTCAGTGTGAGGCGCGGGCCGCAGGCGACCTGGCCAAGTAGGCGACCGCGCGTCCTACCCCGCCCAGCTGGGACGGATGGAAACTCGGCTTGTAGTAGGCGCCGATGACCCCGAGGAACTGCGTCGGCCCCGGCACCAAACCCCGGCGCGCCGCGTCGAAGTAGTCGCGCCACCGCGGCTTGGTCCCCGGCGGGAGGTACGGGTCGACCGAGTACATGAAACGCACGCCGCGAATGAACAACCACAGCAGCGCCGGCGTCACCAGCAGCTGGGTGCGCACCTGCCGCCAATACCCGGCACGCAGATGCTTCATGGTGTCGAAGGCGACCGCCTTGTGCTCGACCTCTTCGGCGCCGTGCCAGCGAATCAAGTCCAGCATCACCGGGTCGGTGCCGAGGGCGTCGTGTTGTGGGGTGTCGAGAATCCATTCGCCGAGGATGGCGGTGTAGTGCTCGAGCGCCGCCACCATCGAAACCCGCTCGAGCAACCAGCTCTGCCGTCGTCGCCTACTCCACAGGGGCCGGTCACCGATGAGCTTGCCGAAGAGCCAGGCCATTTGTTTGGTAAACGGTGTGACATCGATGCCCTTGGCAGCGAAGTGCCCAAGCACGCCCGAGTGTGCTTGGGAATGCATCGCCTCCTGGCTGATAAATCCCTGCACGTCCAGCCGCAGCTGATCGTCCTTGATCATCGGCAACGTGTTTTTGAATGCGTCAACGATGAACTCCTCGCCGGCCGGCAGCAGCAGGTGCAGGACGTTGCAGAAGTGCGTGGTGAAGGGCTCGTTGGGCACGTAATAGAACGGCAGCTTCGCCCAGTCGAACTCGACGTCACGCGCTTGGAGGACGATCCGCTCGTGATCCAGCGAGGCGTCGTGCGGGCCCGTTGCCTTGTCATCGACTGTGAACATCGTCAAACCCCTTGTGTTGCTAAGCGATCCGTCGCTTGTCGGGCTGATTGTCGGTGATCAGACCCGTGCTTCGCAGGAACCGGACGAGATTGTCGACCGTCTCGGTCAGGGCCGGCTCACGCAGCTGTATCTTGGCCAGCGAGCGCGCGTGCCGGTACTGGGCGTTGCCATAGCGCTTGTCACGCATTGCCGCGATCTTATCCGCCGAGCGGGTGAGGAAATCGACCAGCGGATAAATCGGATCGCGCGGCCCGCACCGGCGGTTCATCTGGTCGGCGAACGACGGGATGTCGTGATAGGTAAAGCGGTAGCCGTAGCGCTCGGACAAGATCCGCGCGATGTCCGTTAGGTTGTAGTAATCATCCGCGGTCATGTTGAAGACGGTGCCCGCCCCGGCCGGCAGCTCCATCAGCGCGACGATGTGATCCGCGATGAGATCCGCCGGCAGCAAGCTGAGCTGGTTGAGCGCATTGGCGGCGATACCATGCTCGATCATGAACGCCATGGTGCGCACCAGAATGTCGTCCTGACTCCCGAAACCCGCGCTGGTGGGTGAGATCAACGAGGGCCGGTAGATGCGCACGTCGAGTCCTTGTCGCTGCGCGGCCAGTGCCAGCTGCTCGGCAACCCACTTGGTCTGCGAGTAGCCGAAGTCCAGGGCGTTCATCTCCGTGTTCGCATCAGACTCCCCGACTACCGGCTTGACGCTCCACCCGTAGATGAAGGTGCTCGAGACCAGGTGGAAGGCCTTCCGGTGCGCGGTCATGGCCAGGCGCAAAAGCTCATGCGTCCCAACCACATTGGCGGGGCGCAGGGCGTCGTAGGTCCTGACGTAGTTGACCAGGGCACCATTGTGGACGATGGCGTCGACACTCTCAGCCAGTCGCTGGAACGCCGCCTCACCGATTCCGAGGTGCGGCTCGGCGAGGTCACCGCAAACCACGCGCACCCGCGCCCGCACCTCGGCCTCGAGAGCCGGCGACCACAGCTGAGCCCGGCGCAGCGAGGCGACGATCCGGTCCAGGCCGTGCGCCTTATCCGTCGCGCGGATCAGCGCATGAAGGGTATGGGAAGTCCGCCCGAGCAGGCTGCTCACCAGGAACGGTCCCAGGAACCCGGTCACGCCGGTCACCAGAATGCCGCCCTCTGTACCCGCCGGTGCCGACGGCAGCGCCGGTAGCAGCAGTTGCGCGTCGGCGAGCATCTGCGTCTTCTCGTACTCCTCGTACTCGGCGGAAATCTGATCCAGCGCCCGGCGCAGGGCGTCGAGCGGCTGCCCCGACCCCTCGCCGAACTGCCGCATGAGCCCGAAGAACTCGGCGACCGTCAGACGCTGGAGCAGCCGCGTATTGACGTCCTCGGCCAGCTCTCCCGCGCCGTGCTCTTCGAGCAAGGCCTGCAGATCCGCGCGGAGCTCGGCCAGTGCCAGTGAGTCGATGCCGAGATCGGCGAAGGAGCAGTCCTCCTGCCCGGTGAGGTCGTAGCTCTCGATGAGATGGCGGAAGCGTCCCAGCGCGCCCGCGCTGGCGTCCGGCCCTTCGTGGGTCTGGTGGGCGTAACTCGCCAGCGCGGGCAGCTTGTCGTCCAGCCAGAGCTGGCGGGTGTCCGAGCGCCTTATCTTCCCCGAGGTGGTCTTCGGAATGCTGCGCGGCGGCAAAAACACGATGGTGTGCGGATCAATATGGCAGTGCCTACGGATCGCCCGCGCCAGGGCCTTGCCGTCCGGCAGTGCGTGCTCGTCGCGCACCTCGGCGACCACGACCAGCGCTTCCTGCTCGTCGTGCTCGACCGAGAAGGCGGCGACGCAGCCGTTGCGGACTTGCCCGGCCGACCGCTCCACGATGGCCTCGATATCCGACGGGTAGCAGTTGACGCCGCGGACGATGATCAGGTCCTTGCTCCGGCCGCAGACGAACAGCTCGCCCTCGTGGAGGAAGCCGAGATCGCCCGTCCGCAGAAAGGTGTGGTCTTCATCGCCGGTGATGCGGGCTCCGAAGGTCTCCGCGGTGAGCTCGGGGCGGTGCCAGTAGCCGCCGCCTTTCGAGGGTCCGTCCACCCAGATCTCGCCGACCCGGCCTTCGCCCACGGCCTCCTTCGATTGGGGATCGACAATGCGGATCACGTTCTCGTCCAGGGGCTTTCCGCAGCTCACCACTTGAGCCTGGTTGCTGTTCTCGGGCACGGCCTTTTCCACCCGCGCCAGATTCTGCTCCAGCGCCCGCTTGTTGAGAGCCAGAGTCTGGCGGCCCCGCATCGACACGATCAGGGTGTTTTCAGCCATGCCGTAGGCGCCGGTCAGCGCGCCGGGCTGCAGGCCGTAGGGAGCGAAGCGCTCCCGGAAGCGTGCGAATGTCTTGGCCCGCAGCGGCTCTGCGCCGATGACCATGCTCTCGAGGCGGCTCAGGTCAATTCCGGCCAGCTCGGACGTGGGAAGCTTGTCCTCGCGCAGGCAGTACTCGAGGGCGAAGTTCGGTGCCGGCGTGTGGGTGGCACGCACCTCGCTGATCAGCCGGAGCCAGGCCGATGGCCGCTGCAGGAAGTCAAGCGGAGACATCGCATGGGTTGTCCCGCCGACAACCAACACAAACAAGTAAGCGGAGATCAAGCCCATGTCGTGGTGCTGGGGGAGCCAAGTGGCGCACACTTCGCTGCCGGCGAAAGCCGAGCCGTTGGCGATGACGTTGGCGTGGCTCACGATCACGCCCTTGGGATCGCTGGTGGAGCCGGAGGTGTACTGCAAGAAGAGCACCGGGCCAGGCGCGTCCGCCACGTGGTCGCCGCCAAAGTCCTGCGCGCCGTCCGTCGCGAACCAGGGGAGCTCCAGGGTTCGCTCCGCGTCTGGCCAGGGCAGCGCGCCCTGCCGGTGGCCGAGCAGTTGGTGGAAGTCGTACTCGAACTGTTTGGTAGACAGCACCGCCTTGGCCTGGCAGTCCCGCGCGATGAAGTTGAGCTTGGCCAGACCGGCCTCGAACGCCATGGGCAGGGGAGGGCTGACCGGCACGGCGATCACACCGATGCGCGCGCACGCGTAGAACGCCGCCACCATCTCCAGACCCGGCGGGTAAACCAGCAGCGCACGATCTCCTGACCGCAGGCCGGCCTCGCTATATAGGTAGGCGGCCAGCTCACGCGTCCGTTCGGCGAAGTTCTGGTAGGTGTAGTGCTCGAGCTCGCGGCCCTCGACATCGACAAACCGGAAGAGGGTCTGGTCCGGTGTCCGCGCTTCCCACATCCGCAGGTAGTCAATCAGCGTGTCCATCGTGGAGTCACACCCCTTCCGGATCGGTAGATCGGTCTTAACTGAAATCCACTTCTTCATCAAGTGATATACGGCCAATGTAGTCCCGTCGTTCGATATTAAGCAAAGCTTATGAAGGCATTTTGGCCGCTGCACACTGATCTCACAGGGTTAATCTAGCTACCAACTAGAAATGCCGCATCCGGGGCCGGGATGACGTGGGATTTCCTCGTGCCGAACGCACCCGCGGGGAGGGTCCCGGAGACGTCCGTGGGATGCCGCGCTCAGCACCTCAGCACCGCGCCACCAGGAGTTTTGGTCCTGATTTCTGTAAATACGAAGATACTGACTTACGGATCTCCGCATCCGCGTACCCACTGATCGCTAGGGCGAAGGTCGCCTCACGCCAGCGTGGCTTGCGTTTATTATTGCCACTATTTGCGCAATTTCGCAAACAAAGTATTCGCTATTCTCTGCGCGTTCTTTTTTGGCGCCCCCCTTTATGGCAATTAATATTGGCGCCACAGCAAAATGGGTTCCCGCCCTGCCGTCACGGGCCTGCGCTGGTTGCGGCACCGGGCGGCTGCCGCCGTGAGGCGTCGCTCCCCAAAGTCCGCCTTTTCCAGCACCGCGTTGGCGGACATTCACAGCAACGTGTCGCCCGCCGGACGGGCTACGGGTGCCCGCGCGGTGTGGGTACTCGGAGCCGCACGCCGACATCATCGAAGGGCCGCAACGTACGGATATACTGAACTGATCTACTGAGATACTGACGCCGGCCCGTGGGAGGAGGTCGCACATGAGCTCCGAAAATGACCGCACAGGCGTGACAGCACTCACGCCCTCGGTTGCGGCGGCGCCGACCGAACCCTTTGGCATCGGACGAACGCGCAGCCCCCGAACGAGACGAACAGTCGACCTCTCACCCGGCCAGCACCGAGCGCTCGACATCTGGCAGCGAGACGCCGCCGACCGCCTCGGAGTCGCCCGCGTCACCGGGCAGGACGTCCTCACCGCGCTGATCGATCAACTGCTGAGCGATCCCAGGCTCTCGGCCGAGATCACGCGCGCCCTTCAGGCCCGGCGCTGATCTCGGGCGCCCGCGCGAAGGTTGACGACCCCACCTGGGCGACGCGGATGCGCGGGCCGGCGCGGGCCACAAGCCTGACGATGCCGTCGAAGCGCTCGCCGTCGATGATCGGCGACAGCGGCTCCTCCTCGGCCTCGATGATCATCTCTTGACCGTTGACGTCGCGCAGATCATCACCGTGGAGCCTCCCGCTGCGAAGCGCCGCGGGAAAGCGCACGACGATCAGCGAGGGCCTCAGATTCCCGGCTTGGAAGTGCAGCGCGCCAGGTTTCTCCGCCTTGGGGAAGAGGCGGAACCCGGCGCCGATATGCAGGTCGATCGCGCCGGCGTGCAGCAACCTGTGTGTTCGCGTCGGGACCTCCTCGCCGTCGATCACCACGCGGGCCTGGGTCGGTGCGAACAGACTGGTGGCGTAGTTGGGCTTGCTCGAGCGGACAACCTTGTTGGTGACGTAGTCGCCGAATGAGCGAGCCATCACTCGAACGACGTCCGCCCGGCCATGAGTGTGGTTGTCGTAGTACTTGTCGTAGAACCGGTTGCCGACACCCCCGGCGGCCAGCCCGAAGCACAGCCGATGGAACTTTGCGCCGTCCGCGGTTTCGCCGTCGAGCGTCAGGGTGTCCAGGAACACTTCCGGCGGAGGTTGATCCGTCTCGACGGCCGCCGCCAGTGCACGCAGTATCGCTTGGGGCCGCCCCCGTACTCCTGCCTTACGCGCGACGGCGTTGACGCTGCCACCGTTGCTGGGTACGAAAGTCGGCCAGCGTTGCGGATCGCCGACGCATTGCTCGGTTTCGTTGATCAGCCAGTTCAGCGATCCGTCGCCGCCGTCGCTGACCAGGTGGCTGACCCGGGGGCAGAGCTGGGTCACTACTCCACGCAGGTCCTCGGCGGAGGTGGTTTCATGCACCTCGCCCCACGGACCGACAATGCGGCGCAGCTCGGCGGCGAGATCGTGCCGCGCCGCACGATTCTTGCGTGCGAGCCGATTGACGATGACCCCTAGATACATCCGCAGGTCACTAACGAGACGGCCGCACCGGAATCCAACTGAATACTCCTCGGACGGGGACTGGCTCGCCCCGGTCGGATTCCGTGGGCTATTCCCCGCACGATACCTGCGACGTCCTCGTTGACGACCGGCCGAAGCCCATGGCGCCGGATTAGGGTGGCTGCCATGCCGCACTGGACCGCAGCAGAGCTGCCCTCGTTCGCCGGACGCACCGCCGTCGTCACCGGCGCGAACAGTGGGCTGGGTGAGGTGACCGCCTGCGAGTTGGCCCGGAACGGTGCGCACGTCATCCTGGCCGTGCGCGACACCGCAAAGGGTGCGGCCGCCGCCGAGCGCATGACCGGCCCCACGGCTGGCCAAGTTGAGGTGCGTCAGCTCGACCTGCTTGATCTGTCCTCGGTGCACTGCTTCGCCGACGGCATAGACAGCGCCGACGTCCTGATCAACAACGCCGGCATCATGGCCAGCGACCACGCGCTGACCGCGGACGGCTTCGAGCGCCACATCGGCACGAATCATCTCGGTCATTTCGCGTTGACGAATCTGCTGCTACCCAAGCTCACCGACCGCGTGGTGACGGTGTCCTCGCTGTTGCACAACATCGGCTACCTCAGCATCAAGGACCTGAACTGGCAGTCCCGCCCGTATTCGAGGTGGCTGGCCTACGGCCAGTCGAAGCTTGCCAACCTGCTGTTCACCAGCGAACTGCAGCGGCGCCTGGACGCCGCCGGCTCGTCGCTGCGCGCGCTGGCCGCCCACCCCGGCTGGTCGCACACCAACCTGCAAGGCCGCTCCGGGCGCAAACTGACCGACGCGGTGGTGATGGCCGCCGACCGTGTGGTGTCCACCGGTGCCGACTTCGGCGCCCGGCAAACCCTGTACGCGGTATCACAGGATCTACCGGGCAACACTTTTGTCGGCCCGCAATTCGGCCTGTACGGCCGTACCCAGCCGACCTGGCGCAGCTGGCTGGCCAAGCGCGCAACCACTGCCGCTGCGCTCTGGGAGCTGTCCGAACAGCTCACCGATACCAAATTTCCGCTGTGAGGCACCAGTGAGCTAGTCGCACGGGTCGCGACTAAATTGGTTGGATAGTCCGTGACGCGGGTTCCGCTCAGGCGCGCCAGCTAACAGCGCAACAAGGAGACCGGAGAACGTCGGCGAGGAGGTCACCCCATGACGGAAGCGGATCTCGCCGCCTTTTACGCCCTGTGCGCCGCGCTGGCGGCCGCGGTCGGGAATGTGATCCGCCAGCGGTCCGCGCAGGAGGTCACCGACAAACCCGTCGGCCACCTGGCGCTGTTCGGCATGTTGTTGCGCGACAAACGCTGGTGGCTGGGCGGTATCGGGGACATCTCCAGTTACCTTCTGCTCGCCTTGGCCCTCGACGACGGTTCGGTGTTGTTGGTCATGTCGCTGCAGGTGACGGCGCTGCTTTTCGCCCTACCGATATATGCCCGGGTCACCGGTCATCCGGTCACCCGCCGGGAGTGGATGTGGGCGGTCTTGCTGGCCGCGGCATTGGCGATAGTCATCGCGGTCGGGCAACCGATGGGCGGCCAGGAACAGGCTTCGTCGCAGACCTGGCTTGTGGTGGCCCTCGTGATGGGCCCGCCGTTGGTGTTGTGTTTGTTGGGTGCCCGGATCTGGTCGGATCGTCCGGTCGCGGCGGTGCTACTCGGGGCGGTGGCCGGTTCGTTGTTGGCGGTGTTCGCGGTGCTGATGAAGGGCATTGTCGACATAGTCGAACACAACGCCGGCCAGTTGTGGCACACACCAGCGTTCTATGGCTGGGTTTTCTGCGGGGTAGCCGGAATGATCTATCACCAGTCGGCGTATCGGGCCGGCGCGCTGACCGCCTCCCTGCCGACGATCATCGTCGCGAAGCCGGTGGTGGGCGGTGTGCTTGGCGTCACCGTGCTCGAAGAGACTGTGCGTGCCGACGGCACGGGGTTGTTTGTGCTGGCGGCGGCGGCGGTGGCGGTGATCGTCGCGACGGTGGGCCTGGCTCGCGGTGAGGCCGCCACCATGGCCGCCGGCGAGGGGCGTGACGTGAAGATGACCGACCGGCCGAAGGCGCCGTCGCAACGCTTGAGCGGCTGAAGCCGCTCTTCTTCAGGCTAGGCGCTCGTCCGGCATGTCTTCGGCCACAAGGCTTTTGACCTGCTGGTAGTAAATGACCCTGCCGCCCCCGGCCCAGTTGCCCTCGGGAATTTCGTGGATCAGCGTCCAGACGTGAAACGCCCGTGCGCCCTGCGGCTCGATGCCCGCCGCGGCGCACACCGCGGCGTGCACGTCGGCGGTGAGCTGTTCTTTACGGTCCTGCGACAGTGCTCCGCCGAACACCGTTAGATCAATCCTGAATCGGGGTTCGCCCGGCCCCCTGCCGCCCACCGAGAGTTCGCTCGAATCCACCGCATGCAAGTACACCCATGTGTTGTCACGCAGAAACGGGGTGTCCGGTGCGCGTTCGGCCCGTAGCAGCGCTGTCACCAATTCGTCGGTCAGTCGGGCCAACGCCTCGTCATCCAAGGAGCCCCGTACGAACGTCACATCGATCATCGGCATTGCAAACCGTCTCCCTGCTCACAGCTTTCTCAGGCCGCGTACGACCTTGACGTAAGGCGCGGTCGCGGACGCGCTCTTGCGCAGACTCGCTTGCATCGCACCGGCATTCCCCACCACGAGGTATCGCAACCCGTTGTCGCGGAACTCTGCAATCTGGCCGATGACTTCGTCGGGCGTCCCCACCGCAAACAACTCCTGGACAAGCGAGCGCGGAGCTTTGGCCGCGTAAGCGAGCGCTGTCTGCTCGTCGATTGTCTGCGGAGTGAGGTCCTGGTTTCCGGTGAAGTCGGCGCCCAGCGGGTGCTGAGCGCCGTGGCGCGCCCAGTCTTTCCCGGAGCAATTGAGCGTGAACACCTTGGCGAAATCGGAGTCCACGACTTCATCGATTTCGTCGCGGGAGCGGCCGGTCACGATGAACCGAATCAGCGCGGGGGTGATGGCCATCGGGTCGCGTCCAGCGTCCGAGGCCGCGGTACGCACGATCTGCAGTTGCTCACCGTATTCGGTCGAGCGCGTCGTTCCCGGGAACCAGCCATCGGCATATCGTCCGGTGGCACGCATCATGCGGGGCGCGTGCGCGGCGATCCAGATCTCGGGCCACTTGCCCTTGTACCGGGGTAGCGCGAAAGTGGCCTTGTGCAAAGGGAAGAACGGTGAATCGCGGGTGACCAACTCGCCGTCGGAGTTCCATAGTGCGCGGATGGTGGCCACCGCCTCCTCGAAGCGCGCCACCGGCCTGGACCAGTCGACGCCGTAGGGCTCGTTGCTTTCCCGCTCGCCGGTCCCGATGCCGAGAACCGCCCGACCACGGGTGAGCAAGTGCAGTGAGGCGGCGGCCTGTGCGGTGACGGCAGGATTGCGTCTGCCGGTGTCGGTCACGGCCACCCCCAGGCGCATCCGGCCGAGCCGATTGCGGCCCGCCAGGTAGCCCAGCATCGTCCACGGCTCGAGGTGTGCGTCCATCTTGGGAATCACCCTGGCGGCGCCCACGTACTTGGGAGTCCACATCGACGGCGGCAGCACCGAGTTGAGGTGGTCGGCCACCCAGAAGGAGTCGGCTCCACAGGCCACCCCGGTGAGGTAGTCGGCATGGATCAAAGGCTTTGGGCCGAAGCGGGAATTGATCGTGTTGTGCATGACGCCCACGCCGAAACCGGCCATCGTTTTTGCTCCTCCGAGCCGCCGGCCAGAGACTAGCCGATCGGCTACTCGGACGATAGATGATCAACCCCGGTTCATCAATAGCCGCCGGTGCCGACGCTGGTTTAGCGCGAGTTCGTGATCGCCGGCGTTGACGGGCCCGGTCGGCGTGGTGAGTGCCCGTGGGACGCGATGTGACCCAGCGAGATTCGACTACGACGTCCTCGCCAACCGGCATCCGGCGGCATCACTTAGTGAGCGGCCGAACCAGCCGGGGTTTCAACAGCGCCTGGCTGACCGCGTTGAAGAGCCACTCTTCGGCGCTGGCGTAACTCCATCCGTTGTCGTCGACCAGAGTGAAAAACCCGGCATAGCCGAGATAGAACCACAGGATGTCAAGCGCTGCATCGGCATTCATGTCGTCGCGCAAGGCGCCTAATTCCGCGAGGCGCCGTGCGACGACAGCATGGCCGGCTCGGTAGCGGCCGGTGCCGAGGGCGAGGCCTTCGGCTGCGGTGCGGTCATGAGGCGCCGCGCCGATCACGACGCGCATGATGTCGCCGTAGTCCTGCCGCATCTGCCTCGTCACCGCCGCGTCATACCGCAGAAGTTCGACGGGATCGTTGAGGTTTTCAACGCGCTCGATCGCTTCGGCGACTATCGGTGCGGCCGACCATTCGTCGATCAGGGTGCGGAGCAGCCCCTGCTTGCCGCCGTTGACGGCGTAGACGGTGGCCGGGGAAACCCGCGCTTCCGCCGCGATTTCGTTGACCGTGGTGGCGAAGTAACCCTTTTCGCTAAACAGGTGCCGCGCTGCGTCGATGGCGGCGCGGCGGGTTGCCTCGGCGTACTCCGCTCGTCGGTTGACGACGCGACCAGAGGTCGCGGACGCCTTGCGGTCCGTCACGTCTGAATCCCCTTCGCTGGAGTTGCGCTCTAGTGAGATTAGCACTACTCTGATTTCGCTAGAGCCTCACTCTAGTAATCAAAGCAACACTCCAATTAGATTCCGATGTGTTCAAAAGGGAAGCGATCATGACGACAGACACAGGGACCGCGGCGGCCATCGCGGCTGAACTCGATCGCGTACTGCCCCCTGGGCGGGTCCTGGCGGGTCTCGCTTACGAGCAGAGCCGGCGACTCTGGAACGGGGCCATCGACCACGCACCCGCATTGATCGTGCGCCCGTACACGCGGGATGAAGTGCGGGTCGCGGTCCTGGCCGCGCGCCATCACGATCTTCCGCTGTCGGTCCGTGGCGGCGGCCACGACTGGGCGGGCCGGGCCCTACGCCAAGACGGGTTGGTGATCGACCTGTCCGGCATGACGCACGTCATCGTCGATCCGGGAAACCGGATCGCCACAGTGCAGGGCGGCGCCACCGCCGGCGACGTCATCGACGCGGCGCAAGCTCACGGGCTATCCGCTGCGACGGGCACCGTCGGTGAAGTCGGCATGGCCGGATTGACCCTGGGCGGCGGGTATGGACCGCTGATCGGTCGCTACGGCCTGGCGCTCGACAACCTGCTCGGCGCCGAAGTGGTGCTTGCCGATGGACGATTGGTCACCGCCAGCCGCTCGCGGGAGGCCGAGCTGTATTGGGCGCTGCGTGGCGGTGGCGGCAACTTCGGGGTCGTCACCTCAATGAGCCTGCGTCTGCATCCGGTATCCGACGTCCTCGGCGGACTCATCGTGTATCCGTGGTCTGACGCCGCGCGGGTGTGGACGCTGCTGGACGACATCCTCGCCGACGCGCCGGACCAGCTCACGGTGCAGACGGGCATGCTGGCCGGGCCAGACGGATGCCCGACAGTGTTTCTCGCGCCGGTCTGGTGCGGCGACGCGGCCCCAGGCGAAAGGGCCATCCGGCCGCTGCGCTCCCTGGGCACTCCGCTATCGGTGCATGTCGCGCTCACCAGCTACGCCGGCCTGCTGAGCCAGTTCGACGCCCACGCCGTCGCCGGACGCCACTACGCCGTGCGCACCCGAAGTGTCGGCCGCTTCACACCGGAAGTCATCGGCGCCCTGTGCACGGCGGGCGAGCACCAGACATCGAGGTACTCAGGCGTTGCCGTGCACCATTTCCACGGTGCCGCGACTCGGGTCCCCCTCGGGAGTACTGCCTTCGGTGTTCGCACGCCCCACCGCATGATTGAAATCGTGGCCGCCTGGCAGCCCGACGACGACAAAACCGCACACCTCGCCTGGGCGGATCGTGTCGCCGCGGAGTTGGCCCCGCACGCGCTCCGCGGTGGCTATCCGAACATGCTCGGCCCCGACGATCACGATCAGATCGCGCACGCGTATGGAAGCAATGCCGCGCGTCTTCGCGCGGCAAAGAAGCATTTCGACCCCGACGGTATTTTTTCGGCCATCGCCCTACCGCGCTGAGCGAGAGCGAGCCGCGACAATGACTAGATGCGTCTTACCGGGCAAGTCATTCCGCTGGTGGTGGCCGTTGGTCTGGTCGCGGTATCCGGCGCCGCAATCACGCAGGCCGACCCTGACGTGCCGCCCGTCAGCGACGCGGCACGTGCGGCGGGATTCGTCGACGTTCGCACGGTTGTTCCCGACGCGGTGATCGACCTGCGCTACGCGACGACGAACAATTTCACCGGCACGCAGTTGTACCCGTCCGACGCCCGATGCCTGGTGCACAACTCCATGGCTGCGGGCCTCGCGACGGCCGCGACGGCGCTGCGCCCGCAAGGCCACGTGATGGTCTTCTGGGACTGTTACCGACCACACGACGTTCAGGTCAGGATGTTCAACGTGGTGCCCAACCCGGCCTGGGTCGCCCGTCCGGGACAGTACGCGCACAGCCATGAGTCCGGGCGTTCGGTTGACGTGACCTTCACCAGCGTGCAACAGCAGTGCCCGCCCGAGCGGCAGGTGGACGGGCTATGCCTGGCCGATATGGGCACTGACTTCGACGACTTCTCTTCGCGGGCAACGGCGTTCGCTACTCAGGGGGTAAGCGCCGACGCCCAGGCGAACCGGGCCCGGTTGCGGGACGCCATGAAGTACGGCGGCCTGACGCCGTACTCCGGGGAGTGGTGGCATTTCGACGGCCCCGGCGCCGGCGTCGACCGCCCGATCGTCAACGTCCCGGTCGACTAGGTGTCTCGAATATTGAGACAACTGTTTCATAATATGGCCAGCGCCCGGTAAGCTTCAGGCCGAGAACACACGACCCCAGGGGCTGCGCCATGAGCGACCGACGTTCGGCTACCTACACACACGGACATCATGAATCGGTGCTGCGCAGTCACCAGCGACGCACCGCGGAGGACTCTGCGGCCTACCTGCTGCCCTACCTGGCGCCGGGGTCATCGGTGCTCGACATCGGATGCGGCCCCGGGACGATCACCGCCGATCTGGCCGCGCGGGTCGCGCCGGGCCCCGTGATGGCCGTCGACCAGTCCGCCGACGTTCTCGACCTGGTGCGCGCCGAGGCCGAGCGGCGCACCCTGTCCAACGTCTCGTTTGCCACCGCCGACGTGCACAGGCTTGACTTTCCCGACGACGCGTTCGGCGTCGTCCACGCTCACCAGGTCCTGCAGCACGTCGCCGATCCGGTCCGGGCGCTGCGGGAGATGCGGCGAGTGTGTCGTAAGAGCGGAATCGTGGCGGCTCGAGACGCCGACTACGCCGGGTTCATCTGGTTCCCGCGGCTCCCCGAGCTGGATCTTTGGCGGGATCTCTACCAGCAGGCGGCTCGTGCCAACGGCGGCGAACCGGATGCGGGCCGGCGGCTGCTGTCGTGGGCCCTCGAGGCAGGATTCGACGACGTCACGCCGACGGGCAGCCTGTGGTGCTACGCGACGGCCGCGACCCGCGAATGGTGGGGCGGAATGTGGGCCGACCGGATTCTTCATTCCGATGTGGCGCGCAAGCTGCTGCAACTAGGTCTGGCCAGTCCCGCGCAGCTCGAGGAGATCTCGGCTGCGTGGCAGGCCTGGGCCGCGGCCCCGGACGGCTGGCTGGCGATCCCGCACGGCGAAATCCTTTGCCGTGCATAACCTTCATTGATTCGGGGGCGCAGGGAAACCCCCGCAGAGAGATTCGAACGCGTCCGCCACCTTCAGCACGGTGGCGTCGTCGAATCGCTTGCCCACGATCATCATTCCGACGGGCAGGCCGTCGACCAGGCCGGCGGGCACCGAGATCGCGGGATGGCCGGTGATGTCAATGGGTGCAACGTTGAAAGCCTTGCCGACCGCTCGTCCGAACAGCGAAACATCGGCAGAACTGCCCGTCGGCAATGTGTCGGCCGTGCCGGGCACGGTCGGCATCACCAGCACGTCGTACTGCGCGAGCGCCGCATCATAGGCGGCGCGCACGTGCGGCACCAGATTGCGGGCCTTGGCATAGGAGCTGCCACCCAGCGTGTTCAGCCCGTAGTGTCCGGACAACGCCGTCGCCTTGATGATGCTGGCGAGTTGGTCGGCCTTGGCGGCCCGCTGACTTGCGAAGTGCGCCATGAGTTCTGGGTCATAGGGCCCTGCTACGCCCAGGCCGCATCCGTTGCCCTCCAGCATCTGATACGTGGCGCCGTCGGTGAAGATGACGGCGAAGACGTGAATGGCGGTACGGTGCCACGGCACGCTGATTTCGCCTACGGTGCAGCCGATTTCGGCGAACCGCCGTGCCGCCGACCGGACCAGGTCGTCCACTTCCGGCCGCGAACCGGGTTGGCCGAAGCCCTCGGTGAGAATGCCCACCCGCAGGGCGTCCACGTCGCCGGTGAGCGCGGCACGGTAGTCGACCGCGGTGATCTCCCCGGGCTGGCGCGGGTCTTGGCCGTCGGGTCCGGCGAGCACGGTAAGCAGGAGCGCGGCGTCGGCGACGGTGCGCGTGATAGGGCCGAGGTGATCGATCGTTCGCTCGATCGGGAACGCTCCCGTGTACGGGATCAGCCCATGCGTCGGCTTGTGCCCTACAACGCCGCACAGCGACGCCGGGATCCGGATCGATCCGCCTTGGTCGCCGCCAAGGGCCAGCTCGACCTCACCGGCGGCGACGAGTGCGCTGCTCCCACTTGATGACCCGCCCGTTTCGCGCGTTGTGTCCCACGGGTTGCGCACCGGCCCGGACGCGGAGGTGAAGCTTGACCCCGAGGCGCAAAGATCCTCGCACACGCTTTTGCCGGTGATTGTTGCCCCGGCGGAGAGCAGCCGCTCCACGACGGTCGCGTCGCGGCTGGGGAGGAAGCCCTCCACCGCGCGTGATCCGTTCATCATCGGGATGCCGGCGACGGCGATGTTGTCCTTGATGACCACCGTGCGCCCCGATAGCGGCCCCTCGGCGCCGGAGGTGAGTTCGGCCCGGACATACCAGGCGCCGAGTGGGTTGTCGTCAGGCGCGGGGAACCGGTAGGCCCGTTGCGGGGTCTGCGGGCGCGCGAGCTCCTCGTACAGCTCGTCGACGATGTCGTAAGACTTCAGCGTGTACTGCGCGATCGCCAGGTAGGCCTCCCGGGCGCCGGGGTCGAGGTCAAAGCCGAAGTGTTTGGCCGCGGCGTCGATGTCCGCCGCCGATGGCCTGGAAACCGTCATGTCGACCCCCGTCGTCGTTTCGGCCCTGCGACCAGGAGCCTAGAGCCCGCCCGCCTATTACCGCGGCAATCCCACGCATGTGTATCCGTCTGTCCAGGTCAGCCGCGTGGTATTGGCATTCTCTTTTTTTGCAAGTACGTTA